>Ga0172366_10000092_pt1 | contig 50405 bp, 40 predicted proteins | sample LakKivSesite69cm_FD_114533 | JGI IMG/M metagenome (GOLD analysis project Ga0172366, IMG submission 114533) | Sediment microbial communities from Lake Kivu, Rwanda - Sediment site 69cm | ecosystem: Environmental > Aquatic > Freshwater > Lake > Sediment | place: Rwanda: Western Province, Lake...
GAAGGTGGGTAAGGGGAAAGAAAATAGTCAATAAAGAAAGATGATCTATTATCTTTTGACCGCAAAAGTAATGAAAATAGCTTATTTATTCCTCTTCCGGGCTATCGAAGATAATACTGAAGATAAGGCTGGTCTACTTGTTAAAATTTGCTGAATTGGTGCAGTAGAAAAAATGCCTACCAAAAAATGACTCAGAGATACAGGGAAGGTCTTTTTTGACAAAAGGCATATTTTATAGTATTATTATTTATATTTATAATAAATACTAATAAGTCTTTTCTGAAGGCAATTTTTTAAAATTTATAATTAAATAAAACCGTGGCTTTCGGCTGCGGTTTAATTTTGATTGGAGTTAGGTAAAGTTGATGAAGAGCGAGAGAGAAGAGCTTAATCAGGAAAATCAATATACCGCAAAACAGATCCAGGTTTTAGAAGGATTAGAAGCGGTCAGAAAAAGACCGGCAATGTATATCGGAGACACTTCCGTCAGGGGCCTGCATCATCTGGTTGATGAGGTAGTGGATAATAGCATTGATGAAGCTATGGGCGGCTTTTGTAAAAAGATAGAAGTCGTAATCCAGCCGGATAACAGTGTTTGTGTAACTGATGATGGAAGAGGAATTCCAGTGGATATTCATGAAGCATCTGGAGAACCAGCAGTAACCATAGTTTTAACTAAATTACACGCAGGAGGAAAGTTTGGCGGAGGAGGCTATCGGGTTACTGGCGGACTACATGGAGTAGGTATTTCGGTGGTTAATGCCCTATCTGAGTGGTTAGAGGTAGAAGTAAAAAGAGATGGGAAGATATTCCATCAGAGATTTGAAAGAGGCAAAAAGATTTCAGAGCTCAAAGTAATTGGAAAATCTACTCGTTCTGGTACCAAAATAACTTTCAAACCAGATAGCAAAATCTTTGAGTCAGTAAACTTTAATTTTGATATAATTTCTCACCGGCTCAGAGAATTAGCCTTTTTAAACGCGGGAGTAAAGATTGATTTAAAGGATTTAAGAGAACCTAACAAAGAAATTTCTTATAAGTATAATGGCGGAATAATAGAATTTGTTAAATATTTAAACAAAAATAAAGACGTCCTCTTTAAGAATCCAATTTATCTTAGTGGCAAAAAGGAGGATATAGAAGTAGAAGTCTGTCTTCAGTATAATAGCAGTTATTTAGAGCATATTCTTACCTTTGCGAATAATATTAATACCGAAGAGGGGGGAAGCCATTTAGTAGGGTTTAAAGCAGCTATTACCAGAGTGGTAAATGATTATGCTAGAAGTAGTATTATCTCTGAGTATAAGAAGTTTTCCTTAAAAGAAGGTGAAAATAATTTATCTGGAAGCGATATTCGAGAGGGTTTAACTGCGGTAATCAGCGTAAAACTGTTAAATCCGCAATTTGAAGGACAGACCAAAACTAAACTGGGGAATAGTGAAGTAAGGGGAATTGTTTCTTCTGTGGTTACGGAAGGATTAAGTAATTTTTTCAACGAAAATCCCGAGGTAACTAAGAGAGTATTGTCCAAATCTATCTCTGCCTTAAAAGCTCGGGAGGCTGCCCGACGTGCTCGCGACCTGGTCCGACAAAAAAACGGATTAAGTCTGGGTACTCTTCCAGGCAAGTTAGCTGATTGTTCAGAAAGAGATCCCCGGTTTAGAGAATTATTTCTGGTAGAAGGTGATTCTGCTGGTGGTTCTGCTAAACAGGGGAGAGACAGGAAATTCCAGGCTATCATGCCCTTACGAGGCAAGGTCTTAAATGTAGAGAAAGCCCGCCTGCATAAGATATTAGAAAATAATGAAATTCGTTCTATAGTGACCGCTCTGGGAGTAAACCTGGGAGAAGACCTAGATGTAGAGAAGCTAAGATATCATAAAATAATTATTATGACTGATGCCGATGTAGATGGGGCCCATATTAAAACTCTTCTCTTAACTTTCTTTTTCCGTTACATGAAACCCTTAATTGAAAGAGGAAACATTTATATTGCCCGACCTCCTCTTTACAAGATTGAACATAATAAAGAGAGTTATTATCTGTTCGAAGAACAGGAGTTAAATACCAAATTAAAGGAGATAAGTGGCAATCCCACCATTCAGAGATATAAAGGTTTAGGAGAGATGAATCCTGAGCAGCTCTGGGAGACCACCATGAACCCGGAAACCAGGGTCTTAAAGAAGATAACCATGGAAGATGCCTTAGAGGCAGATGAAATGTTTACCATTTTAATGGGAGACAAAGTAGAACCAAGAAAAGAGTTTATTTATAAGTACAGTTTAGACGTAAAAGAGATTGATGTTTGAAGATGATTTATTTTATAGAGATAAAAGATTATAAGAAAAGTTAAAATTATGAAAGACAAAGAAAATAAGATTAATAAAAGAGGAAGTCAACCAGAAAAGACTAAAGAAGTAATCAGAAAGGGCAGCGAAAACCTTACCGATATTGGAAATGAAGTAAAAGAAGCCTATCTTAGCTATGCCATGAGTGTAATCATCGGTCGCGCCCTGCCCGATGTTCGGGATGGATTAAAGCCGGTTCATCGCCGGGTCTTATATGCAATGAGCAAGGTAGGAAATACTTCTGATAAGCCTTACAAAAAATCAGCCAGAATTGTGGGAGAAACGTTGGGGAAATATCACCCGCACGGAGACGTTGCTGTCTATGATACTATTGTGAGGATGGCCCAGGAATTTTCCTATCGCTATCCCCTGATTGATGGGCAGGGAAATTTTGGATCAGTAGATGGGGATGCAGCTGCAGCGATGCGCTATACTGAGATTCGTATGTCCCGAATTGCTGAGGAATTACTGGAAGACATCGATAAAGAGACCGTCAAGTTTATTCCCAACTTCGATGGCTCTTTAGAAGAACCGGAAGTATTACCAGGTAAAATCCCTAATCTATTAATTAATGGTGCCTCTGGGATTGCAGTAGGAATGGCGACCAATATACCACCTCACAACCTGGGGGAAATAGCGGATGGCATTTCCTTAATGATTGATAACCCTGAGATCAGCTTAGAAGAATTAATGGAAGTAATTAAAGGACCAGATTTTCCAACCGGGGGAATAATATGTGGTACTGAGGGAATAAGAGAAGCCTATCGAACCGGAAGAGGTTCTATAAAACTACAGGCACAGGTTTTTACTGAGGGGATTACTGGCGATAGCCAAGGCGAAAAGAGCAATCCTCGTTTAATCATCAAAGAACTACCCTATCAGGTAAATAAAGCCAATTTAGTAGAAGAGATTGCCCGCCTGGTTCAAGAAAAGAAACTTCCAGAAATTATTGATCTAAGAGATGAATCAGATCGCAGTGGCATGCGAGTAGTTATTGAATTAAGAAAGAATGCCAATGTAGATATAGTATTAAATAACCTTTATAAAAATACTAATATGAGTATCACCTATGGGATAAATATCCTGGCTATAGATCATGGTCGACCCCGTACCCTCAATCTTAAAGAGACTATTAAATGTTTTTTAGACCATCGCCGGGAGATAGTAGAAAAAAGGACTAGATATGATCTAGAAAGGGCGAAAGAAAGAGCGCACATTCTAGAAGGATTAAAGATTGCTTTAGCCAATATTGATGAAGTAGTGCAAATAATTAAGCAGTCTAAAAATGTCAATATAGCTCAATATAATCTTAAAAACCGTTTTGGTTTAAGTGATTTGCAAGCCCAGGCCATTCTGGATATGAAATTGCAAAGACTGACTTCTTTAGAGACTGAAAAGATTTTGGAAGAATATCTCGAATTAATTAAACGTATTGCCTATTTAGAAGATATTCTACAAAATGAGAAGAAGATGATGTTGATTATTAAAGACGAGCTTTTGGACTTGAAAAAAAGATATGGTGATGAACGAAAAACCATTATTATAGAGGACATAGGAGAACATCGTGTTGAAGATTTCATCGCCGAAGAAGATATTGTCATTACCTATACGCAGGATGGTTATTTAAAACGCTTACCCTTAAGTACCTATCGAAAGCAGAGAAGAGGTGGTAGGGGGAAGATCTGGATGACTACCAAGGAAGAAGACTTTATAGATGAGCTATTAGTCACTACCAATCTTCATGACATATTATTCTTTACTAATAAAGGCAATGTTTATAGAAAAAGAGCATATCAAATACCAGAAGGGGGAAGGACCTCCCGCGGTGTAGCTATAGTTAACCTTCTGGGTTTGGAGAAGGATGAGCGGGTAACTACTCTTATCCCCATTAGGAATGAGGAATTGGAAGAATCTAGAGAGAATAATCAAAAGTTACTTTTTATGGCTACCAGAAAGGGAAAGATAAAAAAGGTCCCCCTAGCCAGTTTTTCCAATCTGAAAAATGTGGGGATCATTGCTCTCCGCCTTCTTCCCGGAGATGAATTAGTAGGAGTAAGACTGGCTCAAGGAGAAGAAGATGTTATTTTAACCTCCCGTTCAGGAAAGACTATTCGGTTTCCTGGTAACTTGATCAGAGCAATGGGGAGAACTGCCATGGGGGTAAGGGGGATGACCTTTACCCCGTCAGACTATCTAATCAATATTGATTTGGTTGATAAAGAATCTACCAAAGATTTACTGCTAGTAACCGAAGAAGGTTATGCCAAGAGAACCCTTCTTGAAGAGTTTAGAGAATTTAAAAGACAAGGTAGTAGAGGGATGATGTCTATCAAATTAACTAAAGAAAAAGGAGCGGTAGTTGCGGCAAGGATTGTCGAGGAAGAAGATGAAATTGTATTGATTAGCCAGCAAGGGATTGTTATACGGATTCCCGTGAAAGAAATTCATAGTACCGGTAGATATTCTCAGGGTGTAAAAGTGATGGATCTTGACCAGGAGGATAAAGTGGCCAGCGTTGCTCTTATCTCTCGAGAAAGAGTCAATCTGGAACAAATTGAGGAAATTACTCCAGAACAATAATTAAAATATAGAGGATAAAGGGCAGAAATTTTGACAAAAATAAATTTGGATGTTAAAATATCTTCAAATTAATAATCAGCCATTGAAGGGAAGAGTAGGTGAGTAACCGAAGACCAGCCCCGAGGCTAAAGATGAGTCTACAATTAAGAGTAAATCTTTTGGGTGGCCCTTTATAGCCAGCAAAGAGAGTTCTGATAATATATATTTTCAGAAAAATAGAGTGGAACCACGAAAATCTTTCGTCTTTATAAATAAGGCGAAAGATTTTTTTATATCTACTAAAGAATTATTCTATATCTTTTTTGGATAATTTTTTGGGATTCACTTAAAGGAGACAAGTAGTAATGATGAAAGATAGAATAATCAATATCGGTATCTTAGGATTGGGTACGGTTGGACAGGGGGTTATCAAGGTATTCGAAAGTAATAGAAGCTTTATCGATCAAAAAACTTATCCCTACCAGATAGTCGTGAAAAAGATAGCAGATAAAGAGGAGGCCAAGATTTATCCTTATAAACAATATCGTAAAATATTTACTAAATCTGCTGAGGAATTATTGAATGATCCTGAAATAGATATAGTGGTGGAAGTAATCGGCGGATTTGAACCAGCTAAAAGCTTTATTATTCAAGCCCTACAATCTGGCAAACACGTAGTTACTGCCAATAAAGAGGTAATTGCACGAGCTGGTTATGAGATATTAGAGGTAGCACAGAAAAATAAGAGATATTTTTTGTTTGAGGCTAGTGTGGCTAGTGGGATACCTATCATTGGAGCAATTACTCGCTCTCTAACTTCTTATAAATTAAAAGAGATTGTGGCTATTTTAAACGGTACCACCAATTATATACTTAGCCGAATGAACGAAGAGGAGGGAGACCTTAAAGAGATATGGAAAGAGGCGCAGAGTAGAGGATATGCTGAGGCGAACCCTTCTAAAGATGTTAATGGTTTTGATTCCTTTAACAAGATTTTTATTCTTTCTGCTATTGCCTTTCGGGCAAAGATTAATCCAGAGAAAATTTATTATGAGGGGATAGAAAATATTTCGCCTTTAGATATCAGATATGCTAGAGAACTGGGTTATACCATAAAACTATTAGCTCTGGCCAAAGATTATAATCATTGCTTGGATATAAGAGTCCATCCTGCTTTAATTCCTTCTAAGCATACCTTAGCCAATATCTATGGAGTATATAATGGGGTATTGCTTCGAGGGGAAGATTTTGGAGATTTAACCTTTTCTGGCCTTGGAGCTGGCTCATTACCAGCAGGTAGTATGGTGGTTAGCGATATAATAGAAATTACCAACAATTTTGATCATTACTACAATTATTATAATTATTTTCAGGAGAAAGTAATTAGAGATTTTAAGGAGACCATCTCTCCCTTTTATCTCAGAATTAGAGTAAAAGATAGACCAGGGGTGCTGGCTGAAATTGCCAGTTCTTTTGCCAGGCAACAGGTTAGTTTTGCCTCAGTTATTCAAAAAGGAGATGCTGGTGAGATAGTGGATATAGTATTTCTAACTCATCTGGCCCGGGAAGGAAGTGTGCAGGAGGCTTTAAAAGAGGTCGCTAAATTAAATTGTGTAGAGAGCATTGGAAATTTGATTCGAGTGGTGCAGATTTGAAAAGAGGAGTATTCAATATGATAAAAGTAAAAGTTCCGGCTACTTCTGCTAATCTGGGTTCAGGATTTGATTGCTTGGGAATAGCTTTGAAATTATATTTATATTTAGAATGCGAGGAGAATTTTAAGAGGGGAATAGAATTTGAATTCCAGGGAGAAGGAGCAGAGGAGCTTTCTACTAATCAACATAATCTGCTTCAGGAGGCAATAAATTTAGTTATAGAGAAGAATCAGAGGATTAATCACCAAAGAGGGTTGAAAATAAGAGTAATTAACGAAATACCGATAGGCAGGGGATTAGGTAGTAGTGCTGCGGCCGTTGTGGGGGGGATAGTAAGTGCGGCCAGGTTTTTTAATCTAGATCTAACTTATTCGGAAGTATTAAGATTGACCTTTCTCCTGGAAGGGCATCCAGATAATCTGGTCCCTGCTCTAATAGGTGGCCTTACTATAGCTTATGAAACCGATCAAGGGGAGATAAAGTGGAACAAAATAAGTATACCAAAAGATTTAAGTCTTATCCTGGCAATACCAGATTTTACTTTGAGTACTAAAATGATGAGGGAAGTATTACCGACTAAGATATCCTTGACCGATGCGGTATATAACTTAAGTAGAGTTGCCCTTCTGGTAAATGCCTTAACTCATTCTCACTGGGAAGTACTATTCGAAGCTATGCAGGATAAACTTCATCAGCCTTACCGCATACCCTTTATCCCAATGATAGAAGAGCTGTTTTCTAAAATAAAAGACACCAAACTGAGTGGGGTAGCCCTAAGCGGGTCAGGGCCCTCCATTATTTCTTTAGTCAAAAAGGGTTCAGAAGATACTATAAAGAAGATTATGAAAGATGTCTTTACTAAAACCGAGATTAGTTATCGGATTTTAATTTTGGAGCCAGATCAGGAGGGCACCTCAGCAATCGATATCTAACTGGGAGACTGGAAGTTTACTTAAAAGCATTTAAAGGTAAACTAATGTATTATTTTAAGGTAGGGAAGTGATTTTATAATAGATGGATGATATACTGGTACAAAAATATGGAGGAAGTTCAGTGGCTAATCTTTCTCGGATTAAAAGGATAGCCAGAAAGATAGTAGACCAGGCCAGAGAAAATTGTAAACTGGTGGTAGTAGTATCTGCAATGGGCAAAACTACGGATAGATTAATAGGGATGGCTCAAAGAATTACTCCTCAACCCCGTGACCGAGAACTGGATATGTTGATTTCTACTGGGGAGCAGGTCTCCATTGCTCTATTGACCATGGCGATTCATTCTCTGGGCGGGAAGGCAATTTCTCTAACTGGGAGGCAGGCTGGGATAATCACCGATGAAACCCATACCAGGGCAAAAGTAGCTTCCCTTAATCAAGATAATCTAGAATCAGCCTTAGCTAACGGAAATATTGTAATAGTAGCCGGTTTTCAGGGTATTAATGCTCATGGAGATATTACTACCCTTGGTCGGGGTGGGTCAGATACTACCGCCATTATTTTGGCAGCTCAGCTAAAAGCGAAAGGATGTGAAATCTATACCGATGTGGATGGTGTTTATACTGCTGATCCACATATGGTTCCAGAAGCACGGCGAATTCCTAAAATTTCTTATGATGAAATGTCGGAGATGGCTAGTTTAGGTGCAAAGGTTATGCATTATAGAGCGATAGATGTGGCAAGAAATTACCAAGTAAAAATGATAGTTAAATCCTCCTTCCTGGAGGGAGAGGGAACCATTATTGAGGAGGGGAGTAAGATGATAGAGAAAGTGGAGGTGAGGGGAGCTACCCAGGAGACCAGGGCGGGGAAGATTGTAGTGCAATCTGTTCCTGATACCCCTGGGATAGCCCATAAACTCTTCAAAGCTTTAGCTGAAAAAGAGATTATAGTGGATATGATTATTCAAAGTGCTCGTCGGAATGAAGTGAACGATATAGCCTTTACGGTAGCCTCCAGCGATTTTAATAGAGCTATTCAGATTACTAAGCAAGTAGCTGAAGAAATTAAAGCTCAAGGAGTAATTTATGATCTGGAAGTAGCTAAGGTGTCTATTATAGGAGCGGGTATTACCAGTGACCCAGCAATTGCGGCCAGGATGTTTGGAGCTCTGGCTAAAGAGAATATTAATATTGATATGATTAGCACTTCCAATCTCAGGATTTCTTGTTTGATCAATACTTCTCGCATTAAAGATGCAGTCGAGGCAATTCATCAGGAATTTAATTTAGAGAGAGTGGGTGAAGAATAATGAAAAAGTATAATGTGGCGATAGTAGGAGCAACCGGCGCAGTCGGGGAAGAGATGAAACTAGTTTTAGAGCAGAGAGATTTCCCGGTAAATAGATTACTTCTTTTGGCTTCTAGTAAATCAGTAGGGAAGGAATATACCTTTAAAGGAGAAAAGATAGCGGTTCAGGAGTTAAAGGAGGACTCCTTTAAGGGTATAGATATTGCCCTTTTTTCAGCTGGAGATGAGGTGAGCGAACATTTTGCCCCCCTGGCAGTTAAGCAGGGGACGGTAGTAGTGGATAACTGTAAATATTATCGGATGCATCCAGAAGTTCCTTTAGTGGTTCCAGAAGTAAACCCTCAGGATGTAAGGTGGCATAAGGGAATTATCGCTAATCCAAACTGCTCCACCATTCAAATGGTGGTAGTTTTAAAACCGATTTATGATACAGCGGGAATAGAAAGAGTAATTGTAGCTACCTATCAGAGCGTTTCTGGTACTGGCAAAGAAGCCGTCGAAGAGTTAAAGTTACAGAGTGAAGCTATGGTAAAAGGAGAAGCCATAGAGGTTAGTGTATATCCCTATCAGATTACTTACAATCTTCTCCCGCATATTGGTTCATTTAAGGAGAATGGATACAGTTCAGAAGAAATGAAGATGCTGGAAGAGACCCGAAAAATAATGGGAGACCAAAATATAAGAGTTGCTGCTACTACAGTAAGAGTTCCAGTCTATAGGGCACATTCAGAAGTAGTACATCTGGAAACTAGAGAAAAGATATCTGTCCAGAAGGCAAGAGATTTATTAAGTAATTTCCCTGGAATTAAGGTCCTTGACGACCCGGGAAGATTAGAGTATCCTATGCCTCTATTTGCGGAAGGTAAAGATGAGGTATTCGTGGGACGAATTAGGGAAGATATCTCTACCGAAAAGGGGTTAGTCCTGTGGATAGTATCAGATAATTTACGCAAGGGAGCAGCCTTAAACGCTGTACAGATTGCTGAACTGTTAATAAAATAATTCTGTTAAATGGCGATTATGTCACCAGAGCAGTTGAAAAGCAGGAGGTTATTTAATTTAAAGAGACTATAAAATTCATTAATAGGATAGCGAGCCGGGTTAGGGGGATAGGCTGAATATTATTCAAAGAACAGCTTTTGGTCTCTAATTAAATAAGACATAGAAAGGAATCTTTTAATCTTTTTTGATATATTTTATCAAGAGCGGGTAGAAGGAATAGTTAAACCCCTACCTGAAGAGAGCATATAGGATATTATGCCCTGTTTTCCGAAGATAAGATTTGGTCGAAAATATGATTAGAAAAACTAAGCTAATTTATGCTGGTTGATTCGTTGTTCACAGGCTTGCAAAATTTTTCTCAGCATCTCTCCATAGGATAAGCCAGCAAATTCTGCCATTTTAGCCAGGTGTCCATCCCAGCACCAGCCAGGATTGGGGTTTACCTCCAATAGTTTTGGCACTCCGTTACTATCCAGTCTCCAATCAAAGCGGCAGTAATCTTTGCATTCTAATCTTTCCGATAGTTTCAAACAACATTCAATAATAAATTTCTCAGTATTTTCAGGAAGATCAGCGGGGACCGACTTGATATTCCAGTAGGGAGTGTCGGGCAACCATTTAGATTCATAACCACAAATCCTGGGCAAATTCTCCGGTAAGGAAGAATAATCAGCCATAATTATTGGTAATACCGTATAGGATTCGGGGGGACTCCCTATGATCCCTACGCTCAGGTCTTTCCCCGTAAGAAATTCTTCCACCAGAATCGGTTTATCATAACCAAATTTCTCTCTAATCTCAGAAATAGCATTTACTATCTCCTCAAAATTATTGGCTACACTTCTCTGGGTTATACCAAAACTGGAATCACCGAAATTGGGCTTGACCATTACTGGGAAATTAAAAGATAGTTCAAAGATAACATCATCAGGCTTTATAAAAAAGGCTTCCGGTACAGGGATTCCCATTTCTCTGGCTATACCACGTACCAGCGATTTATCATAACAGTAAGCTAGGCATTGAGGGCCTGAACCAGTGTAAGGCAGATTAAGAATTTCTAAAAGAGAAGGTATATGTAATTCTTTTCGGGCATCATTATTATAGCCTTCATCGCAGAGATTAAATACTAAGTCAATCTTGCCTTTTTCTTTAAGTTTGGCCAGATCATTGATTAAAGTGTCATGATTGGTTAAATAAGTGAACATAAAATCTTTTAATTCGTTCAATTCTGATTTCAACTGGTCAATGGTATAAAGATCATCATCATCAAAGATAGCCGAAGGCTTTAAGGGATCTGTTTTATTGGGGTCTCCCAGAATTACCACTACATTTTTTAATTCCTGGCGAGCTCTTTTTTTTAGAGACGTCCATTCTTTTTTGGTTACTGCGGTAGCAATTAAACATCTTTCCATCATCCCTAGGTCCTGATTTCTTTTAGACTGGGGAGAGGTTGATCCATGGAAGTTTATATCACTAAAACCAGCCGTAGTTAAAAGTTCAATTAGATTCTCTTGAGAATAGAGCCGTTCAGCATAAAATTGATCAGCTATTATCCCTTTTTCTATATGGGTAATTACTTCTCGAGAGATAAGGCGTTGTTTGTCCAGGGAAAGCGAACGTTCTCTACAGACAAAATGTTTTTTATCTATCCATTCCCAGGAGCGGGGTTGAAAGTGTCCTTTTAAGTATTCACCATCAGTAACCTGAATAAGTAATTTCCCCCAAGGTTTTAAGGTTCTAAATACCTCTTTTAATACTCTCAGGTCATCCTGTATAGTGTCAAAATAACCAAAGCTATTCCCTAAAATCATTACTATATCAAAAAAATCAGTGGCAAAGGGTATCTTGCGGGCATCCCCCTCTTTAAATTTGACATTAAGGTCTTCCTTTTTTGCTTGGGCTTTAGCCTTCTGGATTAGATAATGTGAGCGGTCTACTCCTTCTATGTTTTGGAAATTTCTTCTACTTAATTCCAGAGAGTGTCTGCCTTGCCCACAACAGAGATCAAGGATTTTATCTTCCAAAGAAGGCTTAAGGATATTTAAAAAGAGGTCGATTTCAGCGGAGGTAATACTTAAATCATCTACAATATCTCCATCGGTCTTTAAATATAAACGATTAAAGATTCTGCTCCACCAATCAGGCCGGACATGTTGTTCTAAATTGGATACCGGTCCGAGGAATAATTTTTTTTCCTTACTTTTTTTCTTTCGCTGAGGAGGCTTATCGGCAGATGATACTTCAGTCATAATTTTATTTTACCTTGTTTCTCCAAGATTATTTTCAAATTAATTATAGTATATTTTTACCTATTTTAAAATTTAATTTTTAAACCAGTCATTCCTGATCTAATATATTAATATATATACTGATTGCTATTGAATATAACAATTTTTCAAAAAAAGTCAATAGTAAATTTGTATCTTTATAGTAGATAGCTTTTAGAACCATAAAAAAGCTTTTCAATATTTAATGGAAATCTTTCATATTTTTTGGAATGAAATTGGTTAGATTTTTTTGAAAGATTATCTGGATATATCTTAAGATTTAAGACCATTAACATTAACCCGTATAGTTCCGGAGTTTATTCTGGAGGACCAATTGTGGAGAACTTTGAAATAAATAGAAATACCTTCGGCTTTCTTACTTAAATCAGGATAGCATTAAGTATTTACAGGGAGATAATAGTTCAGAGAGGGGGAGTATTTTATTAAAGAAATTGAGAAAAGATAGCTTACTTTAGTTTATAATTATCCTAAGTCTCCCTAGATGAATAACTTTATAGAAAGAAAAAATGTTACAGTACGCTCCGCATTTCTAGATAGATCTTACAAAGAGACCAGTGTAGAAAAGATTAATGAGATCCTCTATGATTGTCTCCTGGAATATAATTTTTATCGACCTCGGACCTTTTATCGTTTAAAAATTATTTATCCGATTATGTTAATTCAGATTATTTTACTACCTTGGTGAACGAGACAAGAAAATTAAAAAAGGAATTATCTGAAGTGAGGTATTGTCTCTAGATAAAAGGACTTAAAATCCAAGTGCGAAAATATGCTGGTGAAAGTGATTATAGTACTGAGATTGAAAAGACCTTTACAAAATTAAAGAAGCAAGATGCAAAAGAATATAGTGCAGAATTACTACCTCGAATAGGAATGAGTCATGTAGAAGCTCAAATACTAAGATTGGTAGCTAAAATCTACCCGGAATTATTTAAAGAGCCTTATTGATTATTACCATAAATACAAGAATTTTTTAGATGAGCGCATTGTTCTTTTTGATCGGGAGATCCAATTTTATATCTCTTTTCTAGAATATGTTGCAAGATTTAAAAAATCAGAGTTGTGTTTCTGTTACCCCCAGATCACTAGAGCAACCAAAGAGGTGTATAGTAAACAAGGTTTTGACCTGGCTTTAGCTTATAAATTGTTAAAAGAAAATTCTACGGTCATATGTAATGATTTTTTTTTGAAAGGCCAGAAGCGTATTTTTGTAGTCACCGGTCCAAAACAAAGGGGAAAAACAACTTTTGCCCGTACTTTTGGCCAATTATACTATCTGGATAGTCTTGGTTGTCCGATTCCTGGAAGTAGTGCCAAACTATTTCTTTTTGACCGTATTTTTACTCGCTTTGAGAAAAAAGAGGATATCAAAGATCTACGAGGTAAGCTGGAAGATGCCTTGATGAGATCCATTCTATTTTAGAACAGGCTACTCCCAACAGTATAATCATCATGAAAGAGATTTATTCTTCCACCACTATTCAAGATGCTTATTTTTAACACAGAGAACCATGGAAAAGATTATCCAGCTGGATATCCTTTATGTCTATGTTACTTTTATAGACGAAGTAACTTCGTTTAGCGAAAAGATTGTCAGTATGGTTGCAGCTGTTGATCCGCAGGACCATACTTTGAGAACTTACAAAATAGAGAGGAGACTGGCTGATGGTAGAGCCTATGCCCTATCTCTGGCTAAGAAATATCAACTAACCTATGATTGCCTAAAAAAAAGATTAAATTATGAATGTTTTTCTTATGTATCCTAACCGAAACTTTAGCTTAAAGGGTAAATTACCGCTCAATGAGAAAGAGATAGTGCAGGATTTAGAAATAAACACCCTTATAGAAGCTATGGCTTGGGGAGGTGAATTTTTATGGGAAGTAGCTTAGAAAACTGTTTTAGGTGGCTGCTGCGGGGAGGATAATTTAGAAGTTATTTTATACCAGCAAAATATTCTCAAGGATTGTATTAAAAATGCTTCAATTATTAAAGAGATATATCAACTTGTAGTTGATACTATCCAAAAAAGAAGAGAGTATTTTCTTGGTTATTTTAACCGATTTACTTCTTCTATTGTTTACAGTTCAGTAGAATTTCTGAATATGCTGACCAGAATACTCAGAAAGTTAAAGAACATTGCTGATCTATATACCGATCAATTTCAGTCTGAGGGGTTCAGAAGATTTTTTGCCATGTTGAAAGAAGAGCTAGAAGAAAACTATCTGGATAAAATTCAAGATCATTTGAATGAACTTAAATTTAACAATGGAGTTTTCATCAGCGTTCAATTGGGGCAAGGTAATGAAGGCACCTCTTATATTCTTCGCAAATTTCCTCAGAAGAAGAAATGGTTCCAGCAAACATGGTTAGAGAAAATGCCGGCATACAGCTTTCAGATTAGTCCACGTGATGAAGCAGGTTACCGGGTATTAGGAAAAATAAAAGATAAAGGACTAAATCTGGTAGCAAATTCTCTGGTCCAGTCTGCCGATCACATCTATAGTTTTATAACTGTTCTAAGATTGGAATTAGCCTTTTATATGAGTTGTCTAAATTTATACCAGAAGCTGTAAGAAATAAATACCCCTATTACTTTCCCTAAACCAGTGGATTCTTGTCAACGGAAACATTCCTTTGTGGGATTATATGATATAGGTCTTGCCCTGACTATGAATAAAAAGGTAGTTGGGAATAGCTTAGAAATGGATACTAAGAACCAGGTTATTATAACTGGAGCGAACCAGGGAGGTAAATCTACTTTTTTAAGAAGTATCGGATTAGCTCAACTGATGATGCAATGTGGGATGTTTGTACCGGCAGAATCTTTTACTGCCAATATTTGTAATGGTCTATTTACCCATTTTAAAAAAGAAGAGGATGTAACTATGGAGAGCGGTAAGTTTGATGAAGAACTAAAAAGGATGGCCCTTATTGTTCACCACCTAACCCCGGATTCTATGGTTTTGTTAAATGAATCCTTTTCTGCTACTAATGAAAGGGAAGATTCAGAGATTGCTAGGCAGATCTTGGAGGCTTTATTGGAAAAAGGCATCAAAGTCTTTTTTGTTACTCACCTTTATGAATTTACCAGTAATTATTATAATAAAAGGAGAGAGGATGTTATTTTCCTGCGGGCTGAGAGAGAAGAAAATGGCAAACGTACCTTCCTGATGATAGAAGGAGAACCATTACCAACCAGTTTTGGTAAGGATTTATATGATCAAATTTTTAGTAATAAAGATTAAAAAGCTGGAGGTGAGGGGAGATTAGAAAAGTATTCCTGGCTAAGAGTCAGCAAGATTGATCAAAATATTAGTAAAATTTTTTGCTATCTTCGGCAAGATTTGAAAAAGGATGATTATAAAGGAAAAAATTGGGGTAATTTAAAAAGAATTATTATTTTGGTCAGGTTCAAAAACCTGATAAAATAGATAAAAATTTTTGCTGATTTTATTTAATGAGGTAAGACAACCAGGGAGGGGAGATGATGTTAGGAATTAAATTATTCTGAAGCAGGAAGGAGAGATAATAATGAAATTAGCTTTACAGAAGATTTTAGGCAATACTTATATGATTTCTGCTCCTACTAATATCGGGGTATATGTTACCAGGGAAGGGGCGATTTTAATTGATTCTGGGAATGACAAAGAAGCAGGTAGACAGATTGTTAAATTGCTGAAAGAAAAGAGTTGGGATGTAAAGATGATAATCAATACTCATTCCAATGCAGATCATATTGGGGGGAATGATTATATTCAAAAGAGGAGCAATTGTAGAATAGTAGCTACTCAACCAGAAGCTCCTTTTATCCAAAATCCAGTTCTGGAGCCTGCTTTTCTCTGGGGAGGGTTCCCCTGTTCTACTTTTACCAGTAAATTTTTAATGGCTACTCCCTCGAGAGTGACTGATATTATCCCTTCTAGTGGGAAGATACTGGATACAGATTTAGAAGCTATTTCCTTACCGGGTCACTTTTTTGGAATGATTGGTGTAAAAACACCCGATAATGTATTATTTCTGGGAGATGCCCTATTTCCAGAAAGGATTATCAGTAAATATCATCTTTGTTTTTTTTATGATCTGGCTGCCCAACTTCAGACCTTGGAGAAGTTAGAAACCTTAGAAGCAGAAATCTTTGTTCCTAGCCATGGCATACTAACTAAAAGTATAAAAAATCTGATCACTATAAACAGGAATAAGATCCAGGAGATAATTTCTACCCTCCTCTCCTTTTGTGAAAAACCGGTCGCCTTTCATCAGATACTGGAAGGTATAAGAAACAAGTATAATATTACTTTTGACGCTAATCAGTATCTTTTAGCTTCCAGCACAATAAAATCTTATTTGACTTTTCTTAGCGAAAAAGGGGATCTGGAAATATTTTTTTCAGAAGGTAATATCTTTTGGAAGAAAAAAAATTGTTGACTATTGATGAATAGAAGGATAAGGCAGGAAAGGGGTTAGTTTATCACAGGATGTTGAAAAAAATAGAAGAGTACAAATATATCTTCTGGGATTGGAATGGGACCTTAATCGATGATGTCTGGCTGGCGGTAGAAGTAATTAACAGAATGTTAAAGAAACGTAATTTACCAGAAATAGACATAAAAAGGTATAAGGAAATTTTCGATTTTCCAGTAATAAAATTCTATATAAGGTTGGGATTTAATTTTTCGAAAGAACCATTTGAAGAGCTGGCGAGGGAGTTTATCGAGGATTATTATACTCACTTTAATGAATGTAGATTATTTGCTGGGGCGGAAAGTATCCTGAAGAAGATACAGGAGAGTGGAATTACTCAGGCAATTCTTTCCGCCTCCCAGGAAGAGGTGCTGTTAGAAAAGATAAGATATTATGGGATTGAGAGCTATTTCAGTAGAATAATTGGTCTGGAGAATCACTATGCCGAAGATAAAACTGATATCGGTAAGAAATGCCTGGAGGAATTAAGGATCAATCCGGAGGAGGTAATATTGATTGGGGATACGGTCCATGATTACACTGTTTCTAAATGTATAGGTGGTAATTGCATATTAATTGCCCAGGGTCATCAAAGTTACGAAAGACTTAAAAGACTGGGAACCTTGGTTATCGGTGGCTTACCAGAACTGATGAATTATTTTTAGAGATAGCAACCCGGTAATCTTTTAAATATGGGTAATTTTTACAATTTGTCGATCCCGTGTTGTTTTAGCCACTCTTCAAATCCACCTTTTTCCTCAAAAAATTCCTGGTCATAATTTTCTTCCAGTTTTTTAATCTGGGCAGCCAGCAGGGGTTGTTGGCGGACTAGCTCATCAATCTTTTTTTCGAAATGGGTACTCTTTACTGATAAATCTACCAGGCTAATCTCAATATTGAGAAGCTGATTTAATTTTTCTAATACTGCCTTGATAGCCTTCGGGTTTCTGGTCTGGATATAAATAGGTATTTCCACTACTAGACTGGTTATGGTTACTCCCTTCTCTTCACCAAGTCTGGTTATCAAAGTAGTGATACTAGCCGGACCTTCATAATTACTAAACCGGATTCCCAATTCTTGAAGCCTTGTCTTTTGTCTCTGATTAGAAGTAGAGCAGAATAACCTTACCGCTCTGGTGTGTGGTATTGGACCGGCTACGCTTCCCACAAAATAAATATTTTTTACCCCCAATTTTTCTCCTATGCTAAAAAAACTATTAGCGTATTCATCCCAGTTGATATGGGGTTCTTTGCCAGAAAATAAAACCAAATTATTCTTTTCGTCATAGAAAAATTCATTCTGCGGATACCAGAATTCTACTACCAGTCCTTCTTGAATTTTGGTGTAAGGCCTGAACTGGGCAGTTTCCGTCATCGCCCCAGGAAAATTAAAAATATAAAATTTTTGCGGTTCTATTTGAGCAAACTTCTTAGCCTGGAGAACAAACCTCAGGTATTGAATGGTGCCCGTCGAAACCTCTCCTCCATCCATCCAGCCAGAAAAACCAATAATCATAGACGGATCTTTTAAAGAAGGTTCATGATAAATGGTTATATTTTCCATTTTTGCCTCTACCTATTTTTTACCTTTTGATAAACCTGAAAAGGCAAATATTACTAACTATATTTTATCACAGCAGATCAAAGTATTGAAGTTCGAAGAGAAAAACTTAATGCTTTTCTTTAGGCCATCTTGTAGTGTTTTGAAATCTAATAGGGGGAATTTTTCCAGTAGCAGAAGAATGGAAGAACACGAAGGTATTACTATGCCCAAAAGCGTATAGAAGCTGGATATATGATGTTCTGCTTAGGTTTTCAGTAACTTTAGAGGCTCAAAATTTAATTTTAGATTGGGGGCAGGCTTTTACTTTTAACTGAAATAACTTGAGTGAATTTTTGGCGAAACAGCAATGATTTGAATTCAAAAATAAATTAGTTATTTCTATTATAAAGATATTGATATACATTGAATGGTTTAACTGATATAATTAAATAAAATTTATTATAGGTCGAGGGAAAAGAAATGGATATTCTAAAAATATTTACAGATCTTACTGGTAACCAGGAGGTTATCCAACAGCTGAATAAGTCGGTAGGGGGAGAGTCAGAAAAAGTAGAGAAAGCTGTGCAATTAGGGATACCCTTACTCATAGAAGCACTAAATCGTAATACTAATAATCCAGAAGGGGCTCAAGCTCTAGCAAGGGCTTTGGAACAACATCAAGAAGATAAGGTTGACGATCTATTCAGTTTTTTTAGTAATGTTGATACCGAGGACGGCACAAAAATATTACGGCACATCTTCTCCAACAAAAATGAAGTAGTTCAAAGGAATTTATCCAGAACTACAGGTTTAAAACAAGAGCAGATTGGCTCCTTATTAGCACAGCTAGCTCCACTTTTATTAGGGGCTTTGGGAAATCAGAAAAAAGAACAGAATCTTGATGCTAACGGCATATCAGATTTAACTTCTATGTTATCTCAAGGCTTACAACAATTAGGCAGCGGCAATCTATTTTCTTTAGTAACAAAAATTCTGGATGCCAATAAAAACGGAAGTTTTATTGATGATTTATTAAGAATGCTTTTTAAGAAAAAATAGATATATTAGTTTATAAATTAAAGAGGTTTCCCTAAGCTAAAAAGAATAGTTTTAGCAAGATTAAGAGATGATATCTGAAGATTCTTTAATTGAGTTGCTCAGATAGAAGAGATATCGCTTTTATTTTAAATGTTAAGTCTCTTTTATAGAGTCTTCTGGAAGTCAACTACTATGCAGGTAAGGTATTTATTTCGGAGAAAAGAATATAACCTACTAGGTTATTGGAGGGGATTATCTTCAGAGAATAATCTATAGAGAATACCCTCCCTTTTTGTCTGTAAAAGAGGTAACCTGTCCATAGTTGAAGATTTAGAAGGGCTCTTTTTCATATTAGAGGAGTAAAAGATACACCATTAATCTTCTCTAAGGTAGATAATTTTGTTTTAAGCTCTGAGCTAATAACTAAAAAAGGTAAGTTTTTTACCAATCAAGGGTAGAAAGGGGTAAATTAAGTAAGCAGCAAGAGATTTTTAAAGAAGAATTAGATAAAATTGAAGTCCCCTGCGAGAAATATACTTTAAAGAAACACCAAAAATGATTTAGCAGTGGAGATCATATCGGGGTTCTAATCATTATATCTGATTATGAATGAGTGAAGAGAAAAAATTAAAAAGTAAATGTCTCTTATTTTATTTTTATGGAAAATTTGAGAATAACTTTGATTATAACTGGAAGGTTTTAATTTAAATTTATTTTTTAAACCATCGTTTCCTCGATAATGGCGGGAGGATTTTATATGTCGAGTATAAAGTTAAGTATTATTGGCGCGGGAAGCGCTATCTTTTCTTTAAGGCTGGTAGGAGATTTTTGCAAAACCAATAGTTTGTCAGGAAGTTGGATTTCCCTGATGGATATTGATGAAGAACGTCTGAAGGCAGTCTATAAATTAGCTACTAGATATGCCGCTGACCTGGGAGTTGATTTAGAATTTGAAAAGACCACCGATTTGAAACATTCCATTAAAGATGCAGATTTTGTGATTAATACTGCTCTGGTAGGAGGGCATGAGCAATTAGAGGAAGTAAGGAGGGTTGGCGAGAAGTACGGATATACAAGAGGAATAGACAGCCAGGAGTTTAATATGGTCTCCGATTACTATACTTTAAGCAATTATAATCAATTGAAATATTTTCAGGAAATTGCCAGAAATATGGAGGAACTATGTCCGCAAGCCTGGCTCTTTCAGGCGGCAAATCCTGTTCTGGAAGGGACGACTTTATTGTCCCGATATTCTAAAATCAAAGTGGTGGGAATTTGTCACGGCCATAGCAGTATAGAGGCTTTAGCCCGGCGCCTGGGATTGGATTATCCAGAAGTAGACTGGCAGGTAGCGGGATTTAATCATAATATCTGGCTTAATCGTTTTAGGTATCAGGGTAAAGATGCTTATCCTCTTCTCGATCGCTGGATAAAAGAAGAAAGGAATAGGTGGAAACCAGAAACTCCTTTTGATGATCAATTAAGTCCCGCAGCTCTCGATATGTATAGGTTTTATGGAAGAATGCCGGTAGGTGACACCGTAAGGAATGGTAGCTGGAAATATCATTATGATTTAGAAACTAAAAAGAAGTGGTACGGAGAGCCCTGGGGTGGGGCAGATTCTGATTTAGGCTGGAGCTGGTATCAGAAAATCTACCTGAAAGAACAAACCGAGAAGACTTTTCGACTTGCCGCAGATGACTCGGTAGATCTTTTAAAGGTATTTCCTCCTAACCAGAGGAGTGGTGAACAGCATATTCAATTAATTGACGCTCTGGTTAATAATCATCAAGAAAGGCTGGTTTTAAATATCTTGAACAGGGGACCAATCTTAAAGGGTATCCCTGAGAATGTAGTAGTAGAGGTACCAGCGGTGGTAGATGGTTCTGGCATTCGTCCAGAAAAAATAGACCCTCCTTTACCCAAGAGGATATTAGAAATGTATCTTCTTCCCCGGATGTTGAGGATGGAATGGGCCCTAGAAGCTTTTCTTACGGGAGACAAGAAAATACTGGAAGAAATACTGATCCGAGATCCCCGAACGAAATCTTTTGAGCAGGTAAAGTCAGTTCTTAAGGAAATACTGGCCTTGCCTTTTAATCAAGAAATGAGAAAGCATTATCCAGATAATCTTTAGAATGTCTGAAGGGCGGACAAAATAGTTTTTTAAAATTAAAAGAAGGCTTCTCAGCTATTTTCAAGTTCTCGGTTGAGGAGCCTTATAAAGTGAATCGGTAAAAAAGGATAATGAGGGTTACGGTTATGCAGAACAGAATTTTTACCAGACCGAAAGAATTAGAAAATAATGAACTGGTTTTATACGCAGGAAATCATTACCTCAGCTTACCCGTGATTAATCCCCGGAATGGAGCTATAAAAAATATAAATGTAGTATCCTTATCTAATAAAGCCTTGGTAGAATTGCAGGGAGAAGATTATCTACTCCGGCCTCGATTTTATAAAGACGGACAGGAAATCAAGATCCAAAGAGCCAGATTCTCCCAGCTACAATATTATATCCCTCGCCTGGAATTTGATTTAGAAGGAAGCATAAAGGTAATTGCGGAAATCTATGCTGATTTACAGGAAAAGGGTTTGGTCTATGGGTTTAAGAGTTCAGAGGAAATTGAAGTTGATTTGTGTTTGGAGGTGCGATATGTTTCTTTATTACGGTTTAACTCTCATCCAGTAGAAACTAAGAAATTAATCCGAGTAGATAAATGGTTAAACTGCCCGGTAATAGAAATTATAGGTTCAGGAATCTATCTGGCTTTAGCCCTAGGAGGAGAGGAAGGATTTACTTTTATTAATAAAGAGGAGAAATTATCCGCTCATTTAAGGATAGCCCAGCAGAATTGTTTTTATATCAGTATAAATTTTGATCCTGATGGTGCCTCTACTACTTTAATTCATTTAAGAAGAAAAGGATATAAGCGGATTTATCAGGAGCTAATTGCCTGGTTAAAAGAAAAGACCATTCATTACCCGCCAGATCTAGAATTAGAAGCTCGACTAAATAAAAATTTATTCTTTAACTATTTTTACTCGATAGCTAAAGATATGGAAAGCGATAGTTATTTAGCTTTAACCTCTCGTAGTCCTCGCTATTATGTTTCTGGGGCATTCTGGGAAAGAGATTGTTTTTTATGGTCTTTACCAGCTATTAAATTAGTTTGCCCCTTGCTTTATCATCATCTGGTGAGGGAAATGATTTTATTACACAGTAAAAATCCTGGCGAACATGCCCATTATATCGACGGGACTGTACTTTATCCTGGTTTTGAGCTGGATGGAGCTGCCGGTTACTTTATTCTCCTTAATGACTTAAAAGAAGATGATTATTCTGATTCAGCTTTAATAAAAGCCTTAGAACAGGTGCTGGAGAGAATAGAAAGGGAATATGACCCTTCAACTGGACTTTATAGAACTTTTTTATTACCTTCCGATGACCCCGCTGAATATCCTCTGGTTACCATTGATAATGTTATCCTGTGGAAAGGATTACAAAATTTGAGGGTACTATATTTAAAAAGAAAAGAGACCGAGAAGGCTAAACTGTTGCAAGAGAAAATAGAAGGGATTACCAGGGGAGTAAATAGATTTCTAACCAGGGAGTTGGGGGGAAAAGTTATGTTTTTGTGGTCTGCCGATGGGAAGGGGAATTATAGATTATATAATGATCCGCCTGGTAATCTGGGGTTGCTTGCTTTTTATGGCTGGGTAAAGAAAGATAACCCGGTCTTTAAGAATACTATCGATTATTATTATTCTACTCGATATCCTTATTATCGGGCAGAAGCTAAAATTAAAGAATTAGCCTGTGACCATCACCCTAATACACCTTCCGGTTTAGGTTTGTGTGGAAGTCTTCTTAATCCCTTGATGAGAGAGAAAGCTCTCCAGTGGCTGAAGATGGCAGATATGGATTATGGACTCCTCTCGGAGAGTTTTGAGGGCGAAACAGGAGAAGCTAAAACCGGAATAGGTTTTGCTACTGGAGCAGGTTATCTGGCTTATGCCCTTTATCAGATATTAATTAGGGAAGGAGAAGATAAGTGAAAGTTGCCTCAGTAGAATGGTCCAGGAAGGAATGGAAAGAAATAAGACGGCCGGAAGATTTATGGGGGAAGACAGAAGAGTATTTGAAAAAAGCAATACAAGAAGAAGTAGACCTAATCGTTTTTCCTGGATTTACTGGCTGTTTTTATAGTCAACTTATTTCTTCCTCTAAAAATGAATATTTGATGAATCTATTGCAGAGAGTAGATGCTCAGGTTTATGAGGAGAAAATAAAAGAATTATCCTTGCAGTATGCTCTGGTGATTTGCCCGGGTAGTTACTGGGAAAGAAAAGGAGAAAAGATTTTTCACGTCTCGAGTTTAATATGCCAGGGGGAATTATTACTTCATCAGCAACAGATATATCTGGCTCGCTGGGAAAGGGAGTTGGGCCTCTCCAGAGGAGTAGAAGTGGAAGTAAAAGAGATAAAAGGGAAGAAGCTGGGGATTATTGTTTCTACCGATGTTTTTTACCCTCAGGTCTCCCGGAGATTAGCCCTGAAGGGAGCAAAGATTATTCTATCTCCAGTGGGTTATTTAGGAGAAAAGAATGAGATTTTACAGATCGGTGGTTTATGGGAAGAAGTTCAACAGAATCAGTTTTTTGCGGTGGAGAGTGGATTTAATGGTTTTTTAGGGGAGCTTAATTTTTGGGGAGAATCCACTATTTATGCCCCCCTAGAGATGACCGACCATCAGGACGGCTATTTAGATAGAAGCAGAGGTAAGAGGAGTTTAATTATGGCTACCTTAGATAGTAAGAAAAGAGAGGAAGCCATCTCCAGGTTCAATGTACTTTCCCAGTTAAATCGGGAGTTTTACTTGAAGATGGGTATATTCAGGCAAGGGGAGTAATTATGGGGACCATAGAAGATCTAATAGAAAGATGGTTTAGAAGGAAGTTATCCCCGAAGAGGATAGAAAAATATTGGAAAAGATTAGAACTGGAAAGAAGAGGAAGAGAAATTGGGAAGGATGTTTCTCCTTCTAATCTTCGGGTTTCCTGTGTGCAAAGAGAGATTCAGTCGGTAAAAAGTATAGAAGAGTATATTGATATGCTCAACTATTTTATAAAACAGGCAGTAAAAGAAGAGAGCGCCCTTATTGTTTTTCCAGAATATAATTTTTTTGATTTATTAAATATGATTCCTGGCTTTAGTTTAATCAATAGTTACTTAAACCAGAGGGCACAAAAAGTTAAAAATAATCCTTCTGAGCAGTTTTCTTCAGAAGAGATTAATCCTCTCTTTGTCCATATTTTAAAGGGGATGGCCAGGCCAATAGAAGAGGGGATGAAGATGATCTTTTCTTTTCTGGCCGGAACATATCAGATTTATATTTATACCGGGACTTTTATCTTAAAGGAGAAAGAAAATATTTTTAACGCTGGTTTTCTCTATGGGCTAAAAGGTGAGTTAATCGGAAGCCAGAAAAAGATACATCTTACTAATTTAGAAGAAAGATTAGGCATAAAGAGAGGGAATGAAATAGAAGTCTATGAACTACCTTTTGGTAAAGTAGTATGCCCAATTTGTATGGATGCTACTTATTTTGAGACCTTTCGCCTCGCCCGCGAGCAGGGAGCAGAGATAGTTATTCTACCCATTGCCAATCTGGAAGAATATAATCCTTGGAAAGCTTTAAGGGGAATTTGGTCCAGAGTTCAGGAATCTTCTCTTTATGGTTTAAAAGCTTCTTTAAATGGCTGGATTGCCGGAATGCACTTTACCGGGAAGGCCGGGATTTTCGCTCCCTGGGTGATCACCGCTAACCAGGATGGATTAATATCTATTTCCTCTCATTATGAGGGAAATTTTTTAATTACCGGCGAAATTAATATTCCCCGATTATATGAAGCCAGAAAGCAGACGGAATATCTGGAAGATAGAAATATGGAATTTGAAACAGGCTATCTAGAAAAGACCTACGAAATTGCAGAGCCAGTCCAGAGCAAGATAAAAAATTAAGAAAGGAGAAGAATATGGAAGAGTTTAAAGGTATAAGGCTTTTATTCTATAATCTATCTACTGCGGGATGGGTAATATTAGATACCATTTGGCTGACTTTCGCCATAGCCTTTCTGCTTCCTTCCCAGGAGAAAGTAGCTGAAGGGATGATCCCTTTCGTTTCTAACCAAAGATACTGGGGTGTTATTACTACTTTAGGAGCATTAATGCTTTTTGGCAGGATTGTGGACGCGTTAGCAGATCCTCTAATTGCTTCCTGGACCGATCGCTCTACTTCCAGATGGGGCAGAAGAAGGTTTTTTATGCTTATCGGGATGCTTCCTCTAACCTTATCTACTATTCTGATCTTTTTTCCTCCTTTACCCTATACCTCCTGGCTTAATGGTATTTATTTGGCTATAGTTTTTGGTTCTTATTTCTTTTTTTTCACCGTGTATGTGGTTCCTTATCTTGCCTTAATTCCAGAATTAGGGCATACCGAAAAGGATAGGATTAAAATCACCGTAGCCCAGGGGTATTTTTCCTTAATTGGTTCAGCAGTAGTGATGATTGGGGGGCCCCTTCTAATTACTTTTTTTAGACAAAAAGGAGATTACATAGCAGCCTATCGACAAATGGTTATCTATCTGGCTCTCCTTGGTGCCTTATTATTGGTAGGGGCAGTATGGGGAGTAGATGAGAAGAGATTTTCTGATGCTAAACCTACCAATATTCCCCTTAGAGAATCATTTAAAAGGACTATAAAGAATAAATTTTTTATTATATATCTACTGGCTAATATTGCTTTGTGGTTTCTTTTTAATATAGTTAGATCCTCAGTCATACCTATAGTAATTACCTTAATCGGCACTGATGAATCCTTTGCCAGTAATATGTCTACCCTTCTTTTTGTATTTGCCGCCTTTTGCTTTCCTTTAATTAGTTTTCTAGCTAAAAAATGGGGCAAAAAAATGGTCATGATGCTCGGTCTTGGTCTATTCTCATTTTTGTCCATTCTCTTGTCTCTTACCGGACTGGTTCCGGTTAGTCCTAAACTATGGGGAATAATCATTGCTGCTTTAATGGGTTTCCCCGCTGCCATCCTGATGGTAATTCCTAATGTAATACTATCTGAACTTTGTGATTTTGATTATCACCAGACGGGAGAGAGGAGAGAGGCGATGTATTTTGGCGTGCAAGGATTCTTTATGAAACTGAATTTAGGCCTTTCCACCGCCAGCCTTGCCCTTTTATATTCCCTTTTTGGTAAAGATATTAGTAATCCCTGGGGGGTGAGGTTGGCCCCTATATTAGGGAGCATAGTAGCTCTCATCGGCTTATTGATTATGGCCAGATACCCAGAAAGGCAGATTTACGAGGATCTGAAGAAGGGTAATTAAGTATTTTTAACCTGTTTATAAAGAAAAGAGAAAAGAGAGAAAGGGAACAGCTATTATTTTTTTGATAAAAAGAGGGATTTTATAGGACTCTGTAGAAATTATTTTGTATAAAAATAAAATCAATTTTCTATAATTTCTCTATATCTAATTTTTATTATCCGGCAAGGTCAGAATTAGATATATTAAATGTAAAAATATTTTTTTTATTTAAAAAGGAGGAAGGATTATGAAATTAGAAAGTCTAGATTTTGAGAACAATGATTTTATTCCTCAAAAGTTTACCTGTGACGGAGAAGATGTGAATCCCACTTTAATTATTGAGGACATTCCGGAAGGGACCAAGAGACTGGCCTTAATCGTGGAGGATCCTGATGCACCGATGGGGACCTGGGTACATTGGATAGTATTTAATATTCACATTACCGATATTATTGAAGAAAACTCTGTTCCGGGAATCCAGGGGATTAACGACTTTAGAAAATTAGAATATGGAGGGCCCTGTCCACCTTCTGGTACTCATCGCTATTTCTTTAAGTTATATGCCTTGGATGAAAAACTATCTCTGGAAGAAGGATGTAAAAAGAAGGACCTGGAACAGGCTATGGAAGGGCACATTTTAGCTACTGCTGAACTAGTGGGATTATACAGTCGAGAGAAAGACTAATAGTAAGGAGATATAAGGAAATAGATAAAATGAAATTAATAAAAAGAATGAAAGTGAAGTGCATATTAAACTATTTGATTCTGATGGTATTAATTTTCTCTGGAGTGGTGGTTTCTTATGCTGTAGAAGTGGAAGTGGATTCCGAAATAAGTAAAGTTTGTGTTTACCCTAATTTTGCCCTAATCGATAGAAAGACTCACCTGGAGCTGGAGGAAGGAAATTACCAGATAAATTTTCCCGACATTGTGTCGGAGATAGATGAGGCTTCTTTGAAGATTTCTGCAGAAGGTACGGCGGAGACCCAGCTTTTTGGTGCTCAGGTAAAAAAGGAATATCTGGAAGAAGTACCTTCCGAAAGAATTAAGAAGCTAACTGAAGAGATTCAAGCAGGGGAGGATAAAGTAATTAATTTAGAAAATTTTAAAAGTATACTGGAGGAGAAAAGGGAATTCCTTAATTCTATAACCTTGTTTTCTAATTCCCAGATCCCCCAGGACTTGGTTACCCGAATGCCCCAGGTTAGTGATTTGAAAAACGTATTAGATTTCTTAGATAGTGAACTTAAAAATATTTATGAACAATATTTAGATTGTGAAATTCAGATTAGAGAGCTAAAAAAGAAGATAGAAGCCCTAAAAAGAGAATTATCTCAGATATCGGGAATACAGAGAAAGTTAAAGAGGTCAATTTTAGTAGAGATGGAGGTTTTGGAGAAGGGTAGTTTAGATTTAACAGTTTCCTATTTAGTAAAAGGTGCATTATGGAATCCGCTTTATGATGCTCGAGCACATTTTGAAAAATCTGAGATAGAGTTAGTTTCTTATGGAGTGATTAAACAGGTTACCGGGGAAGACTGGGAAGAAGTAGATTGTACTTTGTCCACTGCTAAACCAATAATAGGGGGGAATATGCCTGAGATAACCCCCTGGTTTATCCGGCCATATCAACCGCCCAGGGCTGAAGATAAAGCCTACGGAGCACCTGCTCTGGCTTTTCCAGAAGCTCTAAAAAAGGAAGTAGAAATTTCCGCGGAATTAGCTGAGTCAGAAATAGAATATGCCGAGGCAGAAGAGAAGGGCGTAGCAGTAGTGTATAATCTGCCCTATAAAGTAAGAGTAAAATCTGATAATTCGGAAAATAAATTCCCTCTCTCTACACAAACTTTGTCTGCCGAGTTCGAGTATTCTACTTATCCCCGAGTTAGTCCTTTTGCCTACCTTGGTTCACGAGTGATTAACCAAAAAGAGCTTCAGTTACTGGCTGGTAGGATAAATATATTTTTAGAAGGAGACTTTGTAGGTTCTTCCCGCATTGGTAATATCGCACCGGGTGAGGAGTTCAATCTATATCTGGGTATCGACGAGAATGTCAAGGTAAAGAGAGAGATTTTAGAAAAGAAAGTGGATGAAACCTTGATGGGGGGCATCTCTTCCCGGACTAAGAAAACTACTTTTCGATATAAACTTACTGTGGAAAACTATAAATCCAAGAAAATAAAGGTAAATTTATTCGAAGCCACACCCGTATCAGAAGATGATCGAATTAAAGTAAAGGTAGAAGAGCCTAGTATTAAGCCGAATTTTCAAGATTGGGAAGACAAGAAGGGGATCTGGTTGTGGCAGTTAGAGATAGAACCTCAGCAAAAGATAGAGATAATTTATACTTTTACCATAGAACATCCTCGGGATCTGCAGATAGAAGGTTTATTGACCGAATAATGATTGAGAAGTGTTTAATTTAAAACTAATAAATGGAGAGAGGATTAATAAATTTAAAAATAGGAGAAGGAGGAACTAAATGTTAAGGTTAGAAAAAAAAATAGGAGCAAGTATATTAGTGCTTTCTTTAATATTATTGTCCACTAGTATTAGTGGAGTGGGAATAAGTGGGCAAGAAATCATTAATAATATGCAGAAGGCTTACGAAAAACAGATGGCGGGGATTAATGATTATATGGTCATACAAAAGGCCAGTGGGGGAGTAGCGGCTATGGCTGGTGAGACGAAAATCTATTACCAGAAAGCTAAGGTTGAGGGAGAAGAAATTTATAAGATGCGCACAGAATCGCAACCTATGGGAATGACCTATGTCTCTATTTATGACGGAAAGTATAACTGGACTACCAATTTCATGACTGGAAAGATTGAAAAGGAATTAGCGGAAAGTAATCCGTCCCAGTTCTGGAAGAATATAAATTTGGACAAGATTAAATATTTAGGAGAAGAAATGATTGATGGTGAAAGGGCATATATATTGCAGATTGAAAATGCTCTCCAGGTTATGGGAAGTCAACAAGCGCAAGCCAGGTATATGCAAGGAGAGGGACCTCAGGAAGCATTAGGAAAATTATGGATCAGTAGCAAAACCTGGATGCCTTTAAGGATGCAATTGGTTTTAAAGACTGATTCAGAGGGAACGAAAATGAATATGATTACCACCACTAATTTCAAAGACTATCGGCAGGTAGGGACTATGCTGCATCCTTTCCAGTTAGTTATGGAAATATCAACAGAAGTAGAAGAATTAGGCACCGCCGGGATGAGTGAGGAAGAAAAGAAAGAAAAGGAAGAGGCCATGGAATTGATGCAATCCATGATGTCAGGAATGGGTTCTTTTACTATCGAAACGGTGGACCTAAAAGTAAATATTGGTCTTTCTGATGATCTTTTCGATGGAACAAAATTGAAATAAGATCAGAGTACCTATTATAAATCGTTACTCGCTGGTCATAAAATTGTAAAATTTATTTGACATTTTTGGTTATTGAGGTATAATGAGACGTCACCTGATAAGCAGGTGCAAATGTTATAGATGGATAGTTTATAACATTGAAGGGGTAATTCATTAAATTAAAGGATTGCTCCCCAGTAATATATAAATAGAGAAATTGGGTTACTATCTGGTAATGCTTTGCCTCTAAATTTAATGTTACTGAAAAAAAATAAAATAATAAATAAAAAAGGAGGTAGAGACATGCAAGGTAGTAAACTTTACGTGGGGAATTTAAACTATTCTGTGAATAACCAGCAATTGGAAGAGCTTTTTGCTAATCAGGGCACTGTAAATAGTGCCAGTGTTATTGAAGGCAAAGGCTTTGGATTTGTGGAAATGTCTTCTTCGGAAGAAGCACAATCAGCTATGGAAGCTTTGAATAATACTGAGTTTGCCGGGCGTCCCTTAAAGATTGATGAAGCTAGACCACAAAAACCCAGAAGAGATTTTAGTGATAACCGAAATAGACGTGATTACCGTGACAACAGAAGACATTATTAATTTTTCACTAATACGCTAATAACACAAATAAAACCCCTTTACCATAAAGAGTACTGGGGTTTTATTTTTATGGAAATAAGCCAGTTATTCACTGTACAGCAGAGTGGTTTGCATCAGGAAAGATATTAGGATAAAATATATTCCAAGGGAAAATAAACAGTGAAGACAAAATTGTTTAGGTTTCTCCATGCAGGGAAAATAAAAAGGATTTATAAAAAGTATTGTCTTCTAATTCAAAATTTGTCAGGAATAATCAAATAAGATTAATGAGGAGAGAAAGTGGATGGATGGGGGGAAACAGCTGAACATAATCGAACTATTAGCAGAACACGAGAGAATAATTGCTGAGCTTTATAATGAATATAGTCAAAAATTTCCCCCGCAAAAGAATTTTTGGTTGAAGTTAGCGGGGGAAGAGATAGGACATGCAGAATGGTTAGACCAACTAAAATCTAAAATAGAGGAAGGGAAATTACATTTTAGAGAAGGAAGGTTTAATGAAGAGGCTATCCACACCTCGATCGACTACCTAAGAAGACAAATGGTTAGAGCCCAGGAAGAGAAAATTACTACTAAAAATGCCTTGTCCATTGCTTGTGATATCGAGAATGGTTTGATTGAAAAAAAATTCTTCGAAGTTTTTGAACCAGATTCTAAAGAAGTAAAGAAGGTGTTTATGGATTTAGCCTATGCAACCCGTGAACACCATAATAGAATAATTGAGGAGTGGAAGCGAGAAGGATAATCTAAAGTATACCAGTTATAGTTTATGGGCTTAAAAGTATCCTGGAGGATATAAGCCTATACTGGTTAAATTGGATAGGTGATTATATGAAGGTTGAGCAATACTGGGAAGAGAAGGAAAAAGAGATTCAGGAGAAGATCATCCATAAATGTTTGACTGAATATCTAAGTGGTTACCAAAACATCTCCGGTCCGATATGGGGTTTATTCTTTTTTACCAAGCAAGCACTTTATTTTCAAACCTTTCCCAAGAAAAGCTGGTATTCTTCCCTTATCTGGCAAAAAGAGAATGAAGACTGGAGCGGTGATTATTTTCACTTTCGTCTACCCTGGAAAGATATTCGCAAAATCATTTTTCCCAGGAAAAAATCTATAATTAAAAAAATTTTTTCTTCACCAGGTAGCATAGTAAGACTTGAGTATCTTAGCCAGAACGAAAGATACATCCTGGATATTTTATTTAATAGCGATGAGGATATAGATATCTTGAAAGAAAATTCCTCCTCTATAGTTACTGATTTAGAATAAAATTTTGACAATTTAATATAAAAAGAGTAATCTTAAAATATATTAATAGAAGAAGGCCAAATTTTAAAGATAGAGAAATAATTAAGATTCAAGATTAGATGGAATTTTGATATTTGGAAATTAATAGAAATAATGAGCATGCCCTTCAAGTGCTCTGCCTTATTACCAGAAAGATATTCCGCGAGTGGCTCGTTGAACATTTCCCTATTCCCCGACCATTGGAGAAGGATGTAGCAAACATTGAACCAAGAAAAATAATTTAAATCCCGAGAGAAAAAGAAGGATTTTCCCTGAATTCTCTTTGGAGAGAATTTACTTATTTGTCTGGTAGTAAATATTCCCGGAGGTAATTTTTGAGAGAAGATAAATTAAAATGGTTAGACCATATCTATAGTTAAATTAATTAAATTATATTTTCGAGAAGGATTAAAAGCAAGGAGAGGAATTGGTTTTAGAAGGTAAGGATAATAATCTTATCATCTACGAGAAAAAAGGAGGTGGAAATAGGTGGATTTAAGAGCTCTTTATAATATTACTTATGGGATTTATGTCGTCAGTTCTAAAAAAGAAGAAAAACTGAATGGTCAAATTGCCAATACAGTCTTTCAAACTACTTCTGAACCACCTACCATTGCTGTATGTATTAATAAAAAAAATTATACTCACGAGTTGATTACTCAAAGCAAAGTCTTTTCAATTTCTGTTTTAGAACAGGAAACCGATATGAAATTTATCGGTAGATTTGGTTTTAAATCTGGGAGAGAGGAAGATAAATTTAAAGGAGTAGATTATAAAATCGGAATAACCGGTACCCCCATAATACTGGAAAATACTTTAGCTTTCGTGGAGGCAGAGGTAATTAACCAGATGGATGTGGGCACTCATACCCTATTTGTGGGTAAGATTGTGGATGCCGGGAATATTAAAAAATCTATTCCTTTAACCTACGATTATTATCATCAAATCAAAAAAGGTATTTCTCCTAAAAATGCTCCGACTTATATCCCGAAGGAGCAGGAGGAAAAAGAAAGAAAAGGAAAGGAGTGGGAAAAAATGAGTAAGTATAAATGCACTATTTGTGGGTATATTTATGACCCGGAAAAGGGCGATCCTGAATCTAATGTACCCCCAGGAACCAGCTTTGACGATCTGGATGATGACTGGATTTGCCCAGTATGCGGAGCGGGCAAAGAAGATTTCGAGGAGATATAATAAAGATGAGTGTAAAAAGAATAAAAAAAGATATTTATTGGGTAGGAGCAGTCGATTGGGATAGGAGGTTATTCGATGAACTTATTCCTCTTCCAGAAGGTACCAGCTATAATGCTTACTTAATTAAAGGTAAAGAAAAGACAGCCTTGATTGATACAGTTGATCCTACTAAGGAGGATTGTTTACTAGATAATTTAGATGATTTAAAAATTGAGCACTTAGATTATATAATAATGAATCACGCCGAACAAGATCACTCGGGAAGTATTCCCTTGATGTTAGAAATATTTCCGAAAGCCAGAGTAATTACTAACGAAAAAGGCAAAGAATTATTGAAGGAGCTTCTGCTGGTAGAAGAAGAGAGAATTATTACCATCAAGGACAATGATACTCTATCTTTAGGTGAGAAAACCCTCCGCTTTATCTTTGCGCCCTGGGTCCATTGGCCTGAGACTATGTTGACTTACCTGGAAGAAGATCAGATTCTCTTTAGTTGTGATTTGTTTGGAGCGCATCTGGCGGAGAGTAATCTATGGGTGGATGATGAGCCAAAAGCCTATTTCGCTGCCAAACGTTATTATGCCGAGATCATGATGCCCTTTCGACAAAACATTAAGAAACACTTAGAAATATTGAAAGATTTAGAGATTAAAACCATTGCTCCTAGCCATGGTCAAATCTATTCTCATCCGCAATTTATCTTGTCCGCCTACCAGGAATGGATTTCGGATAAAGTGGAAAATTTAGTACTCATCCCCTATATTTCCATGCATGGGAGCGTGGAAGAGATGGTGTATATTTTAAGTGAAGAATTAATCAAAAAGGGAGTAGAAGTGAAGCCCTTTAATCTTTCTAAAGCTGATCTAGGAGCTTTGGCTATGGCTTTAGTCGATGCTGCTACTGTGGTCATAGCTTCCCCTACTGTTCTAACCCGAGCTCATCCTCAAATCATTTATCTGGTATATCTGACTAATGCCTTAAGACCGAAAACTAGATATGTTTCCATTATTGGCTCCTATGGATGGGAAGGAAGGATGATGGAAGAGATAAAGAATATGATAAGTAACTGGAAAGTAGAGTTAATTGACCCGGTAATAATCAAAGGTTATCCTCAAAAAGAAGATTATATTTCCTTAAAGAAATTAGCGGAAGAAATAGCTAGAAAGCATAATAGTTTATAAGGTTAACGATCTATTGTATTGTATATAGATTATAAGAAAAAAATTATAAGTTAAATTAAATATAGAAAATTAAGGAGTGGGAAAAATGAAGAGTTTAAAAGGAACCAAAACGGAAAAAAATTTATGGGAAGCTTTTGCTGGAGAATCACAAGCTCGTAATAAGTATACCTACTTTGCCTCGGTAGCCAAAAAGGAAGGTTACGAACAGATTGCGGCTATTTTTCTAGAAACTGCTGAAAATGAAAAAGAACACGCCAAGCTGCATTTTAAAGAATTATCTGGAATTGGGAATACCGCAGAGAACTTAAAAGAGGCGGCAGCTGGTGAGCATTATGAGTGGACCGAAATGTATACTCGAATGGCTAAAGAAGCTAAAGAGGAAGGATTTGAAAAGATTGCCCAAATGTTCGAGGGTATTGCCGCAGTCGAAAAGAAACATGAAGAGAGATATCTTCAATTACTAAAGAATATTGAAAATAACCGAGTCTTTAAAAGAGAAAAGAAGACCACCTGGAAATGTAGAAATTGTGGAAATATTTATGTAGGAGAGGAAGCTCCCGAGATTTGCCCGGTTTGCAAACATCCCCGAGCATATTATGAAGTGGTAGTAGAAAATTATTAAAAGGGTAAGGATAGGAAGATTATTACTTCCGAAATAAAGAGAAAGAAGTGAATAAGATGAGCAATAAAATTACGGAATTGAGAAATAATTTGCGAAAATTAGGACAGGAAATACCATCCATAATGAGCGCCTTTGGGAATTTAAATAAGGAGTCTATCCGAGAGGGTGTACTGAGTAATAAAACTAAAGAATTGATTGCTTTGGGTATAGGAATGGCGGTTCGGTGTGAACATTGTATCAGGTTTCATGCTGCCGAGGCGGTAAAGGTAGGGGCAACTCGCTCCGAGATATTAGAAACGGCTGCCGTAGCAATATTAATGGGTGGTGGGCCAGTGGTTACCAATACTGCGTCAGTTCTTTTAGAAGCACTGGATGAATTAAATGTAAAGTGAAAATATTTTATTTATAATAGAAAAGATTTGCTTATAAATATAGAAGGTTTTGTAATTTAATAATTAGCTATTATTATATTATAGAACCTAAAATAATTTAAAATTTAAGAAAAACTATTTTTAAATCTTTTACTCAATGGATTGATGATTTATTTTATATAAGGGGAAAATAATTTTTATTCTTTTCTTTTTTCCTAAAGTATTTTATAATAATTTTAATATATTCTAAAATATTTCGATTTCTGAAGTATTTGATTGAAAAGAATGTTTTTTCAATCTATTTTTATTTTTTAGGGGGAAATGTAAAATGAAGAAAAGTTTTATCCTTATCCTAGTGGGTATTTTATTGATGTTTTTATCCTTGAGCTCAAAAGGTGAAGAATTACTTATCGAAGCAGATGCCCTTTTTGAAAAAGGAGGAATAGAGAATATTTTGGCTTCCATTCCTCTCTATATTAAGGCGGCAGAAAATGATCCCCAAAGTTACGAAGCTAACTGGAAATGTGCCCGAGCTCATCGGGAATATGCCAATCAAAACTTAGAAATGGAAATAGAAGGCTGGAAGGAGATTTGCAAACAATACGGAAAGGCCGGAATGGCTTATGGAGAAAAGGCTAAGGAATTAGAACCCGAGAAGGTAGAAGGTCATTATTATTATGGATTGTGTGTAGCCAGTTATGCTGATGGGGTGAGTATCTTAAAAGCCTTAAAAGAAGGTTTGAAAGATAGTACTCAAGAGGCCTTTTATAAGGCTTATGAGATCGATAAAATGTTTGAAAAAGGAGGCCCTATCCTGGCTATTGCCCGTTTCTGGCATCAACTTCCTTTTCCTTTGAAGAATAAAAAGAGAGCCCAAAAATATTTTGAGGAACATCATCAATATTTTCCTGATGATCCTCAAGGCTTAGTCTATTATGCCGAACTCTTAATTGATATGAGAGAAAAAAAGGAAGCCAGACCTTTACTGGAAAAGGCAGCTGCTGGTAATGAACCATATTATAGTAAGTGGGCGCAAAGATTACTTGAAGAAGAATATAAGGACTAAAGAAATAAAAGACTATTTTTGGGTTAGCAGATTCGTCAAATGAATTATTATTAAATCATATACTTTATTTTTATGTTGATAAAATTTATTATTTCTTATTACCGAAAATTCCCTCTTAAGATGCTGTTTGGTTTTCTTATGCTGGTGGCGGTGGATATTGCCCAGCTCATTACTCCTCTTATCACTCAACGAGCAATAGATTCTATTCTAGCGACTTATCTGACTTCTCAGGGTAGTTATGCTTATTTAGGGAAGTTTGCTCTCTTAATCTTTGTTCTAGCTATAGCTATTGGAATTTTTAGGTTTTTCTGGAGAATGATCATTATCGGGACCGCTCATTTTATCGAAATGGACTTCAAAGATAGATTATTTGAGCATTTAATTTTGCTTTCTCATTCTTTTTTCACTAGAACCAGGATTGGAGATATTATGGCTCATATGACCAATGATATGGATGCAGTAAGGAGAGCTTGTGCTTTCGGCATTGTGGCCGGTTTTGATGCAGTCTTTCTTTTTTTAGCTACTTTAGGCTTTATGTTAACCCTAAATCCTCGACTTACCTTTTATGCCCTTATTCCTCTTCCTTTGATTGTATTTATATCTTTATTTTTTGTAAGAAGACTATTTCAAAAATTTAAAAGCGTACAGGAATCATTTTCTCGATTAACCGAAAAAGCAAGAGAAATGATATCGGGAATAAAAATTATTCAGGCCTTTCAGCAAGAAGAGCCAGAAGTAAATAATTTTGATCAATTAAGTCAGGAATATTTAGAAAAAAATATTTCTCTAATCAAGATTTGGGGCACTATGTTCCCCCTAATAGGATTATTTGCTGAATTAGGGATTGCTATAATTCTCTGGGTTGGGGGGCAGCAGGTTATTCTTAGAGAACTTACCACCGGCGAGTTAGTTGCTTTTTTTTATTATATGGAAATCATTGTTTGGCCAATGATGGCTGTAGGGATGGTAATCAATATCTACCAGAGAGGGAATGCTTCTTATTTACGTATACAGAATCTTTTTAAAGAAAAACCAACTCTATGTGACTTGAAAGGAGCAAAATACCGTCCTTTAAGAGGGAATATTAGACTGGAGAAGGTCTATTTTTCCTATGATGAACAAGTTATTTTAGAAGATATTAATATCGATATAAGGGAAGGACAATATATAGGAATATGTGGGAAAATAGGTTCCGGTAAGAGTGTAATAGCTCAGTTAATTTTAAGAATTATTGAACCGCAAAGAGGAAAGATCTTTTATGATTCAATTAATTATAAGAAGATAAAGATTTCCGCAATTAGAGACAGCATAGGGTATATCCCCCAGGACTCTTTTCTTTTTTCTACCACGATAGAAGAAAATATTAGATTTGGGAAAGATAAAGCTACTCTGGATGAGATAATAAAAGCTTGTCAGGTTGCTTGTGTTCATCAAGATATAATGGAATTGAGGGATCAATATCAGACCGTGGTTGGAGAAAAGGGAGTTACTCTCTCTGGTGGCCAGAAACAGAGGTTATGTATTGCCCGAGCAATTATCCGAGAACCTAGAATTCTTATTCTGGATGATGCTCTCAGCGCAGTGGATACCAACACCGAAAAGGAAATTCTCAATAATTTAGTAGAATATTTTCAAGGCATTACAGTCATAGTAATTTCTCACCGCATATCCTCTTTTATCAAGGCAGACAAAATATTTGTCCTGGAGGCAGGCAAGCTTGAAAGTAGTGGTACTCATCGAGAGTTAATCAGAAAGTCGAGTATCTATAAAAATATGTATAAAATTCAAAAATTGGAAGAATAAGGAAAGAAATGAAAGAAGAAAAATTGTATTCCGGTTTAGATTGGAAGATATTATCTAAATTATGGCAATATGGGAAACTATATAGAGGCAAGATTTTGGTTATCTTCATCCTTATTTTGGCTATAAGTGGCATCCAGATTTACCTTCCTTTAATTACCAGAAAGGTGATAGATAATTATATCGAGAGAAGTTATCTTCAATTAGTTCCTAATAAGAAAACCTTGGAGATTACTGAATCTTATAAAGTTTACCGAGTTCAAGCTGATGGTTTTATTCTTCTCCCCTCCCATCTACTAGATAAGGCAGAATATCTTGAATTACAGAAGGATTCCCTGATCTTACCCGAGAAATATTTAAAGCTGAAAGATAAGGATAAGCATGATGACTTAGGACGACTTAAAATTAACCTCCTAAAAACGGATAAAGGGGATTTTGTGTCTTATTCTGAAATGCAGAAGATGGGGGCAGCTGAAGTAAGAATCTTAAGAGATGACGACTTAAAAATGATAAAGCTATTTGCCCTTTTATACGTGGGTCTGCTTTTAATATCCTTCGTCTTAAATTACTTTCAAGTAGTGATGATGGCAGTGGTCAGTGAAAAAGTGATGTATGACTTAAGGAGTGGCCTGGTTAAACACTTACTCTCCCTTTCCTTACACTTTTTTAACCAGAATCCTATTGGCAGGTTAGTAACCAGAGTTACCAACGATGTTGATGCTCTGCGAGAGATGTTTACCGATGTCTTAGTTTATTCGGTTAAAGATTTTATAATGATTATAGGTATTATTATAGTAATGTTTAGATTATCTTTTCGCTTAAGTTTAATACTCCTCGTGCTTGCTCCTATTCTGGTAGTGACCCTTTATCTTTTTCAAAAATATGCCCGGGAGGCCTATGGTAAAGTAAGGATTGCCTTGGCTAAGGTAAATAGCTTTTTATCTGAGGCAATATCGGGAATATTATTAATCCAGACCTTTAATCGAGAGACTAAATTTCAGAAAGATTTTAGCCAAATAAACAAAAACTTTTATAATGCAAATATTCATCAACTTTTAATCTTTGCCATATTCCGACCGTTAATCGATGTATTAGCTTACTTTTCTATAGGTACCATCATCTATTTTGGAGGGAAAGGAGTGTTGGGAGGAGAAATTTCATTGGGTGTACTCATTGCTTTTATCGCTTATGTCCATATGATGTTTAGACCAATCTTTGATTTCTCGGAAAGATATAATATTTTACAATCTGCTATGGCTTCCTCAGAAAGAATATTTTTACTTTTTGAAGAGAATGATAAGATATTCTCTCCTTCTCAACCGCAATTTCCTGATAAAATAGAAGGGAGGATAGAATTCAAAAAGGTATCTTTTGAGTATAAAGAAGGGGAGAAAGTTCTTGATGAGGTATCTTTCGTGATTGAACCCAATGAGAATGTGGCTTTTGTGGGAGCAACCGGAGCAGGGAAGACTACTTTAATAAATCTTCTCCTGAGGTTTTACGACCCTACGGAAGGAGAGATATTGATTGATGGAATAAATATAAAAGAAATGGAGCTCAAGTTTTTAAGAAGTTATTTTGGATTAGTATTACAGGATGTCTTTATGTTTGCTGGGGATATTAAATATAATATATTGCTTAATAATAAATTAGAAGAGAGTAAATTAATGGAGTACGCTAAATATGTTAATGCTCATAGTTTTATCAGTAAGTTGAAGAAAAAATATAAAAGTTTAATTTCTGAAGGGGGAGTAAACCTTTCTACTGGCCAGAGGCAGCTCCTGGCTTTTGCTAGAGCCCTGGTTAAGGAGCCTAAAATATTGATTTTGGATGAGGCAACCAGCAGCATAGACAGTGAGACGGAATATCTTATTCAGGATGCTATCAAAAAGATTATGCGAGATAGGACCAGTATTGCCATTGCCCATCGTTTATCTACTATTCAAGGTGTAGATAGAATATATGTGATGCGTAAGGGTAGAATTGTAGAAATGGGGAGTCATGCTCAATTACTTGCCCGCAAGGGTTATTATCAGGAATTGTATAAATACCAGTATTTGACCACTCAGATAGAATAAATAAAGGTAACTTTAATCTTCCTACTATCTTTATAATGTAATGCTTAGCTGACTAGTTAAGGGTAACCTAGAGGAAAAGGGTAGTAGAAACAACACCCATAAGGAGGGGATAATATGTCAATAACCTTCGTTTCTGGACTAATTGGATTTGGAGTAGCGGTACTACTTTTCATTTTAATTTGGGCACTGAAGTCTAAATACCGGGTACCAGGAAGAGAAATTAGAATATATGCTTCTCTGGAAGAACTGCGATCGGTGGGAGAATTAGTGGTATTTAAAGTGATTACGAAAGAAATCGTAACCACCTCAAAGCATTGGTTGGGAGAAATGGGGAAGAAATATTTCCAGTGGTTAGTTTCCACTAAAAAGATGGCGATGATTTTTGAATTTGATATAGATTTTAGATATGATTTACACAGTCCAGATTTTGTGATTGAAGGACTGGGAGAAAAGATTTTTCGTTTAAGAATGCCACCCTGTTTTTACGAGGTCCATGTTCGGAATATCAGTTTTTATGATGAACAGAATGCCAAACTTCTCCCCTGGTTACTTCCCGACCTCTTAAATCGCGCTTTTGGTACAGGTTTTAATGAAGAAGATAAAAATTTGCTTATTGAAGAGGCAAAATATCAAGCTACCAATATGGCAGAAAATCTGGTTAAGAAAATGCGGTCAGAAGTGCAAAATTCTGCCCGTCAGACCTTAGAAACCCTAAGTAAGAACTTTGGCGCAGAAAGGGTATTAGTAGACTTTACTGATTCGAAACTTGTGCAATCTAAAGTCATTTCTATTGATTTAGAAGAAAAGAAACAATAGGTGAATTTTTTACTTTTTTGTCTCTTTAGGAAATGGCATAAGGATTATTCTGTTAATTAATTGATAATTTAAAGGATTAGGATATGTTTAAAATTATAAATTCTGTTTGTCCCAAAGACTGTTTTGGCTCCTGTTCTTTGGAAGTAGTAGTTGAAGAAGGAAAGATAACCAAGGTGAAGGGGAAGAGTGATAGTCCAGTCAACCAGGGCAGGGTCTGCAAGAAGGCTAACCATTATTTCGATCTGCTATATAGCCCGGAAAGGTTATTATATCCTCTACAAAGGGTGGGGGAAAGAGGAAAAGGTTTATTTAAAAGGATTAGCTGGGAGCAGGCTTTAGATATTATTGTCGCGAAATTAAGACGGTTAAGAGTAGATTACGGACCAGAATCAGTGCTATATTATCAGAGATTTGGGAACTTGGGGATAGCGAAAAGCGGTGCCCTCGGTTTCTGGTATCAATGGGGAGGATTTACTTCCACTTATGGTGGTTTATGTGATTCTGCCGCCCAGGAAGCCATCAGATTGACTTACGGAGAGGTCAAACATAACCGGATTTCCGATTTAGAGAAGTCCAAATTGATAATTTTATGGGGAGCAAATCCTGCTTACACCAATATTCTCCTGATGTATTATATCAACCAGGCAATAGATAAAGGTGCGAAGCTAATTACTATAGATATTAGAAAGAACGAATCCAGTGAGCGGGCTTTCTTACTCTTAAACCCCCGACCAGGAACAGATATTTGTCTGGCTTTAGGAGTAGCCCATCAATTGATAGAAGATGGAGTAGTAGATTATCCATTTATTAATCGAAATACCTTTGGTTTTGATCAGTTTAAGGAATTAGTCAAACACTATCCTTTATCCAAAGTGACCGCTATTACCGGGATACCCCTATCCGTCCTTAAAAGTCTGGTTAATTCTATAAAAGAAAATCCACACTACTCCCTGATCTGCGGAATGGGGGTACAAAGATATACCAATGCCGGGCAAACTATAAGAGCAATTGCCCTTTTACCAGCCTTGACCGGAAGTGTCGGGAAAAGGGGAGGTGGATTTTACTTCAGTGATAAGCAAGCTCCGGAATTAAATTGGCCTTTTTTGCCGAAAAAACCGGAAAATATTCGTATTTCCATACTGGTGGCCAAGTTGGGAAGCGGAATAATTAATCAGACTGATCCTCCTATAAAAGGATTATGGGTAGAACAAGCTAATCCCCTGACCAGTAATCCCGATAGCCATCTCTTAGCCCAGGCCATAGATAAGTTAGACTTTATAGTAGTGACCGATCTTTTTTTAACAGATACAGCTAGGAGGGCAGATATAGTTTTACCAGCAGCTTCCATGTATGAATATTACGATTTAATTAGTGGTTATGGTCATTCTTATATTCAGTTACAGCAAAAAATTATTGATCCCCCTGGGGAATGTAAACATGAAAGTGAGATTTACAGACTTCTGGGCAAAAAGTTTGGGTTTGATCTGGCTTATTTACCAGAGAATAATCTAATCACTATTCAAAAGGTAATTCAAAGCTCTAATTTAAGGACCGATATCCAGGAATTAAAAGAAAAGCCTTACCTTCACCCAGATATTCAGGAGATAGCCTTTTCTGATTACAAGTTTTCTACTCCCAGTAAGAGAATAGAATTTTATTCCAGGCAGATGCAGGACCTCTGGGGACAGAATCCTTTACCCTTTTACCAGGAGCCAGCAGAAAGTAGATATTCTTTACCAGAACTATACAAAGAATTTCCCTTGACCTTAGTCAGCTCCCATGCCCTTGATAAAATGAATTCTCAATTCTCCAGTAGAGAAGCTTTTCGGGAACAACCCTTTGCCCAGATTAATCCGCAGGAGGCAGAGAGCCGGGGAATACAAAATGGTGAAAAAATAATTATTTATAATCAAAGAGGAAGTATTAAGGTAAAGGCGGTTATCACTGATCAGGTTCCTCCCGGGATCGTGCATCTCCGCTTTGGTTGGTGGGAGGGAAGACAGCAAGTTAGCGTTAATAAGCTTACCGGTGAGTATATAAGTGAGATTGGATACGGCGCTGCTTTTCATAATTGTCTAGTCGAGATAGGGAGAGAAGTAAAGAAGATTATTTAGTTAACCAAAATATAGAAATATGTTATAATTTTTTTATCCTAAAATTTAAGTTTAAGAATAGTTTTTTTATCCGTTTGGAGGTAAGAAGAGAATGAGTTTTTTGGATTTAGTAAAAACCCGACGGAGCGTAAGGGAATATTTAGATAAGCCAGTGGAAAGGGAAAAGATTGAGCGATGTTTGGAAGCGGCTCGTCTTGCCCCTTCTGCCAGGAATTTGCAACCCTGGAATTTTCTGGTTATAGATAATCCAGAATTAAAAGAAAAAGTGGCCAGAAAGACTTTTAATAAAGTTATCTCCTTTAATCGTTTTTCCTTAAAGGCGCCCGTCTTGATTCTGGTACTTTCGGAAAGACCAAAGCTAACCAATAAAATTGGCGAGATAGTGAAAGATAAACCATTTGTTCTCATGGATATTGGTATGGCTGCCGAAAATTTATGCCTGCAAGCTACTGAAGAAGGATTGGGGACCTGCATTCTGGGTTGGTTTGACGAAGAGGGGATTAAAAAATTATTAAATATTCCTGCCAGTAAAAGGATTGAATTGATTATCACTATGGGATATCCAGGAGACTCTCCAGTACTTCCTAAAGAAAGAAAAGAAATGAATCAAATTAGATGTTATAATACTTATAGTTTATAAAATAATTAAATAGATTTAGTTATTAGATGAAGTCCCAGATAGTACCCGGGAAGATTGAATAAATTTCAAAAGATACAATAGTTTTAATGAATTAAAAAAGTCAAATAAAACATTTTAATTAATAAGATGGTTCTCTGATTTTAGAGAAGAAAGAGGACGGGATAAGTGAAAATAAAAATAAAATATTTAAATGGTATTCGGTTTAGACGTTTTATTGTGCATTCTGCACAAAAAATAAATCAGATGGAACAATATCTTAACGATATCAATGTCTTTCCGGTGGCAGATGGAGATACGGGCACCAATTTGTCTTTAACCATGAATAGTATTGTGGAGGGGGTAAAAGGTTGTAAAGAATCTTCTTTTGAAGGAATTAGTTCAGCTATCGCTAATTCTGCCTTAATTGGTGCTCGTGGCAATTCGGGGGCCATTTTGGCTCAATTTTTTCAAGGCTTAGCTGAAGCAACCAGAGGTAAAGTGCGCCTTACTACCGAAGCCTTTGCCTGTGCTGCTTCTCAGGCAGCTAAACAGGCTAGAAAGGCTATTGCCCATCCTCGAGAGGGTACTATTATAACAGTAATGAAGGATTGGTCTAATCATCTGTTGGAACGCGCACCATTTACTCCAGATTTTTTTGATCTCTTTAAAAATTCTTTATCTATTGCCAGGGAATCTTTAGCCCAGACTTCCCATCAACTTAAAATTTTAAAAGAGGCTGGGGTAGTGGACGCAGGGGCTCAGGGATTTGTAAATTTACTAGAAGGAATAGTTGATTTTATTGAATTTGGGAAAATTGAATCTACCAGAATGGCTATTTCTGCTCGGGATACTATTCGGCAATTGGCTAATAGAAAAAATAGTCCAAAAATTGATTTTAGGTTCTGTGTAGAATGTCTCCTCGAAAAGATTAGTGAAAATAAAGAGCTAATTAGAAAGAGAATTTCGAATTTTGGTGATTCTCTAATTGTGGCTGGTTCTGAAAGTAAAGCCCATATCCATATTCATACTAATGAGCCAGAGAAGGTATTAAATACTCTATCTCAGCTTGGTACTTTATTACATACCAAGGTTGATGATATGTTTCAGCAACACACCACCATGAAAAACATAGTTGAAGAAGGAAATATTGGATTGGTGACCGATTCTACCTGTGATTTACCCCCAGAAATAATAGAAGAGAATAATATATATTTGGTACCCATAGTTATTCACGTAGGAAAAGATAGTTATCTGGATAAGGTTAATATGATGCCTGCCGATTTTGTTCGTATTTTAAGCAATTCTTCGGAAAGATTGCTTACTTCTCAACCCCCACCAGCCTCTTTTAAAGAAGTCTATCAAAAGATTGCTTCCCGATATAAGAATATCATTTCTTTGCATATATCAGAAAAATTAAGTGGCACTATTCAGGGCGCATATATGGGCAGTAAGGATCTGGAGGAAGCTGATAAAATACATGTTATAGATAGCAAGACCAGCACAGTCGCTTTGGGGTTGTTAGTTAAAGAAACAGCTCAGTGGATAAAAGAAGGATTGGTTCTGGAAGAGGTGATAAGACGATTAAAATTAGCCATTAAAAATACTAGGATTTTTATTGCGGTACCTACTCTAAAATATATAATGCGAAGTGGCCGATTGAATCGGACTAAAGGTTTGCTGGGTACTCTGCTGAATCTAAAACCCGTACTTACCCTTGATGCGGAGGGCAGAATTGTAGAAGCAGTAAAAGTAATTGGTCGTAAGAAAGTTATTCGCAAGACTTTAGAATTAGCCTTGACCTATGCGAAGACCATAAAAAATCCCCACTTTGGGATTGCCCATGTGGGTGCGCCTGAACTGGCTACCTGGTATAGTGAGCAGATATCTTTATGTTTTAAGGATTCTACCCAGCCTATCATTGTAGAAGCTTCTCCTGCTTTAAGCTTACATATTGGTGTTGGGGGAGCAGCTATTGCTATTCTGGGGGATTCTTAAAAATAACTCCACCAGGTTGGATAATACAATCTACCCGAATAGTTTATCCAGAGGCCTTCTTTCTGGTAATTCCCGCTTTGAAAAATATTTAAATATTAGTAGAAGATGATTATAATTAGTTTTCTATTTGTAGAAAGGTGATGGTTTGAGGTGAAAGCTTCTCTAAAAAATGTTTTAGACTGGCTGGAGACTAAGGTTTCCTATGCGGATATAAGATTTGTTCAGCAAGAAGAAGAGAGAATTGTGGCAGAGAATGGTATTCTTTCTTCTTATAAGCTTTCTACTGATCGGGGGGTTGGAATAAGGGTGTTGGCCAATGGAGCCTGGGGTTTTGCTTCTACTTATGATTTAGAACAGGAAGTCTTATTAGAAACAGCAGCTAAAGCACTAAAGATAGCTCAGGCCTCTGCTCTTTGTAAGAAGGAAGAGATTAGGTTGGCTCCTACGGATAAGCAAGTGGATAAATATATTACTCCTATCATCAAAGATCCTTTCCGGGTCAATCCCATTGAAAAGATAGATCTTTTAATAAAATCGACTCAGGTGATGTTAAAAGATAAAGTAAAAAGAAGCGAAGGTATCCTTAATTTTTTTAAGACCAATAAATTATTTTTATCTACCGAAGGATCTGAAATTGAACAAACCATCTTTGAATCAGGAGGGGGGATTAGTGCCTATGCTATCGAAGAGGGAGATTTTCAAAGGCGTTCCTATCCTTCTAGCTTTGACGGGGACTATGCCACTCGGGGATATGAGTTTGTTGAGGAGATGAATCTTTTAGATAACGCAGAAAAAGTATCTGAAGAAGCCAATCAATTACTGGTGGCTCCCTATGCACCAGAAGGAATTATGGATATTGTATTGGGAGGATCGCAACTCGCCCTTCAGGTTCATGAATCCTGTGGGCATCCTGTAGAATTAGATAGGGTATTAGGTAAAGAGATTAGTTTTGCGGGAGGTAGTTTTTTGACTGTAGACAAGTTAAATAATTTTGTTTATGGAAGTTTAAAAGTTAATATAGTCGCTGATGCCACGGTTACAGGGGGATTAGGTACCTTTGCTTATGACGATGAAGGGGTTCCCGCTTCTAAGACTTATCTAGTTAAGCAAGGAAAGTTTGTGGGTTATTTAACCTCCCGGGAAGATGCCTTTAAATTGGGGATACGTAGTAACGGATCTGCCCGGGCACAAAGCTGGAATAATATACCCCTGGTAAGAATGACTAATATAAATCTATTGCCTGGAGATTTTGAATGGGAAGAACTTTTAGGTGATATCAAAAAGGGATTATATTTAGATTACAACAAGAGCTGGAGTATAGATGATAAGAGATTAAATTTCCAATTTGGCACTGAAATGGCTCGGGAAATTAAAGATGGAAAGTTAGGGAAAATATATAAGAATGCATTTTATCAAGGGATTACTCCTGAATTTTGGAAGTCTTGTGATGGAATAGGGAATAAAAAATTCTGGAGGGTGTGGGGGATAAATAATTGTGGTAAAGGACAACCTGAACAGTTGATGCATGTAGGGCATGGGACCTCTCCTGCCAGATTTAGAAAAGTAAAGGTAGGTGCTTGCAGATGATGGAGTTAGAAAAGGGTAAGAAATTAATCAAAAAGATTAAGGAGAAGATTAAACCAGATTATGATTTTGAAGTAATCCTTTCTGAAGAGAGATTTGAATTAACTAGATTTGCTGAATCGTATATCCATCAGAATGTGGCAGAATCTAATTTGAATTTAACTTTAAAAGCCATCCTGGGAAATAGAATTGGTGCCGTGCAGATGAATAGTATGGATGATGCTATTATTTCAAAAAATCTACAAAAAGCGGTAAATATTGCCAATATTACTCCTCCTTTAGACTTTCCTTATCGTTTAGTTCCGCCCCAGAATTATACCATTAAAGGAAAATATTCAGAGGATACTATTAATTTTTCATCTTTGGATAGAGCTCAACTAATAAGACAAATTATCCGGGAAATGAATCAGGTGGGGTATGATGCAGCCGGAGCTTTTAGTTCCGAGCAAATAACCTTGATAGTGGCTAACTCAAAAGGGCTATTTGCTTTTGATAAAGGGACAAAGTTAGATTTTAACTGTGTTATTACCAGGGGTAATTCTACTGCCCATGTTTCCTTTATAGATTGGGATGTTAATAATTTTAAGGTAAATAAAATAATCGACAAGTTGTTAGAGACTGCTTTGAGGAATAGGGAGCAAGTAGAAATCGAACCAGGAGTTTATACGGCAATTCTTTCTCCAGAAGCCACTTCGAATATATTAAATTATACCGGGGAGGTGGCTTTCAATGGTAAATCGATTATGGAAGGTAAAAGCTTTGTCTGTGCTAATAAAAACAAGAAAATTTTCCCGGAGATATTGACAGTGGCGGATAATCCTCTCGATGAACTTACTATGCCCATTCCTTTTGATTCGGTCGGATACCCTCGAGAAAAAGTTTATCTTATAGAAAAAGGAAGAGTGAAAGATGGGGTATATGATTACATAACTGCTCTTAGATATAATCATAGGTGTACCGGGAATACTCTAGCGGGGGAAGATGCTTCTTACGGAGCCCTTCCTTTTAATCTGGTCATGGAGGGTGGTGAAGTTAACTTAGAAGAAATGATTTCCCGCACCAAAAAAGGTATTTTTATATCTCGCTTGCATTATGTTAATGTACTTAATCCCATGAGTATTCAATTAACTGGGATGACTCGCGATGGTACCTTCTTGGTGGAGAATGGAAAAATAGGTAAGGCGATAAAAAATATGCGGTTTAATACCTCCATCATAGATATGTTTAAAGCAGTTGATTTGATATCGAAAGAAAGACAGGTTAAAGCAGGATGGGTTGGCCCTACTGTCGCTCCCTATCTACGCACCAATTACTTTGCCTTTTCTAGCAAAACAAGTTTTTAAACAATAGGAAGAGATAAACCTTAGCTGCCGTTCACTTTTTTTGAGAGCTAGTTTACTCAGCTGCCGCGATGAAAATATCCCCAATAGATAAAAGATCTTCTTTTTTTATTCTTTTGCCCTGGGAAGCATTTTCGAAGATGGTCCTTCCTAAAGCAGCAATCAGAGAAAATAAAAATACTTCTCCACTTATTTTTTTCCCAGAAGTTAAGGTGATCTCTCCAAAAAGTTTTCCCGCTTTTTTCTGTTTTTTTTGTAATTTTTGGTAGAGTTCGTTAATCTTCTTTTTACTCTCTTCTCTTTGCATAAAATCATAAAATATTCTTTCCATAACAATAAACATTTTGGAATCTTCTTCTAAAAGATTGATATAATAATCTATCATCATGGCTATCTTTTTTTTAATATTTTTGGTGGTAGAAATTATTTCATAGATTTTATCAAAGGTCTTTTTGATATATATTTCTAAAAGTTCAGAGGCTAAATCCACTTTAGAGGGAAAGTAATAGTAGATGGTGGGTTTTTTTATCCCCGAAAGCATAGCTATATCATCCATGGTTGCCTCATAAAAGCTTTTCCCGAAAAAGGCTTCCTGGGCAGCTTTTAAAATAATTTCCCTTTTTTTAATAATATTCTTCATTAGAAAGACCACTCTCCTACTATAAATAAGCCTTCATTATTTTTTATTTGCCCAAATTTTGAACTATCTTCTCCTATTATGAAGAGATAAGAAAGAGATAAAGAGAAATGGTCAGTTAAATTATAATTTAACCCTAAAGAATGCAACATGCTTCCATCTTGAAGGCTTATTCCGCCAATATAATGGGGAGTAAATTTACTATTCTTTAGTTCCTGTTTAGCATTTAAGAAGAGATAAGAGGAACACTCTGTTCCCTCTTCATAGATAAATCCATAGACATAGCCTATATTTAAATAAAGATTAGAGGAGGTAGTATAATCGGCACCGATAGCAATTTTTAAGTAAGGATCTTTTAAAAGATATTCGTTCTGTAGGGACCAGGGCTGGGGGATAATATAAGCTATATCTCCTCTTAGAGTAGCTCCTTCTATTCCCGGAAAGTCTCCCTGAAACTCCAATCCCAGTATATCTCGCTTAGGATGACCTAATTCTACCTTCAAACTTGTTCCAGAATTATCTATCACCGGCTCTACCAGTTGAGGGTAGGAATTTAAATAGTAACCACGATAATAGCTTAAGGCGGCATCAAAAGAAGAAAAGCTTTTTCCTATCTTAACTCCCCAAGCTGGCTTTTCGGGAACATAATGGATCAAATTAATAGAATTTATTTCTATACCTTGCTTCTGGAATTGGGGAGCAAAGATTCCCAGATATAATTGTTCTTCATATTCCTCGCCAATAAGAGTGGGGACAAAATTAGGAAGATATACGGATTGAAAATAAGTGGTATCATTAATATAATAAGTCGCACTGATTGCCCAAACGCCTAACTTGCTAGGCATTTCAGTAAAGGATAGACCAAAGGGTGCAGGGTTAAAGTTGTCCAGGGGGCTGAACATATCTGACGACCCCCAGCTTTCTATTAATATCCCAGCCTTAGCATCCACTTGAGGGATAAGATCGTAAGTACTTATATAAATCTCTTTAGGTATCAGAATAAAAGAGTGACTAGAAGATTGGTCAGTATATCTCAAGACCAAATCTGCCTCTAAAAAGACTTTATCGGTAAAATTATGTAAACAGTTTAGCTCCAGTCTTAAATTATTGCTTAAATCGTTAAAAAAGAGATTATAATTACCTGAATAAGTTAAACTACCGGATAAATCCAGGGCATAAACGGAAGGGGAAAGAAAATACACCAGTGCTATTAGTAAAA
>Ga0172366_10000093_pt1 | contig 50066 bp, 36 predicted proteins | sample LakKivSesite69cm_FD_114533 | JGI IMG/M metagenome (GOLD analysis project Ga0172366, IMG submission 114533) | Sediment microbial communities from Lake Kivu, Rwanda - Sediment site 69cm | ecosystem: Environmental > Aquatic > Freshwater > Lake > Sediment | place: Rwanda: Western Province, Lake...
ACAAAGCGTGATGACCGAAGACGACGGCCGCCTTTCTGAACCCGCCCGAAGACTGATCGGAGGTTTATGCCGATTCGCCGATTCCCTTACGGCTTTCGGAAATACCCTGGCTTCGTCATACTTGCGTCTGGTTCCCGATCATGAAGCTCCAACCAGGGTTTGCTGGAGTGATTTGAATCGCAGCGCCTTAATTCGTGTCCCTCTCGGCTGGACCAACTTGACCGATCTGGCCGGCCGGCTGAATCCGCAACAGAGAGAAGCGCCGGCTGAACGGGCTGGAAGCCGGCAAACCGTCGAATTGAGAAGCCCGGACGGAAGCGCTCTTATCCATCTTGTCCTGGCCGGGATAGCCGCGGCCGCCGGCCGGGCGTTTGGAGATAGTCACCTTGACGAAGATCCTCTGGCTACGGCCGAGAAGCTCTACGTCAGCGGAAATATATTCAAGAACCGGGAAATTCTGTCGCGCTTGCCCAAGCTTCCGGCAAGCTGCGCTGAATCGGCCCGCTTGCTTTTGAAGAAACGGTCCCTGTACGAGAAGGACGGCCTGTTTCCGGCCGGCGTCATCGATTACACGGCCGGGCTTCTTCAAGCGGAGGACGATGAAGGTCTTCACGAAAAGATCATGTCGTTGCCCGAGGATAAACGCCTCGAAGCCATTCGTCATGTGATGCATAGGGACATTCACAGGCACTGAGCCAGTTGATGACGTGAGGTCTTATCGTCTTATCGATCCGTTGCTTGTCTCAGGCCGGCGAATTCGGGACGGAGCCTGCGCCATAGAGAATTGAACCGGGCCTGGCGGTCGCGGAAAAGGGCCGCGTTTTTTTGGTCGGGATAACCCCCTATTTTGTTTTTGGCGACCCGGTCCGAAACGATGTCCGAGATGCTTGATTTTTCTCCGTGTTGCCGGAGATAACACCAAATTGATTGAAGGGCTGCTCCGTAAGCGGCTGCTTCTTTTTCTCTGATGGTGACCACCGGGATGCCGAATACGTCGGCCGCCGTCTGAAGCCACAATTTGTTATTGGCGCCTCCTCCCGTAGCTCTGATTTCGGAGGGAACGAGACCGAGCCGGTTCATCCTGGAGAATCCATAGCCGAGGTTGAGAATCGTTCCTTCGATGACTGCTCTGGCCATGTTGGCCCGGTCGAAATTTCGCCGGTTAAGTCCGAAAAAAACGCCCGCGGCCGATGGCAGAGCCGGGACTCTTTCCCCGTCGAGGAACGGCAGGAATATGAGTCCGTTTGAACCGGCCGGCGCCGCCAGAGCCTCGGCTTCCATGCTCCGGTTGTTCAAGGAGAAAAGCTTTTTGATCGCTTCGGTCGTATTGGTCACGTTCATCGTGCAAAGCAGCGGGAGCCAGCCTCCAGTGCCGCCACAGAAGGCGGCGATTTCTCCTTCGGGGTCAATGAAAGGATGGTCGAAGTGAGAATAAATCGTACCCGAAGTGCCCAGGCTCAGAGTGCAGATGCCGGGCTGGACGTTTCCCGTGCCGATGGCCCCCATCATGTTGTCGCCGCTTCCGGCCGAAACCAGGACCCGTTTGAAACCGAAAAGACGGGCGACTTTAGCTCTCATGAAGCCGACTGGCTCTTGAGGGTGGCTGAGAGCGGGGAGCATGTCTTTCAGCCGTGGATCAATGGCCTCTATCGCTTCGGCGGCCCACCTGCGGCTGCGGATATCCATCAAGCCGGTCCCCGAAGCGTCGCCGTATTCCATGTGCTTGATTCCGGTCAGATAATAATTCAGGTAGTTATGAGGCAGGAGAACCGTGCTCAGCCGTCGGTAGTTTCCGGGTTCGTGTCTTTTCAGCCAGAGAATTTTCGAGGCGGTAAATCCGACCGCCAGGTTCAGCCCGAGCTTTCTTATGAATTCCTTTTTGCCCCCCAGCCTGTCGATTATAAATCCGGTCTCTTCGATGGTCGATGTATCGTTCCAGAGCTTGGCCGGCCTTATGGGCAAACCTCGTCTGTCGAGCGGGACGAATCCGTGTTGCTGACCGGAAACGCCGAGAGAAACCAAGCCGGCGGGACGGATACGGGAAGCTTTCAAGGCTGCCTCGAGAGAGGCCCGAAAAGCTTCGAGCCAGGTTTCAGGCTCCTGTTCGCTGTGGCCCGGGGGCAATCCGTTTATTACGGCATGGCCGGCATAGCCCCGGCCGACTACCCGGCCGGTTTCGTAATCGACGATCACCGCCTTGGTGCCTTGTGTCCCCGAGTCTATTCCGGCTGCGTACATTTTCTGCTCGAAGTTATGCCGTATGGTTGGTTCTTTCTTTGATCCACAGCCTGGGCAAGAGCTTGATCAGGCCGATTCCGCTTACGATGAAAATAAGGGTCCAGAAGATGCCGAGATTTATGTTATCGTAAATAAAAGCTCCCGTTCCGAACAGGGCGGCATAGACGAAAGCTATCCCAGCCAACCAACCGGCCAAAGCATTCGGCAATGAGTCCGGAGAAGCCGGCAATCCGGCCGCTTGTTTAATCGGCTGCCAGCCCCGGCCGGAGGGGCGGACCAATTTGTAAAACCCGACGAGCGTGTCTCTGTCGACGGGCTTGGTCAAGAAAGTCACGGCCAGCCAGATGACCGTAGTAACCCCTACCGAAATTAGCAGGGAAACGTGCTGGGGAACCGGGCGACCCGATTTGCCGAGCAGGAAAAAGACCAGGGCCATCATGAAGGATCCGGTCATGGCCGCGATCTCGCTCCAGGCGTTTATGCGCCACCAGAACCAGCGGAGGAGATAGATCAGGCCGGTTCCGGCGCCGACGGAAAGAAGAAGGTCGAAACTCGTCTTGGCCGTTTCGAGAACGGTCGTGGTCAAAGCGGCCAGAACCATGAGGGTCGCGGTCATTATCCTTCCGGCTGCGACATAGTGTCGTTCCGAAGCTCCTTTTTTCACGAACCGCCGGTAAAAATCGTGAATTACGTAGGAACTGCCCCAGTTCAGGTGAGTGATGATGGTCGATACATAGGCGGCGAATAATCCGGCAATCATTATTCCGAGGAAGCCGGCCGGAAGAAATACAAGCATGGCCGAATAGGCCATGTCCGGGCCGACCAGCCTCGGATCCACGCCCGGGAAGGCTGCCTGAATGTCGGAAAGTTGAGGATACACGATGAGAGAGGCCAGTCCGACCAGTATCCAGGGCCAGGGCCTAAGAGCATAATGCATGACGTTGAAGAAAAGCGTTCCTCCGAGGGCATCCTTTTCTGTTCTGGCGGCAAGCATCCTCTGGGCGATATAACTACCGCCTCCGGGTTCGGCTCCCGGATACCATACGGACCACCATTGGACGGCCAGAGGAATGAGGAAAACGGAAAGGGCTAAGCCCCAATCGCTGAAGTCCGGGAGAAAATTCAATATTTTGGGATCGAGCTTTTCCATCAGGCCTGAAAGCCCGCCAACCTGCGGTTGTTTCAGGGCGAAAATTGCCGCCGCAAACGCCCCGGTCATGGCTATGCCGAACTGGATCAGGTCGATGACCAGCACTCCCCATAAACCAGAGGCCATGGCGAAAAAGATATTGATGACCGAACATATGACCAGAGTCTTGACCATCGGCCAGCCCAGGAGGACGTTGGCGATCTTGACCGCAGCCAGGTTGACCGTGCCCATTATCACGCAATTGAACAGGAGGCCGAGATAAATTGCCCGGAAGCCTCTGACGAATCCGGCCGGTGGGCCAGAATAACGTTTTTCATAGAATTCGAGATCGGTCAGAACACCCGACCTGCGCCACATCCTGGCGTAGAAGAAAACGGTCATCATTCCGGTCAGCAAGAAAGCCCACCAGACCCAGTTTCCGGCCACACCCTGGTTTCTGACTATGTTGGTTACCAGGTTCGGAGTGTCGGTGCTGAAGGTGGTGGCGACCATGCTCACCCCGATCAGCCACCATGGCGCGGCCCGGCCCGAGGTGAAGAATTCGGCGGTGTTTTTGCCTGCCCGGCGGCTGAAAAACAGGGCGGGGAAGAAACAGACGAATATCGAAACGGCGATTATTATCCAGTCAAGAGCAACAAGATGCATAGCCCGGCCAGCCGGTTTCTATTCAAAACGCGGAGGAATGGCCAAGACAGGCAAGCGGCTGTGCATTATGACCTTCTCGGTCGTGCTTCCCAGAAAAATCCTCGGCACTTTTTTGACAACCGAAGACATGACGATCAGGTCGAAATCCTTCTGTTCGGAGAAATCGATGATTCCGTCGGAAGCGTTGAAGGCTCTGGTTACCGCTTCGTCTATTTCAACGTCCACGTGCTCCCGTTTCCGTTTGGCTTTGAGCTTTTTGAGGGCCGATTCGAACATTTCATCCGTGAGCCGGAAGTCATGACCAAAAAGTTCCAGGACGTACAGAAAAGTCAGGCTGGCTTCCATCTTTCGGGCAATTTTCCAGGCAAAGTCCCGTTCGATGTTTTCTTCGTCGCCGAAGTCGGTTGGGACCAGAATTTTGCTGATGGCGGCTTTACCGTCGATTTTTTTGACCACAAGAATGGGTACGGGCGAGGTACGCAAAAGCTTATGGGCGACACTGCCGATCGGTGATTTTTCCGGTCCGCCGGTTCCGGTCCGGCCGACGACGATGAGATCGGCCTTTTCTTCGATCGCGGTATCCACTATCACTTTAGATGCCGGGCCGGTCTTGACCACTACCGAGGAGGGGCAGATGGCTTGATCTTGGCAGATGTGTTCTATCTGTTTCCGGCCTGAAACCTTGGAGTTCTCGAGCTTGCTCATCATTTCGGACGCGAGTTCCGTCGACAGATCATAGAGGAGCGGCGAGAAATCGGGGATTACGTGAAGGGCCGTTAGACGGGCCTCGAATTTGCGGGCCAGAAGGTCGGCGTAAAGAAGCGCCGACTTAGCTTCGTTCGAAAAATCAGTCGCCCAGAGGACGTTTTTCAGTAGTTGCATTCTTTTCTCCCTGTTTTCGTTTTCGGTAAAAATGCCGCCAGACTTCTGATTGCGGCCACGCATAAAGATAACCGCAAATGAGAAAAAAAGAAAGAGGTTTTCAATATTTTTGCCAGTCCGGTTTATGGTCGTAGACCCAGGCATAATAATCGGCCAATTGAAGCTCCGAAGCCGCTTCGCGGTCCAGGACGAAAACCGCTTTCGGGTGCATCTGGAGGATCGAGGCGGGGACCATGGCCGTGACCGGACCCTCGACGGCCTTAGCCACGGCTTTGGCCTTGCTGCTCCCGAAGGCCAGCAGAAGGCCCATTTTGCTTTCCATTATGGTTCCCAGTCCCATGGTTATGACGTGTCTCGGCACTTTATCGAGGTCCCCGAATTCTGGAATAAGGTCATGCCTGGTCTGTTCGGTCAGGCTTTTGATTCTCGTCCTGGAAGCCAGAGAGGAAGATGGTTCGTTAAAGCCTATATGTCCGTTCTTGCCTATCCCGAGGATCTGGACGTCGATCCCCCCGGCTGTCCTAATGGCCGCTTCATATTTCCTGCAGTAGGCCGGGATATCAGTGGTCATGCCGTCCAGCATATGGACCCTTTCGGCTGGAATGTTGATCCTATTGAACAGGCTGTTATGCATATAGACCCTGAAAGAGGCTGGATGATCGCTCTGGATGCCGACGTATTCGTCGAGGGTGAAAGAAGTCACTCCTCCGAAGTCGAGTTCACCTTCTTCGTACATCCGGGCGAGGCGGTCGTAAAGATCGAGCGGGGTGTTACCCGTAGCGAAGCCGAGAACGGCATGCGGTTTCTCTCTGACCGTCTTGGCTACTATACGGGTCGCTATCTCACTGGCTTTCCGTCTGTCTGGCTGAATTATGATCTCCATCGCGATTTCTCCGTTAAATTGAATTTTTATCTGCCGAACGCATATTTGCGGGCTTTTTCCTCTACGCTTTTTCTGAATTTGTCTACATGAAATAGAACGAAATCGACCGGGTCGATTGTGTCGTCTTTGACAACAGGGGATAAATCCAGAGCGAACCAGAGAGCCTCGGCTTGGTCGGTGGAGTGGGACTGGAAATAAGTGGCGTTGGCCGTTCGGCGGCAGTAAGTCGCCAGGTCATAGCGTTTTCCCCCGGCTATCTGCGAGTCGAATATTCCGACCAGGGCCGCGGCCAGATTGTCATGACCTCCTACGTTGAGCGGGACCTTGTCTTCATCATCCAGCCAGTCGAGATTCCGCCAGACTTCGCAGCCGAGAACCAGGCGTGGCTTCCTTTCCGGCGGAAGTTCTCTGAGAGCCTCTAGGGAGGCAAAACAAACGGCCAGATGGGTATCGTGCTTGTCGGCCGGATTATGTGTGTATACGATCTCGGGCCGGGAGATCATAAGAACTTCGAACAGATCTTTCTTGAGATTCTCTTTTTCAGGACCTTTTATTTCGGCGCTGGAATAATTGAGCTGAATGAGGATGCCATAGTCGCCGATGACCGCCGCTTTCTCTTGCTCCCGTCTTCTCATGGCGGCCATTTCGGCGTCTGATAACGAAGCGTATTTTCCTGCCCGCGGGCTTCCGCCGCCGTTTGTGCAGGTGACGACTCCAAACTTTTTATCCTTGTGCTCGAGGCAGTTAACGATGCCGTGGAAGGCCATTATTTCGCTGTCGTCCTGGTGAGCCCCTATGCTTAGATGGGTTATATGCTTGAGCGCCTCAGCCGCTTCCTTGTCTCCTGGGACGAAAATCGATGCTTCAGTCTTATGAAATTTCATTTCAAACCTCACTTCCGATTTTCCATTGGTACGGTTTCAGGCAAGCTGGCCGCAGCCACTGCCTGTCCAACCCGCCGGCTTTTCTCGTCGAGTAAGTGAAGCCTGACCGCGCCGGCCTTATCGGGAAATTTCTTCTCCAGGACTTCTCCGGCCTTTGTGATTATGATTTCTCCGCCTTTTCCCGACATTACCCGGCCGAGCACGATCATGTGCCGGAAATCGTAAAAAAGTCCGTACCAGGGTATGGTATAACCCAAGTATATGCCGATGGTTTCGAACACGGATAAGGCCCGTGAATCGCCGGCCTCGGCCAGTTCCTGGACGTTCTTCAGCCTTTCCGGGAGGCTCGTTGAAGACTCGAATTTAATGCCTGCGGCACCGGCCAGCCGGTCGACGGCCTGCTGGGAGAAATAATTCGCTCCGACGCCCCGGTCCCCTGACCATTCGTCTTTTGGAGCCTTGGGGCTCAGATCGACGGGGGCAAAGGCCAGCTCATCCAGACCGCCAGTCAGCATGCCGTGCCGGTTAATGTGGCCGGCGGCCAGACTCGAGCCCATGGCCAAACCTAAAACGCTTTTTTCGCCCAGGGTCATCGTGCCTGCCAGAGCGCTGACTTCGCCGTCGTTGACGACCTCGAAAGGAATCCGCCATTCTCCTGCCAGACGAAGAAACATGCCCTTGACCTTATCTTGGAACACGGGCTTCGGCACCGACCTGAATAAAGAAGAAGCCCTGACCTCGTTGTCGATGATGATCCCGGCCGAACTACCGCCGATGGCGTCGAGGCGGGGGAGGTGAGAGGAGGCTGTTTTCAGACCGGCCATAATCACCCGGTAATGGTAGTCCGGATCGGTCTGGACACCCGGGTTCCAGGGAATTTCCTCGGAAAAAACGACCGATCCGTCTTTGACTGCGACCACCTTCAAATCGCTGGCACCCAGGTCGAATCCGATCCGGCAGCCTTCGAGATGGCCTCCGAGGTGACGGGCATATGCCATGTTTTCCGGCATGTCAGTCACATTCCGGACGGTTAGGAATTCAAAGGGGATTTCGAAAACTTCGCTCATTAATCCAACGTCGAAAGCCCTGGTCCCACCACTCGAGTATTCCGAAGCCAGGCGCTGGCCGAATGCTTCCGGTCCGGCGAAATAAATCCGCGTGCCGCCCAGGGCCCAGAGAAGGAATTTGATCATACGTTCGATAAGTACGTAACGCTCCTCGTCCGACTGTTGGCCTTTATTGCGGATCCGAAAAGAAACTTCCTGAAGGGAGACGAAGTTGCGTCCTCTCTCTACGGCAATCGTCGTTTTGATGCTTCCCGGAGCATCGGGCGGCCAGCAAAGTCTCCTGAAGGCGATGATGGGAGGGATGAAACAGGGGTCCAGGGGAGCGATCATGCCGGAGCTTGAGTCCCTTAATGGCGATGAATGATTTCTGTTCATATTCTAAGTCAGACGGTTCATGAAGCCGGCCGGTAGTATATATTATTATACATCCCTTTCTGTTTCAGGATTATTTCTCAGGCTTGATCGATATCTCGACAGGCACAGTCAGGTCGGCGGCCAGTCCGGCAGCGACCTTGGGCCAGTTATTGACTGCCGGAGAGCGGGGGGAGTTGGCGCCCCGGCTCCAGGCCGAAATCAGCCAGTAGGTCAATTTTTTCCCTGAACCGGCCTTGAATTTTAGAGCCCATTCGGTGTCGAGTTCAGCGAGGCCCATGAAGTCGGAAGCCCGGAAGACCACGGCGGCACCGTAATCGCCGGCCCCTGGCGAGCCGGGCCCCCAGGCTGAAAAGAAGCCCTGCTTGTCGTCGAGCTGAGTGGTTTCGCCTCGGGTTTTTCGTATGGCCGGCCCGAGAATGATTTCATCTTCGGTCTCCCGCCTCAGCGAGACGTCGACCCGGGTGTAACTTGTATCGGCCGGCTGCGAGTAAAGGCAGGAAACGGCTGTCTGGCCCGAACCCGTTTTTACTGGTTTGTAATCTATTCTGACGATCGTCCGGAGCGGCCCGATACTCAGAATGACTGGTTTCTCATAGACAACTTCCATCGCGTCGGAAGAATAAAGGGATATTCCTTTTGTTCCGTTCCAGACCTTCAAGCCTCCGGTTCCTCCCGTTGCGTCGGGAGCAACCAATCTCATGCCCCAGCCCTGCGGCCGGCCGTCTTCAGAACGCATTTGTTGAAGGACAAGCGCTTTTGTGAACTTCCCATAGGGAATGATCCGGCCTCGGTCGAACTTCCAGGCGTTAAATAACGATTCCCAGGAGACATTCTCATTCGGATTCTTGGCGTCCGGCCGGGCGAAAACCTTTCTGGCTATCATGAGTTGCATACTTCCCTTGGAAGAATAATAGACCATGAGCTTGATGGTCGAGCCGACGGGCAGGGTTTTCAGAAAAAAGATTTCTTCATGGTGCCGGTCTTGGTCCAGATCGTCGGTTTGAGTCTGGATCAAGCGGAATTCGCCGCCAACCATTTCGAAAAGCCCGAAATTATAACTGTTAAAATCTGGAGCTACTGCCCTTATTGCTTCCACGTTGATCGTCACTGGGTAGTTTTCGAGTTCGACCTGACCGGTATTCCTGATTTCTATAGCTAGAACCTTATCGAATCCGAGTGATTTAAGATCCTGTCCGGACAGAGGATGATTTAAGGCAAGAAGTAATCCCATGGCGGTGAAGATTGACAAGGTTATGGAAACGAATCTGATTCTCTTTTTGTTCGGCACGGCCGGACTCCTTTCAAGGGATCTTTTCCTATATTCTACCGTAAAAAGCAAATTGCGGAAAATCAGCTTAATAGCTGTCCTCCCCGGCCGGGCGGCCGTTTCCGGATTGCCTTAATTTTAGCCCTATGGTATAATGAGATTAAGCTTTGTTTCGCTGGCTGTACAAGGCAAGGATTACACCCTCCTTCAATATCCCCTTTAATTTTCCCCAAACCCCAAAACAGCCAGCACCTCAGTTTATAATGGGAGCCTGATTTGACTTTCAGACGGTGCTCTTTTATAGATATGCAGATTCGAGTCGGACTCACCCGGAGTTTATGAATTGAGGACTGAAAGTATTACGCCTTGCGATCGCCGGGCGAACGGCGGCCAGGTTCCGTTTTGGAACGCCAATTTCCTGGTCGCCCTGGCAGGTTATTTTTTTCTTTATATGTCCGTTTCGATGTTTTTCCTCTTGCCTCTTTTCCTCGGCACTTTCAATCCCAGCCAAAAACAGATAGGCCTGATAATGGGCATACACAGCCTGGTGGCCATTTCCATCCGGCCTTTTTTCGGCAGGTTAATAGACCAGCGGGGTGGAAAAAAAGTCGCGGTCCTGGGCCTTTTTCTGCTGATCGTGGTTGTCCCCCTTTTCCACCTGGTCAGGGACGCCGGCTGGCTGCCGCTCGGCTTGAGCGCCTTGCGCGGGCTGGGCTGGGGCGTGAGCATGACCGCGACCATCGCGGTTTGTTCCGATCTCACTCCGGTCGAAAGATTAGCCCATTCGATAGGCATAATCGGCGTCGCCGGCCTGGTGGCTAATGCCCTTGGGCCATTGGCCGGAGAATGGATAATAGAGGCTTACGGTTTCGGCGGCTTGTTCAATGCCAGCCTTCTTTTCCTGGTGGCTTCGGCCGTCTGTCTCTTGCTCACCCGGGAACCTATAAAACCAGTCGTTGCTCAAAAGGGGAAAAGCAGTTTCCGGATTTTCAGGAGCATTCCCGTCGTCGTCCTCCTGGTCGTAGCGGCCATGCCTGTTTTCCACGGTTCCATCCGCGGGGCGATGATCTATTTCATCGCCGTTTTTGCCGAGTCGATAGGCATCGGCCGGATTGGCCCCTTCTTCCTGGCTTTCTCGGCCGCGGCCATCTTGACCAGGTTCGGCATAGGCGATATCTCCGACAGGGTGGGCAGAAAGAAAGTGATACTTCCGGCCGCTTTGATCATAAGTGCTAATCTGGTGTTGATCAGTCAGGTCCGAAGCGAGGCCTTACTGATTGTGACCGGTTTCATAGGCGGGCTGGGGCAGGGGCTCATTTATCCGGCCTTGAACGCCTACCTTATAGACTTTCTCGGCCTGGAAAACAAAGCCCTGGCCATCAGTCTATATCTTTCTCTCTTCGACATCGGAATGGGACTCGGTTCGCCGTTTTACGGCTCGCTGGCTGACCTCTGGGATTACAGAAGGATGTATTTATTCGCAGCTTTTCTTCTGGCGTTAAGCTCGATTTTTTTCGCCCTCAAGGCCCCGTCGACCAACGCCCGGACGAAATCACTCAACTAATGAAGACTCTTATTCATTCGCCGGCGACCGTCATCTCAGCTACTTTGACCGTGGGGCCGCATACCTGACCGGTCGAGATATCCAGGTCCGAGCCTACGAATTGAATTTCCTTGAGCATCTGGCCAAGGTTTCCGGAAATGGTCACTTCCGAGACAGGGTGGACGATCCGCCCGTCCTCGACCCATAACCCAAACGCCCCCCGGGAGATATCACCCGTTACTGTATTCAAGCCATGGCCGATGGTCCTGGTAAGAATCAAGCCTCTCTCTGTACTGGCGATGATCTCCTCGGGTGTCCGAAGGCCTGGAAGCAAGTGGAAATTCGTCGGCCCGACTCCCGTTCCAGCGGCGTTGCCAGTCGATTGCAGTCCCAGTTTCCGGGCGGCGTATGTATTGCAGAGATAGCTGGTCAAAGTGCCTTTGTCGATCACGGCCGTTCTTCTCGAAGGCAGCCCGTCGGAATCGAACGGTCTGGTCCCGGGCGCCCTGGGAATCAGGCCGTCGTCGACCACATTAAGAAGGTCGTTTCCGATTTTCTCGCCCAGCCGGCCGGATAAAAAAGAGCTCTTCTGGTAGATGGCTGTGCCCGAAACACAGGCGAATAGAAAGCCGAGGAGCCAGGCCGTCTGGGTCGGTTCGAAAATCACGGGGACTTTGGTCGTTTTTATTTTCCTGGGATTGAGATATCTTACCGTCCTTTCCACAGTTTTGCGGGCGACCTCTTCGGGTGTGTCGAGTTCCCGGAAAAACCGTTTGGAGGACATCCAGTAGTCTTCGACCCTGTTGTCCGTATCTCCAGCCTGCAAGCCGAGGCTCAAAGAACAGCAGGTTTGTTGGTATTCGCCGGCGAAGCCGTTCGAATTGGTGATGACAATCCGGGCCTCATTGGAAGAGAAATCGGCTCCGTAGGAGTTGGTTATTCTCTTGTCCCGCAAGGCCAGACGCTCGGTTTCCAGAGCCAGCCGGATCTTAGTCTTGGCATCGACCTGAGAAACCTCAGGATCGTAGAGTTCGAGCCCGGACGGATCTATTCTGGTTTCGGAAATAGGAGCCAGGCCGGAGAATTCGTCCGGAGTGGCCAGTTTTGCCCGGCGGACCGCGTTTTTCACCAGGCGGCGGAGAGTCAACGGCGAGAGATCGGAAGAAAATGCGTGGGCGGTCTTCTTGTCCTTGATTACTCTTATGCGCACGGCTCGCGTCCCTGCTTCTTCCAGGTGTTCTATTTTTCTTTTGCGGACCTCCACCTGAAATTCGTTGCTGTTTTCTATGACAACTTCCACTTCGTCGGCAGCCGCCTTGAGGGCGGAGGCGATCAGCATTTCGGCAGTATCACGAAGACCGATCTCCGATTTTTTTGGGCCGCGGCCTTGGCGCGTCACTTGATGCCTCCGACCGTCATGGCCGTGATCTTGATCGTCGGGCAGCCGTCGCTTACCGGAACCGACTGGCCTTCCTTGCCGCAAGTTCCGGTCTGAAGGCTGAAATCAAGATCGTTACCGACCATCTCTATCTTGCTTAGGATATCGGTGCTTGTTCCTACGAGCGTTGCTTGCTTGACCGGAGCGGTCCGTCTTCCGTTCTCGATCAGGTAACCCAGGCTGACCGAGAAAGTGAATTTGCCCGAATCCTCGACCTCGCCTCCCTGAAGGCTCTGAACGTAGAATCCTTTTTTGACCGACCGTAAGATTTCTTCCGGATCGTCCGGGCCGTTGTCTATATAAGTATTGGCCATGCGCGGGATGGGCGGATAACTGAAATCCTCCCTGCGGCCGTGGCCGTTAAGCGGCATTTTCATCAGGCCGGCCGAAAGCCTGTCCTGGAGGAAGCCGCAGACCCTTCCTCGTTCTATCAGCATGACTTTTTCCGGAGTCGTTCCTTCATCGTCTAGCGCATATGAACCGCGTAAGCCGGCGATGGTCGGATCGTCGTATATCGTCACGAGTTCGGAGCCGACTTTACGTCCGAGTTTATTCCAGAAAATCGAGGTTTTTTTCCTGATGAAGTCCGCCTCGAGCAGATGTCCGACTGCCTCGTGTATCAGAACGCCGCTATGACCGGCCGAGAGGACGATCGGCATCTCGCCGGCCGGGGCGTCACGGGCTTCGAGCAGCGCCAGGGCTTCGCGAACGGCCTGTTCGCCGATCCGCTGCGGGCTGAGGCTTGAGCGGAAGTATTCAAGTCCGACCCGGCCGCCGCCTCCCCAGAAGCCCGACTCCCGTCGTCCATTTTTCTCGGCGATCACGTGACAGACCAGCCTGACCAGTGGCCGGGAATCGCTTACGAAAAGGCCTTCGGAATTGGCGATAGTGAGTTCCCGGAAGGAATCCTGTAGAAGGACTTTGACTTTGACCACGGCCGGATCGAAATTACGGGCCGAGTCGTAGGCCTCCCGGGCCAGGGCGATTTTCCGGTTTAAGGAAGCAGAATGAACCGGGTGTTGGTCACTGTAAATACCGGGCAGGCCTTTTCGGCCGTAAAATCGCCGGAAGTGTTGCTGCCTGCGGCCGGCGGAGATGGCCGCGGCCGTCAGGGACGTTTTGAGGATTCGTTCCGGGGCAAGATCGTTGGTAAAGCCGAACCCGGTTTTGCCACCTGAAAGGACGCGGACACTCAGGCCGGTGATGACCGCTTCGGATGTCTCCTTGATAATGTCTTCTTCCAGATTTATCGAGCTGTGGATGCCCCGCTCGACGAAGATTTCGGAGAAATCGCCGCCGCTTTTGAGGCCGAGATCGAGTGCTTGCCTGAGAAGCTTGCGGTCCAGACCGATTTTTTCCAGCATGGTCGCTAATTCTGGCATAAAACGGCGGTTATGGCAAATCGGGTGCCGGGGCTTCGGATCAAACTTTACGGAAATCAAATTGACCGGCGGCACGTTAAGCCATATAATTGCTCGCGAAAATGACTTTATCATTCATCGACGAAATAATCTCCCTGGCTCTCAAGGAAGACATGCCGGCCGGGGACGTGACCACTGACCTGATCATTCCGGTCGGATCGCAATCCCAGGCGGTTCTCACTGCCCGGGAAGACGGGATTCTGGCCGGCCTGCTGGTCGCCAGACGGGTTTTTGAAATGATCGATCCCGGAATAGTTTTTGAGGCCAAGATCGAAGACGGTTCGAATATTAAGAAGAACGATGCCCTGGCGGTGATCAAAGGAGCGACCGCTTCGATCCTCAAAGGAGAAAGGACGGCTCTGAATTTTCTCCAGCGGCTTTCGGGCATTGCGACGACCACCCGGGCTTACGTGGAAGCCGTCATGGGTACGAAAGCTGAGATTTTCGATACGCGCAAAACGACTCCCGGTCATCGTATTTTGGAAAAATACGCCGTGCAGTTGGGTGGCGGCAGGAACCACAGGCTGAATTTGTCGGATATGGTCCTCATAAAAGACAATCACCTGGCCTTTGTCGGGAGCATAACTGAGGCCGTCCGCAGGGTCAGGACTCGAAGCGCCGAGGGCATGAAAATTGAGGTGGAAGTCTCTGGCCTTGACGGATTGAGAGAGGCGATCGATTGCGGGGCCGACGTGATAATGCTCGACAACATGACACCGGACTCGATGAGAGAGGCCGTCGCCGTCGCCGACGGAAGAGTGATTCTTGAGGCTTCAGGCAATATCAGGCTCGACAACGTCCGGCAGGTCGCTGAGACCGGAGTCGATCGTATCTCGGTCGGGGCCCTGACGCATTCTTATAAATCCCTCGATATCAGTCTCGAGTTCTGAGGCGAAAATGAGCAAGATAGATGACATCTCCGCCGATGTCCTCATCATAGGCTGCGGCATCGCCGGATCGGCCACAGCCCTTGAAGCAGCCGATGCCGGTCTCGATGTGGCCGTCGTCACCAAAGCCGGACAACCTGAAGAATCGAACACCCTGTACGCCCAGGGAGGAATCGTTTCCCTCGGCCCCGGAGATTTTCCCGAACTCCTCAAGGAGGATATCATCACGACCGGAGACGGAATCAACAGTCCCCAGGCGGTCGATATTCTGGCAGAGGAAGGGCCGTTGCTGGTTGACCAAGTGCTCATGAAAAAGTTGAAGATTCCGTTTTCCAGGAGCGCGCCGGAGAAACTGGATTATGCCCAGGAGGGAGGCCATTCGCGGCGAAGGATACTCCATGTCAAGGACTCGACAGGCCGGACGATCGAACACCGCTTTCTCAAGGCCCTCCAGGAACATCCCCGGGTAAGAATTTTCACCGATCATACCGCCGTCGATCTTCTGACCATTCCTCATCATTCCAAAAATCATACGGCTTATTACCGAGTTCCCCAGGCCATCGGGGCTTACGTGTTGGACAATCAGACTGGCCGGGTCAAGCGCTTTTTTGCTCCGTACACAGTTCTGGCGACCGGCGGGTGCGGATCGCTTTTTCTTTATACTTCGAACCCTTCGGGCGCCGGCGGAGCCGGCTACGCTATGGCCCTGAGGTCCGGGGCCCGGATCGTTAACATGGAATACATCCAGTTTCACCCGACCGTCCTGCTCAAGGATGACGGGAGCGGTTTTCTGATTTCAGAAAGCGTCCGGGGAGAAGGGGCCCGCCTCGAAACTAAACGCGGCCGGACGTTCATGGAGAATTATTCCGAAATGCGCGACTTGGCGCCCCGGGACGAGGTCTCGAGAGCCATTTATGAGGAAATGATTGCCGACAATGCCTGTTGTGTTTATTTGAACATGGCCTCTTATGTCAAGGTCGATATAAAGAATAGGTTTCCGACCATTTATAAAACTTGCCTGGAGTTGGGCATAGACATAACCAAGAAGCCGATCCCCGTGGTTCCGGCCGCGCATTACTGCTGCGGCGGGGTGCTCGTAGACGCCTGGGGCCGGACGACCCTGAAAAGGCTCTATGCAGTCGGGGAGGTTTCCTGCACCGGGCTTCATGGGGCAAACCGGCTGGCTTCGACTTCGCTTCTGGAGGGATTGGTTTGGGGAGTGCGGGCGGCCAAGGACATCGCTTCCGGATTCGACGGTTCGAAACCATACCGGGTTTCGGAAATACACAAGTGGTATTATCCGAAAAAAGAGGAGGAGATCGACCCGGCCCTGATAAACCAGGATTGGCTGATGATACGTTCGACCATGTGGAACTACGCCGGGATCATCAGGACTGGCAAACGCCTGGAACGGGCCAAATCCGACCTCGAGTACCTCAAACACCGAATAGACAAATTTTATAAAGAAGCGCGAATGGATGCCAAGATAACGACTCTTAGGCACGGCATACAAACAGCCCTCATGATCGCCCACGCGGCCCTGAGCAACCCCGTGAGCCGGGGCGCTCATTTCCGCCGGGATTAAGCTTCTCGTTTATCCTGTCCGGTAAATTGACTTTTCCCGGTGACGGGATAAAATAGACTGATTTATAATATATTCAAGTATATCGAACAGCCGAGAGACGGAGAATCCGATGTCCGACAAAAAAGATGTCAAAAGCACACTCAACCTGCCCCGGACTTCGTTCGACATGAAAGCGTCACTGGCCAAAAAAGAGCCGGAGATTCTGTCCAGGTGGGAGAAAGAAAAACTATACGAGAAAATTCTGGCCAGGAGAAAGGGATCGCCTGTTTTCGTCCTTCATGACGGGCCTCCCTACGCCAACGGTCATATTCATCTGGGAACCGCCCTTAACAAGATTCTCAAGGATTTCATAATCAAGACCAAGAGCATGCAGGGCTATCTGGCCGCCTACGTCCCGGGTTGGGACTGCCACGGCTTGCCGATAGAGATCCATGTGGACAAGCAACTGGGCGAGAAGAAAAAGACCATGGACGCGACCGAAGTCAGAGCCGAGTGCCGCAACTACGCCTTGAAATTCATCGATATCCAGAGAAGCGAGTTCAAGCGCCTGGGTGTCCTCGGGGACTGGGATAATCCGTATCTGACCATGAATCCAGGATACGAAGCCGACGTCATCCGCCATCTGGCGGCCTTTTTCCGGTCAGGCAACGTCTATAAAGGCAGGAGGCCCGTTCACTGGTGCATGCATTGCCGGACGGCTCTGGCCGAGGCCGAGATCGAGTACAGGGATAAGAAATCGCCTTCGATTTACGTCCGTTTCCCGATGATTTCGGATCTGTCGGAAGAATATCCTGAGATTCGCGGCCGTATGGCATACGTGCTCATCTGGACGACGACGCCCTGGACCATTCCGGCCAACCTGGCCATTGCTTTCCATCCTGAACACATTTATGTGGCCGCCGAGGTGGGCGGTGAAGTTTACGTCGTAGCCGAGAAGTTACTTCCGGCGGTAGCTCAAGAACTGGGCTGGGAAACTCCCCGTGTGCTGGCCGAGTTCCCGGGCCGGAAGCTTGAGGGTTTGAAAGCCAAACATCCGCTTATCGACCGGGAATCAGTTTTTGTTCTTGCGGATTATGTCACCCTCGAAGATGGAACGGGTTGCGTTCACACCGCTCCCGGGCATGGCTACGACGATTATATGACAGGTGTTGCTTACGGCCTGGACATTTTCACGCCGGTGGATGCCGACGGCCGCTTTACGGCCGAGGCGGGCAAGTATGCCGGCCTGAACGTTTTTGAAGCCAATCCCATAATCAATGCCGACCTGAAAAAAGGCGGCTTCCTCCTGAAAGAAGGGGAGATAACGCATTCTTATCCTCACTGCTGGCGTTGCAAGAATCCGGTTATTTTCCGGGCGACCAGACAGTGGTTCATCTCCATGGATCAAGGCGGCCTTCGGGAGAAGTCGCTCGAAGCCGTCAGAAAAATCGAGTGGATCCCGTCCTGGGGCGAAGAAAGAATAGCCAATATGATGATCTCGCGGCCCGACTGGTGCATTTCCAGGCAGAGAACCTGGGGGGTCCCTATTCCGGCCTTCGAGTGCCGGTCGTGCGGGGAAACTGTGGCCAATGAAAAGATCGCCCTCCACGTCGCCGATATATACGAAAAGGAAGGATCCGACGCCTGGTTCAACCGCCAGGCCTCTGAACTTCTGCCGCCCGGAACGGTCTGTCCGAAGTGCGGTTCGAAAGACCTGGCCAAGGATACCGATATCCTGGATGTCTGGTTCGAGTCCGGGGCGTCTCACGGAATACTCGGTAAAAGCCCGGACCTGCCCTGGCCGGCCGATGTCTACATTGAAGGACACGATCAATACCGGGGCTGGTTCAACAGCTCTCTGGTTATCGGAGTCGGAGCCAAGGGAGCTTCTCCTTTCCGGACCTGCATCACCCACGGTTTCATCCTCGACGAACAGGGCAGGGCCATGTCCAAGTCATTGGGCAATGTCGTTGAGCCGGGCGAAGTCATCGCCAGGAACGGGGCGGAGATTCTGAGGCTCTGGGCTGCCATGCTCAATTATCGGGAAGATGCCCGCTTTGGAGATGAGATTTTGCAAAGGCTGATCGAGGCGTACCGGAAGATTCGCAACACGTGGCGGTTCATGCTCGGGAATTTGTACGATTTCTCGCCCGGTAAGGACCTGGTTCCGGTCGAAAAGATGCACGTATTCGACCGCTGGATACTCGAGAAGGCGGAAAGAGTCATAACCAGGGTTCGGAAAGCCTATGAAGACTACGAATTCCATGTCGTCGTCCACTCCATTCTGGAGTTTTTCACAGTTTACTTGAGCGCTTTTTATCTGGATATCGTCAAGGACCGAGCATACTGTTCGGCGGCCGGCTCGCCGTTGCGCCGTTCGATTCAGAGCGCGCTTTTTGAGCTTCTCAGGGACAGCCTGGCACTGATGGCCCCTCTGCTTCCTTTCACGACGGAAGAAGCATGGCAAGCCATGCCTGGCTGGAAAGGGAAAGGCTCTTCGGTTCATCTCGGCCTTTTTCCTCCGGGCGGCCGGCAGAGGCTAGATAAAGCTAGTTATGAGGAAGTTGAAAAGCTGATCGGTATCAGGGAAAGAGTCGTCAAGGAGCTGGAAAAAGCCCGGGAGTCGAAAGTAATAGGTAATTCGCTCGAAGCTTCGGTCTCAATCAAAGCCTCCGAAGCGGACCGGGCTTTGCTGGGCAAATACGAAAATGAGCTGGCGTACCTGTTCATTGTTTCCGAGGTCAAACTTTCCGTGGCGGTTCCGGGCGAGACGGCGATCGACGTCGGCCGGGCCCCGGGCCGTAAGTGCGAGCGGTGCTGGAACTGGTCTAAGTCAGTCGGCCGAAATGAGGCTTATCCCACTTTTTGCGCCCGCTGTGTCGAGGCGGTCAAGGACTCCTCATGAAGAAAAAAAACTGGATTTACCTCGCAGTAGCTTTAGCCGTGGTTTTGCTCGACCAGTTTACCAAGGCGCTGGTAGCCAGGAACATCGAACGTCCCCTGACCGTAATCCCCGGGTTTTTCGATTTGTCCCGGGTCCACAACCGAGGGGCGGTGTTTGGTTTGTTTTCCGGCACCGGAGGCAACGGCGTGTTCTGGATCCTGACTCTGGCCGCTACCGCCGCTCTGGTGATAATCGTCTACCTTTTCGGCCGGACGCCGGGTTCGGAGAAAACCACGAAGTTCTCCCTGGCCCTCATAATCGGCGGTGCTCTCGGTAACCTGGTTGACAGAGTAGCCCGCGGCCACGTCATTGACTTCCTGGATTTTCACATCGGAGACGCCCATTGGCCATCTTTCAACGTAGCCGATTCGGCCATCACGATAGGAGTCGTTTTGGTCCTTTTCACTCTCTTGAGGAGGAGGTGATCGATGCACCCCGTGCTCCTGAGATTAGGGCCGATTACCATTCATACTTACGGAGTGATGATGGCCATCGGCGTTGGCTTCGGTCTATGGTTCATTTATGTTCAGGCCAAAAAAGCCGGTTATGATGCCGGCAGGCTGCTTGACGCCGCTTTCTATATAATCATCGTTTCCCTGATCGGGGCCAAGCTGATCCTTTTCCTGGGCAATATGTCTTATTATATTGAAAACCCGCGGGAGCTCTTAAGTCTGGCCAAATCCGGCGGCGTTTTCCAGGGCGGTTTGACTTTCGGGCTGGTATTCGGAATATGGTACCTGCACCGGAAAAAAATACCTTTATGGCCGACGGCCGACCTGATCGGAGCGGCCATAGCCCTCGGGCATGGTTTCGGGCGCATAGGCTGTTTCAACGCCGGCTGCTGTTACGGGAGGAGGGCCTTCGACCTGCCCTGGGCAGTAGTTTTCAAGAGCGAGTACGCCCACGAACTCACGGGAATACCGATCGGTGTGAAACTCCATCCGGTGCAACTTTACGAGTCGGCTCTGAATTTTTTGAATTTTTTGGTTCTGTTCCTGATCCTGAAAAAGAAGAAATTCGACGGTCAGGTTTTCTCTCTGTACATAATTAATTATTCCATAATCCGCTTTTTCACGGAATTTTTCCGGGGCGATCACGACGAGGGTACCTATCTCGTTCGTGGCGCTTCCGCTTTCAGCAGTCTTTCGTATCCGCAACTTTATTGTCTTATCGGATTGGCCGGAGGCTTAATACTTATCATGTTGCTCAAACGGCGCAAACGTGCCTGAAAAAAAAACGTTCGAAGCTGATGCGGAGGCCAAGGGAAAGCGCTTGGATTCTTTTCTGTCCGCGCGGCTTCCGGGCGTGACACGTTCTCAGGTGCAGAAAGCCATTGAGGCCGGCGTGGTCAGGGTTTCTGGTCTGAACAGAAAGGCTGGTTACCGGTTGCGGGAAGGCGAAGAAGTAGTCATCGAGGGGGATATAAAGCCGGAGACGAGTCGGCTCGAGCCGCAGGACATCCCCCTGAAAATAATCTACTCGGATCGAGAGATAATTGTCGTCGAAAAGCCTTCCGGGCTCGTAGTCCATCCCGGGACCGGGGTTATTTCAGGGACTCTGGCCAACGCCATTTTATATCATTTCCCCGAGGTGGCGAGCGTCGGCCGGTCCGATCGTCCGGGAATCGTCCACAGGCTGGACAGAGATACTTCTGGAGTCATGGTCGTGGCCCGTTCGGCCCGGGCATTCATCTCACTCATAGCTCAATTCAAGAAGCGCCTGACCGGGAAGACATATCTCGCTCTGGTCTGGGGGAGATTCAGCACGAGCGAAGGTAAGTTCGACTGGCCGATAGGCCGGCATGTATCTCTGGGGTGGAAAGTATCCACACATTCCCGAAATCCCAAGCGGGCCGAAACCTTCTTTCAAGTTTTGAGGGTCTTTGCGGAAACCAGTTTTCTGGAAATAAAGCCGGTTACAGGAAGGACCCACCAGATCCGGGTTCACCTGGCTGCATCCGGTCATCCGGTCGTAGGCGATCCCATTTACGGCAGGAAAAACGAGGAAAAAATCTCTCCCCGGCTTTTCCTTCACGCCAATATCCTATCGATAATCCATCCCTCTTCAGGGGAAAGGATGGAATTCGGCTCGCCGCTGCCTTCGGAACTGGAAGCCGTGCTTGCCCGTCAGGCCCGGATTTGCTCTTGAGTCGAATCGCTTTTTTATTTATTATATGGTTTTCTTTTTCTCCAAGAATCCCTTGACTTCTTGGCCGACAAAAATTTTCTTTTTATATAGGGAGGCTCGAGTATGAAAGACTACGGCGTTGACCAGATAAGGAACTTAGCCCTTGTTGGACACGGCTCAGCCGGCAAGACCACCCTGGCCGCCGGTTTTCTTTTCGATACCGGAATGACCAGCCGGCTGACCAAGGTGGATAAAGGAAACACCGTAACCGATTATGAAGCCGAAGAAATAGACCGGAAGATTTCGATCAATTCGGCGGCTTGCTTTTGCAACTGGAAAGACCATAGAATCAATTTTATAGACACCCCGGGGAAGAGCAACTTCTTGTGGGATACACGGGCGTCTTTGAGGGCCGTAGACGGGGCCCTGGTGGTGGTGTGCGGAGTAGCCGGAGTGGAAGTCGGGACCGAAAAGGTTTGGGAGATGCTCGATGAAATCGCACTGCCACGCATGGTGGTGATTAATAAAATAGACCGCGAGAACGCCAACTTCGGCCGGGCCCTCGAGGCCGTCCGACAGTTTTTCGGCCGTCAGGCCATACCGGTCGTAGTACCGATAGGTGAGGAAAAGAACTTCAAGGGCGTAATCGATCTCGTTCAGGGCCGGGCTTTTCTTTATGAACCTGACGAAAGCGGCAAGTTCGCTGAATCGGACATTCCGGGTGAGATGTCCGCCGAATTCGACAAGAGACGCCGTGACCTGGTGGAAATGGTCGCGGAAAGCGACGAAGGCCTGATGGAAAAGTATCTGGAGAACGGTGATCTGACCGCCGACGAGTTCCGGAACGGTCTGAAAAAAGCCATACTCAGCCGCCAGTTGTTCCCGGTTTTCGCCTGTTCGGGGTTGACCAACACCGGACTTCAGAACATTCTGGACGGGATACTTTCTTTCATGCCTTCGCCTCTGGAAAGGGGGCCGGTCAAGGCCAAGGTCAAGAACGAAGAAAAGGCGGTCGAGGCTTCACCTGACGCCCCCTTCGCCGCCCTGGTCTTCAAGACGGTGTCCGACCCTTATACCGGCCGGATATCTTTAATGAGAATTTTCTCGGGTCAGGCTTCAGCCGATGCCTCGATATTCAATACGACCAGGGATTCCGATGAAAAGTTCGGCGGCCTGTTCTCGCTTCAAGGCAAGGAACAGGTCACGGCCGGCGAAGCCGGCGCCGGCGACATAGTGGCCACAGCCAAGCTGAAAACGACCTTGACGGGAGACACTCTTTGCGCGCGGAACGCCGGGATCGAGTTTCCGAAGATTGAATTCCCGGAGCCGTCGATATCATTTGCCATCGAGCCCAAAAGCCGGGCCGATGAAGACCGTATCTCCCAGGCTACCCACCGGATTACCGAAGAGGATCCGACCGTCCGGATCGAGCGCGATCCGGACACGGCCCAGCTTTTGATTTCGGGCAACGGCGAGTTGCATGTCAGGATCATCACCGAGCGCCTGAAAAAGCGCTATAACGTCGACGTCGATCTGAAACCGCCTAAGATATCATATAAGGAAACGATCAAAGGCCGGGCGGATGTCCAGGGAAGGCACAAGAAACAAACGGGCGGACGGGGTCAATTCGGAGATGTCTGGATAAAAATGGAACCGCTCCCGAGAGGCACGGACTTTGAATTCGAGGATAAGATATTCGGCGGAGCCATTCCCAGAAATTTCATTCCTTCCGTCGAAAAAGGCATCCTGGAATCGCGGAAGAGGGGAGTCCTGGCCGGTTACCCGGTCGTGGATTTCAAGGTGACGCTTTACGACGGGTCATATCACGAGGTCGATTCCTCGGATATCGCGTTCCAGATTGCCGCTTCAAAAGCTTTCAAGAAGGCGATGAAGGAAGCCAAACCGACCATTCTCGAGCCGATAGTGAACGTTGAAATCTACACTCCGGAAAGTTTCATGGGCGACATCATGGGCAGCATAAACGGCCGGCGCGGCCGCGTCCTTGGCATGGAGCAGAAAGGCAATATGCGGGTGTTAAAAGCTCAAGTTCCAATGTCGGAAATGCTTGATTTCGAGCCCAACCTGACTTCAATCACCGGCGGCCGCGGCTCGTTCATAATGGAATTCTCCCATTATGAAGAAACCCCCGTCAATATACAGCAGAAAGTCATCGCCGAGGCGGTGAAAGAAGGACGAGTCAAGCCCGAGGAAGAAGAATAGAGAACCTGACCATTTAGCGGCTACGGTCCGGGGCTGATCCGGCGGTTACGGCCGGAGCCGTTTCTTTAACCAGGAACAGCATCAGACCGGCCAGGACCGTCAATACGATTGAAACGTAGAAAGGCGCCGTAGGGCCTAATTTGTCCCAGAGAAGGCCGGCGATTAATGAGGCCGGAAGCGCGCATAGCCCGATCACCATTTGAAACGTTCCGAGCACGCTGGCCTTATAATCAACAGGGGCCAGCTCGGCAGCCATGGTTTTTTGAACAGGTTCGAGGGCCCCTTTGTGAATTCCGTAAAGAACAAAGAGAAGGCCGGCTGCGACCAGGTTTCGGGAAAAAATCAGACCGACGCAAACGCCCGCCCACAACCCGAAGGCGATCATCAGGACCGTCTTGCGGCCGGTCCGATCGGAAAGACGTCCGAAAGGCAGGGAAAATAAAGCGGCGGCGGCTGTGAAAACCAGATAAAGGACGGGCACGAAGCCGGACTTGAAACCAAGGTCTTTGGCATAAATGAGCAGGAAGGAATAGGAAAAAGCACCCAGGGCGAAAACAGCGTTCAGGATAATATAGACCGCCAGGTTGCGGTTTATATCTTTGATGGCGAAACCGCGGAATAATTTCGTCTTCTTTTCCCTGGGCTCCTTGATAAACAATAGAATGATTAGGACGCTCAAAAGAGAGGGTATGGAAGCCAGGGCGAAGAGCAGCCTGAAGCCGATGAGGTTGACCAGGGCGATACTGATCAGGATCCCGAATACCGCCCCCAGATTGTCCATGGCCCGGAGAAGCCCGAAATTCCGGCCGCGGTCCCGGTCGGTCGACAGTTCGGCGACGAGGGCGTCCCGCGGCGCGCTCCTGATCTTGCCGGCCCGGTCGAGAATCCGGAAGGGTATGAGATGGGACCAGACGGTTGACACGGCATAACCAAGCCTCGAGATTGAGCCGCAGAGATAACCGGTCCAGATGAATACTTTGCGCCGCCTGATCCTGTCGGAAACGTAGCCCGATGCGGCCTGGGAAAGAGAGACGACGGCTTCGCCCAATCCGTCGATGAAGCCCAGAGCCGTCATATTGGCTTTGAGAAAGGTCGTGACGAAAAGCGGCCAGACGGGATAAATGATGTCGGAGCCGAGATCGTTGAGAAAAGAAGCGGCAGCGAAGGCCTTTATGGTCTTACGGTTTTCGGGCGCCTGACCGCCTGCGGGGGTATTCTCAACTTCAGTCATGAGTTTACGATTCTACATCAATCTTAGAGGTGGTGCCATCTGCATCCTTTTTTCTTTTAAGTATTTCCGACAAAACCGACTGCGGCGCTTGCTCATGGTCCAGAGCCATCTACCCGATGGACCCGGCCGAGAGCCCGGTCAAGCTGTAATTGCTTGGTGTCTGCAACAACGGCCGGATTGACATGACAATCTGAACTTTTTATGATGAACCTAAGTTTTTCAGAATCCACCGGGTGGAGGTTCTTATGAAACCAATTCGGATTTCAGTTTTATTGATTTTATCTATGTTTCTTGTCTCTTTTTCTGCGCCCGGATGGGCGGCCCGGGACACGCCCCGGCTCAAGACTCCCGCCGAGGCTTCGGCTTACAGCCGCTACACTTTGAACGATGCCGTAGCCGCCTTCCTCAGTTCATCTGAAGCAGCCTTTTCCGGGCTCGAGGTCAGAATCGTCGGCCGCAGCCGACCGGTTGAAGACTATGAGCCGAGGGACTTGTTTCTAGCGGTTATCACTGAGGAAGGAGCAGGCCGGCCTGAAGAAATGAACAGAGATAAGCCCACCGTATTTTTTATCGGATCTCAGCACGGCAATGAACAATCAGCCAAAGAAGCCGCCTTAAGACTCATAAGAGACACGATTCTCGGTGATCTGAGGCCTCTTCTGAAGAAGGTCAATATCCTGATCATGCCTCAGGCCAATCCTTACGGCAACCGTTTCGACCTCAGAGTTAACGAGCTCAAACTGGACATGAATAGAGACCACGTCAAGCTCGAGACGGAAGGCGTCAGAGCCATCCACCGGGTTTTCCGGGAATGGATGCCGGAAGTCACGATCGACATTCACGAAAAAGGCGATGATTATTACCGGGTATCGATCGGGTGCGTTTCGAACGCCAATATCGATGCCGGGCTGCAGGATTATTCAAGGCAGGTCATTCTGAGTGAAGTTGAAAATGCTCTTAGAAAAAAGAACGTAACATTTCATGAATATCTCATTACCGAACGATTGGGTGCGGATACTTCGTCGGGGGCGGCGATACCCCAGCCGGCCCGGAGCCCGGAAATTATGATGCGTTATTCTACCTCCGACCTGAACGACGGCCGGAACAGCCTGGGCATATTTGAAACACTGGCTTTTATCCAGGAAGGAGCCTCCCGACACGATATCCAAACTCTTGAAGCCAGGACCGAATGGCAGTATCAAGGTCTGAGGTCTTTTCTTGAATCGGTTGCGGGCCACGCGACGGAAATCAAGGAGCTTGTCAGAAGCCTGCGCCGAAAACTGATCGAAAAAGCTCAGGTTTATGGTCAGTCGGACTTAATGCACCTTAAGATGGCCTACGTCCGTGATCCGTCACATCCTGAGCTGGAGTTGAAGGCCTTTGAACGAACGGCCTCGCCTTACAGAGGAGTGCTCAAGGTCGATAAAAAAGCGGGCGATCTTCTGCAGGCCGGCGACATCGAACCTTACCGGGCTTCGGCAGAAGGCAAAATCGTGTCCAGAATCATAAAGAACTGGTTTCCTCTGGTCGAACCCAGGCTGTCCGTCGCGCGCCCGCTCGGTTACATCATTTCGGACGGACGCCTGGACATCATTGAGACATTGCTAGCCCTCGGTATAGATGTCGATATGATTGCAGTAGATTCAGGGGTCCGGGTGGAAGCATACCGGATCAAGGAAGTTATTCCGGCGGCCGCCGATTACCTGGCTCCCGAGAAGATAGAGGTAGAAAGCAGCGATCAGCAGATATTGGTGAAAAGGGGAGACTTTTACATTTCGTGCGCTCAACCGGCGGCCAATCTTATTCCTTGCGTTCTTGAACCGCAATCGGATTACGGATTCATCCGTTACCGTAAATTCGATCTGGTGCCCGAACCGGATGATATTTTCTCAGTCTACAGGGTTGTCTCGGATGCAAAATTGAAGACCATTCCCTATAAGAGATGGGCAAGATGAGGAAGTCCGGCTACTAGGCAGAATCTCCGGTTTTTTCCCCGGCGAGTTCCAGGTAGATTACTTCTACCAGGCTCAACCGGCGGCTGCCCGTCCGGGATGATTCAGATTCAATGCCGAAGGCCTTTTTCACCTCTTCGAGCGATTGGCCATTTTTGATCAGAGCATCCACGGCGGCTATCTTTTCTTCAAGAGAGGCGGCCAGAGCTTCGAGTTCTTTCCGGCCGACCGGATCGGCGTGTCCGGACAGGAAGATCTCGACGGCCGGTTCGAGGGCTAACATCTTCTTCAACGCGCTCAGATAACCAAGGGCGCTGCCGTTCTTGTGCCTGTGGATCAATGGTTCGCGGCCTATGAAGATCAAATCGCCGACGAAAGCGACTTCTTCGTCTGCGAACCAAATCACGATATCGCCGCTAGTGTGAGCCGGGCCGAAATAGAGAAGTTCGACTCGTCGGCCCTCTGCTTTCGAAAGGGTCAGGTTATCCTTGAAAACTCTGGTCGGCAGGTAATCCTTGAAGGCGGGAAGCTCGGCTGACATTTTTTCCATGTCTTTGCGGCAGTTTTCGTGAGCGATGATCGTCAGGCCCTGGGGAAAACCAGGCAGCCCGTTGATATGATCGCCGTCGCTGTGGGTCAGGATCACGGTTTTAAGCTCAGCCTGACTGACTTGCTTTATCAAGTCGATCATGGCTCTGGCGCTCTCGGCCGACATTTTGGCATCGATGGCATAAACGCCTTCAGGAGTGACGTATATGGCGGTATTCGCTCCTGAACCGCCCTTAACCAGATAAATGTCGGCCGTGACCTCATGGCAAGTCACCGGCGCCTGCTGACGGGCTGTTTGCTGCCGTGCTGCCGCTGTTTGAGATCCGTTTTCCAGGCCGGCAACCACAACTGGGCATAACAAGAATGGAATTATCACGTAAAGGGTTGATGCAAATAATCTTTTCGGGTTTCTCAATGAAGTCCCTCCTTATCGGTTTTCACTTTTTTTTATAACGGCGGCCGGCAATTGTCAAATTTCATTGGGGACTGTCTGGATGATGAATTCATACCACCCGGCAAACCTCAGACAGGTAACCTCTTCCGGGATATACGCTCACCCGGGGAATCGCCGCCGAAGATGATTGTCCGAAAACGATCTTTAAATAACATAAAAGGAGGAGAAGTGAAATGGACGACTTTCTTCGCCAGCTTATAGATAGCGTCGAAGACGCCATAGTCGCCATCGACGCCGAAAATAAAGTCGTCGAGTGGAACAAAGGGGCCGAGAACATATTCGGATACGGGAAAAAGCAGGCCCTGGGGAAAAATCTGGATGTTCTCATCGGCGGGAAAAAAGTATTTGAGGCTAAACGGATTTCCAAGAGTGTCCTGAACAAGAACGAGAAATTCTTAAACGTCGAAACAGTCAGGTTCCGTAAGGACGGGACATCAGTACCGGTCTCAATCTCCGCTTCGCCGATTATGAGCAGGCACAAGGCCATCTCGGCGGTAGCCATATATAAGGACATAAGCGAGCAAAAAAAGAGGGAGAGACTTCTCCTTCATTACAGTCGCCTGTTGCGGGCCATAAGCGATGTAAACCAGACGATCGTTCAGGAAACCGATCCGGTCAGGCTACTGAACAAAGCTTGCCGCATCCTTCGCCGACACGGGAGCTACCGACTCGTGCGAGGATTGTTCGTATATGACAAGATGGCGCCTATAGTTGTCGTTGGCCTGGGGGAAAAGACCAGGAACAAGAGTCTGCATGCTTGCGAATTGAAAGCTCTGGAGAACAGGCGGTCGCTTTTCGTGCCCGAAATAGAGTCCTCTGCCTTCGATCAGAATTACGAAGGGATAGAGAAAGGCTGGGCTGCGTGTTTTGTCCTGACCCACAAGAGAGAGATTTTCGGGATCCTCCATATCGCCGGCACCGGAGAGACATTCAACCAGCCTCAGGAAATAAAACTCCTGGAAGAGATTTCGCACGATCTCGGGTACGCGCTTTATTCCATGAAGAAACACGAGGAAAAAGAAAAGTTCGAAAAGGAGTTGAAAGAGCTCAAGGAATTTCAGGAAAGAATTCTGACCAGCCTGGCTGAAGGCGTACTGGTCGAGGATGAAAACGGCATTATCAACTACGTCAATCCCAGCCTGGAGAAAATGATGGGTTACCGGGCCGGAGAATTGCCCGGACGGCACTGGCGGGTGATAGTTCCTCCCGATATGATCGAAGCAGTCGAAGAGAAGTCGAGGCACAGGAGATTAAGAACGCTCGAGACGTATGAAACCCAACTTATGGCCAAAGACGGGCATCGTATTCCCGTACTCATTCACGCTCGTTCGATAATCGATAAACGGTATTTCCGGGGAGTCGCTTCGGCGGTCACCGATATAACTGTTTTGAAGAAAACCCAGGACGAACTAAAGGCCTCGCGCGAGGCAGCGTTAGCTGCCAGCCTGGCCAAGAGCGAGTTCCTGGCCAATATGAGCCATGAGATAAGGACGCCGATGAACGGAATCATTGGCATGATCGAACTCGCTCTTCAAACAGAACTGAGCACGGAACAACAGAATTTCCTCACGGCCGCCAGGGCCTCCTCCGAGTCCCTTCTGGCGGTTCTGAACGACGTCCTTGATTTTTCCAAGATAGAAGCCCGGATGATTGAATCCGATCCCGTCGAGTTCGATCTCCACGATTCGATAACGGAGATTGTCTCTTCGCTGGCTCTGGTCGCCCACAAAAAGGGCCTCGAACTTAACTGCCGGGTATCGCCCAAGCTTCCTCATCTGGTTAAAGGCGATATTTCCAGATTGCGCCAGGTTATCGTGAACCTGGTCAGCAACGCGATCAAATTCACCGACACGGGAGAAGTGTCGGTCGACGTGGACGAGGTTTCGGCCGAAGACGGCGAAATCGTTCTTCGTTTTTCAGTCAGAGATACCGGGATAGGAATATCTGCGAATAAACAGCAAACCATTTTTCAGCCGTTCGTTCAGGCCGATACTTCAACCAGCCGGAGATTCGGTGGAACCGGACTGGGCCTGGCCATTAGCTCCCAGCTGGTCAGGATGATGTCCGGAAAGATCTGGGTCGAGAGCGAGCAGGGCAAAGGCAGCACTTTCCATTTTACGGTTAAACTGAACCTGCCCGGCGGCCGGGCCGGCAGGAAACCTTCCGTCGCTCCGGAGGCTTTGCATAACCTGGAAGTCCTGGTCGTTGACGATAATGCTACCAACAGGCTGATTATCAAAGAAATGCTGATCAGCTGGAGGATGAACGTGCGGACCGCCGCTTCCGGATTTGAAGCTCTGGATCTAATCGGTAAGGCAGCCGGCGGCCAGCGGAAAAAATTCAGCTTGATAGTACTGGACGTGAATATGCCGGGCATGGACGGTTTCAGTCTGCTGGGAAGGATTCGCCTGAATCCGGATTACGTCAAATGCCCGGTGGTTATCTTGACCTCGGCCGACAAGATAGGAGATATCGAGCGGGCCAGAAACCTAGCGGCTTCAGGCTACCTGGTCAAACCGGTCAAACCTTCGGAATTGTTCGATATGGTCATAAATTCTGTCACCAAGGGCACTGAAATCGGGGAGAAGGAGCTCAAGACAGGGGAAAGGGAAAGCCCGGAAACGGTCGTTTCAGATGCCGTCTATCATATTCTTTTGGCGGAAGATAACCCGGTCAATCAGAAAGTGGCCACTTTGATACTGGAGAAGAAAGGCCACACAGTCACCGTCGTTCAGGACGGCAAGCAGACTCTGGAAGCCCTCGAAAAAGGCAAATTCGACTTGATACTGATGGATATCCAGATGCCTGAGATGGATGGATATGCAGCCACCAAGGCCATCCGGGCCCTCGAAGAAAATACGGACCGTCACATGCCGGTCATCGCCATGACAGCCCACGCCATGAAAGGGGACAGGGAAAAGTGCCTGGCTGCCGGAATGGATGACTATGTCTCCAAACCAATTTATCCTAACGAGCTTTTTGAAACCATCGGCCGGGTGATGGAGAAATTCGGGTTTAATGGATAGAGAGAGCAGGAGAATATAAAGTGCCCAGATCTCGAAGCATCGGTCCCGTTCTGATCTGTGATGACGATCCCGTTTGCCGCAGGATGATAGAAAAGAAGCTGGTTGACTGGGGGTATGAAGTTGTGACTGTTGCCGACGGCGAAGAAGCCTGGCATAAACTGAAAGACAGCCGCATCAGGCTGGTTATCCTCGACTGGATGATGCCCGGTCTGGATGGTATCGAGTTGTGCAAGCGGCTCCGGCGCCCGGGAAGGCGGAAATATACATACACCATACTTCTCACGGCGAGAAGCTCGATGAAAGACGTCATCGATGGACTTAAGGCCGGTGCTGATGATTACATGAAAAAGCCGATTAACTTTCAGGAGCTCGAAGCCCGCCTTCAAACGGCTCTCAGAATAATCGGTCTTGAGGATGGCCTGATCAAGTGGCATCGAAACCTGGCCAGGCTGGCCCGGACAGACAGTCTGATGGGCATCTGGAACAGGCCGACCATTCTGAATTTCATCAAGGAGGAAGTCGACCATACCATCAGACGGGGATCAGTATGCGTCTTATTCATGATAGACGTTGATGGCTTTAAAAACGTCAACGACAATTTCGGCCATGCCGGCGGAGACAGAGTTCTGAGAAAGATAGCTGCCTGCCTGAAAGCCAATATCCGTCCCTACGATCGGGTCGGCCGGTACGGAGGCGATGAAATTCTGGCCTTGCTTCGTGATTGTGACCTGGAGTGCGGCCGGCAAGCAGCCGACAGAATCCTTAAGGCCTGCAGAAATTCCGTGTTTCCTCTCGGCCGCCGGCAAGACGTCCGGATCACGGTATCCATCGGCGGTGTTTCGAGCGCAGGCCGGGCAAAATGCGACCTGGACAGCCTGCTGGCTGCTAGCGACACGGCCGTTTATGAAGCCAAAAGGTCGGGCAAAGACGCGTTCATTATGTACGAAGATCTTGAAAAACGAAACCAGGGAGGCGGACATGAGTCCTGACGAGGGGAAATACGCCGCGCCACTCGACAAGCGCGATCTTCTGGAAAGGATCGGCGGGGACGAGAATTTCATAGGTGAGCTCATCGACTTGTACCGGACCGAGTTCCGGCAGAAATTTCCGGTTCTTAAGGAAGCCGTTGCCGCCGGCGATGCCGAAACGGTTTACAAAACCGCGCACAACCTAAAGGGAGCATCGGCCAATGTCAGCATGCCCGGCTTACAGAAAGCATTCTTCGATCTGGAAAAGGCCGGTCGCGAAGGAAGTCTCGCCGAGGCCCCGGCTTTACTGGCCAGAATCGAGCTGGAATACCTGCGTCTTGAGTCCTATCTGAACCAGGTTTGAACGGTTTACACTTTGACGAAGCCTTCCCAGCTTTCTTCTAGTTTTGGATTTTTCAGCCACTCAAACAAGTAATCGGTAAACTCTTTGCCCGTGGCTCCCGTGGACCGGCCGGTAATGGGGTGTTTCTTTTCGTACTGGCCGCATATGTCCAGAGCCATTTCGAGCCTGCGGGAGATATCGCCGTAGCCGATATGTCCGAGTAACATGGCCGAAGCTCTGATCATGCTGGCCGGGTCCGCGTATTGAGCTCTTCCTTCCTTGATCATCCTCGGAGCCGAACCATGGATAGCTTCGAACATAGCATATCGCTTGCCGATGTTGGCGCTGCCGGCGGTGCCGACGCCTCCTTGGAATTCAGCGGCTTCGTCGGTCAGTATATCTCCGTAAAGGTTAGGCAGGACGAGAACCTGGAAGTCGCGCCTTCTTTTTTCATCGACCAGCTTGGCGGTCATAATGTCGATGTACCAGTCGTCAGCCTGAATTTCAGGGTATTCTTTGGCGACCCGGTAAAAGTTTTCCAGGAAGCGGCCGTCTGACGTTTTGATGATGTTGGCTTTGGTGATGCAGGTGACCCGGTTGCGGCCGTACTTTCGGGCATGATCGAAGGCCAGCCGGCAGATTCTTTCGGACCCGGGGCTGCTGATCAGCTTGAAATCGATCGATATATCTTCGCCGACGTCGACGCCATACGGTCCCAGAGCGTAAAGGTCCTCTGTATTTTCCCTGAAAAACATCCAGTCTATGCCCTGCCTTGGTACGCGCACGGGCCGGACATTGGCGAAAAGATCCAGTTCTTTACGCATGGCCACATTACAGCTTTCGATGTTGGGCCAGGGATCTCCCTTTCGAGGCGTGGTCGTGGGGCCTTTGAGGGTCACGTGATATTTTTTGATCTCGGCCAGGACGTCGTCCGGGATGGCCTTATTATGGGCAGCCCGGTTCTCGATGGTCAAACCTTCAATTTCCCCTATTTCCACCTTGCCTTTCTTAAGTTCTTCATCAAGGAGGGTTTCCAGGACTCTCTTGGATTCGGCCGCTATGAAAGGCCCTATTCCGTCGCCGGGCAGAATTCCGATCTTGAGGGGTTTTATCTTGGAGTAATCCACCCAGTCCGGCTCTGATTTTATCCTCTCCACCCGCTGCAACTGTTGCTCGAGGATTTTGCCGAAGTGTTCTTTGGCTTTCTCGATGCTGGTCTTTCCCATGATTCTTTTCCTCCGGATAGTTCTTTTGATAGTCGATTAAAGAAGGATTTTAATATAGAAGGAGAGGCGAAATCAATATTTTTGTTGATTTGTTTTTATGGTATATTTTGTCAGAATACCATAAGAATATACTTAGATGCAGGAGTTAAAGATGCTTGATTCTTATTTGGAAAAAGCCGGAGAAAGGGAAAAAGCCGCTCTGCCGCCGCTGCCGTTGACAGCCGAAGATGTGGAGGAAATCTGTCGTTTTCTTGAAAATCCTGGTTCTGAAGAAGCCAAATTTTTCCGCTGGCTTCTTGAGAACCGTGTTCCGCCCGGCGTCGATCCGGCGGCTAAGGTCAAGGCCGAATGGCTGACGGGAATCGGACGTGGAACCAGAATTTCACCAGTTATAAAACCCGAAGAAGCGGTATTCCTGCTCGGGACGATGCTGGGCGGTTACAATGTCCAAGTCCTGGTCGAGTTACTGGATGACGAAAAACTGGGACCGGCCGCGGCTGAGGCCTTAAAAAAGACCATTCTAGTCTACGGCCAGTTCGAGGCGGTAAAAAAGAAATCCGGAACAAGTCCGTGGGCCATGGCTGTTCTCAAGTCATGGGCCGAAGCGGAGTGGTTCACTTCCGTTCCCGAAATACCGGCCAGGATAAAGGTTAGAGTTTTCAAAGTGGAAGGGGAAATTAATACCGACGATTTATCCCCGGCCGGTCATGCTCCGACCAGGCCCGACATACCGTTGCATGCCCAGTCGATGGGACAAACCCGTTTTCCGGGAGGCATAGAGGCCATCAAGAAATTCAGAGACGAAGGTTACAGGGTGGCTTTCGTCGGCGACGTGGTCGGAACTGGTTCTTCGCGCAAGTCGGCCTGTAATTCGCTGATGTGGCATATCGGCGAGGACATACCGTACGTGCCCAACAAACGCCGGGGCGGAATCGTCATTGGCGGTCTGATCGCACCCATATTTTTCAATACGACGCAGGATTCCGGCGGCCTTCCACTCATGGGCGACGTGACCGGCATGAAGACCGGGGATGTCATCGAGATAGATACGGAAACCGGAGTCGTGACCGGTGAGAACGGCCGGGAGATGACGAGGCTGGAATTCAGGCCCGTCACGCTCAAAGACGAATTCAGAGCCGGCGGCAGATTGTTCCTCATTATAGGCAGGCAACTGACGGCCAGAGCCAGACAGGCTCTCGGGTTGCCCGGCACCAATATCTTCACCCGGATAGATAATCCGAAACCCAAAAAAGGCCAGGGTTACACCCTCGCCCAGAAGATCGTCGGCAGAGCCTGCGGCCTGGAGGGGGTACTGCCGGGCACGGCCTGCGAACCGCACATGGCCACGGTCGGTTCACAGGATACTACCGGGCCGATGACCGCCGAGGAGCTCAAGGAATTAGCATGTCTCGAGTTTCAGACCGACCTTTTCATGCAGTCCTTCTGTCATACCGCGGCTTATCCCAAGCTGGCCGACGCGAAAATGCACGCGTTCCTTCCGGGTTTCGTAACCGCCAGGAAGGGAGTAGCCCTCAGACCTGGGGACGGGATCATCCATTCCTGGTTGAATCGACTGATTCTTCCCGACACGGTCGGGACGGGCGGCGATTCTCACACGAGGTTCCCGATTGGCATCAGCTTCCCGGCCGGATCGGGCTTGATCGCCTTTGCCGGAGCCCTGGGCTTCATGCCTCTCGATATGCCGGAATCCGTTCTGGTCAAATTCAGCGGCAAGTTGAATCCCGGGATAACCCTGCGTGATGCGGTCAATGCGATCCCCTTTTTCGCTCTGAAAAGGGGCCTGCTGACGGTGGAAAAGAAAAATAAAAAGAACATTTTCAACGGCTGCATCCTGGAAATTGAAGGTCTTGAAGATCTGACCGTGGAGCAGGCTTATGAACTCACCAATGCTTCGGCGGAAAGGTCGGCGGCCGCGGCAGTGATAGCCTTGAAGGAAGATCGAGTCGTAGAGTTCATCAAGAGCAATGTCGCTCTCATGGAAAAAATGATCGAGGAAGGCTATCAGTCAGCCGAATCTCTTTCAAGACGCATAGCCGCCGGCCGCAAATGGCTGGAAAATCCCTTATTGATTAAACGGGATGCCAGGGCGGAATACAAGGCGGTGGTCGACGTCGATCTGAACGAGATAAAGGAACCGCTGCTGGCCTGCCCCAATGATCCTGACGATGTCAAACCCCTGTCGGAAGTCGCCGGCGATCCCATTCAGGAAGTCTTCATAGGTTCGTGCATGACCAACATCGGCCATTTCCGGGCGGCGGCCAGGATTCTCGATGGTTGCGGACTGATCCCTGTCCAACTCTGGATTACTCCGCCGACTAAAATGGATGCGGCCCAGATTATGAGGGAAGGGTATTATTCTGTGTTCATAAACGCCGGCGCCAGAACAGAAATACCGGGGTGTTCACTGTGCATGGGCAACCAGGCCAGAGTGAAACCCAGATCGACGGTGCTTTCGACCTCAACCCGCAATTTCGATCATCGCTTGGGCGACTGGACCAGGGTTTATCTCGGTTCCGCCGAGCTGGCGGCCGTAGCCGCCATCGAGGGCCGTATCCCGACCGTGGACAGATACATGTCGGTCATGAAAGAAAAAATCATTCCGAACGAGTCAGAGATCTACCGCTATCTGGAGTTCCACAGGATGAAAAATTTCACCCTGGCGTATGCCGGGCGATAGGGAAAACTCGGCCGAAGGCGGGCCGCCATGAAGGCACGACGGGAGGGATCGAGACGATGTTGATAGACCTCAAGGGCAGAAAAGTCCTCATAACCGGTGGTTCCCGGGGGATAGGCCGGGCGGCGGCGGTAATGTTCGCAGGAGCCGGCTGTGACGTGGCCGTGAATTATCTGGACAACCAGGCTGCGGCCGAGGAAACGGCTCAGATGATAAGGGACAGGGGCCGTGAATGCCTATTGGTCAAGGCCCAGATATCGAAAAAAAACGAAGCCGAGGCCATGGCCCGGGAAATAGCTGACAGCTGGGGGACACTTGACGTCTTGGTGAATAATGCGGGTGTCTGGACATACCTTGAAACGGGCGCTTTAGACGAGCAGGTTTACAGGGAAACGATCGGTATCAACCTCGACGGAGTCTTTTACGTAACCAATGCCGTCTTGCCTCTGATCAAAAAGACGGGAGGCGGAGTCGTGATCATGGTCGGCTCGACGGCCGGAGTCCGCGGCGAAGCTTTTCATTCGCATTATGCGGCTACCAAAGGCGGGTTGCACGCTTTAACCAAGTCCCTGGCGATCGAACTGGCCCCGTTCGGGATAAGAGTGAATTGCGTAGCTCCCGGCTGGGTCGAGACTGAGATGTGCCGTGAGGTTTTCAGCGATGCCGCTTTCAAGGAAGAAGTCCGGCAGTCAATTCCACTGAAAAGGATTCCTCTTCCGGACGACATAGCTGCCCCGATAGTCTTTCTGGCCTCGGATCTGGCCAGGCACATCACCGGGGAGATCCTTAACATAAATGGCGGGTCCGTGCTTTGCGGAGGTTAGAATTGAAGTCAAATTATGGCTTGACATACATTTTTAAAATGTGATACCAAAGGAAGCAATTATGAAAGAGAAATCTTTATCAGTTATAATCGTTCCCCACGGCAGGACGAATACCAGAACCCTGACTTTTTCGCGAAAATCAATAAAAGGGCTGACCGCCGCCGTCTCGATTTCCCTGGCCCTGGTTTTGGTATTTCTAGTGGATTATTTGTCGATGGGTCTCATGAGGGTCCAATACAGGAAGCTGCTGAAGGAAACCCAGGAACAAAAGGCCAGGCTCGTCGAGTATGAGAAGTCTTTTGATAGCCTGCGGGATACCATTAGCAGTTTCGAAGTCTATGCCAAGAAATTGAACATAATGGCCGGCCTCAAGTCGCCCGATGTGCTCACCGCCCCGCTCGGAGTAGGAGGTGGCCCGGCCACTGAAACATACGATTTGAGCGGACCGGAGCAGGTCATTGCTTCCGGGCCGCAGGTTTTATCTCCGACCGTCCTCGATAATTTAAGTCAGAAAGCCGCAAGTGTCGACAGGAATCTGGGCAGTCTGCTCGGTTATTTTGAATCCGAGTTGACGCGGCTGTCCTCAACGCCCTCGATCATGCCGGTCAACGGCTGGCTGAGTTCCAGGTTCGGACCCAGAAAAGACCCATTTACTGGCCGGATGCAAATGCACAGCGGGATCGACATCGCCACGAATATCGGCAATCCGATAGTGGCCACCGCCGACGGTATAATCATAACCGCGGCTTCGGACAGGTTCCTGGGCAAACACGTAATCATAAGCCACGGTTTCGGTTTTAATACTCTTTACGGACATCTCAACGGATTCGCGGTCAAAGCCGGCCAGAAGGTCAAGAGAGGCGACGTAATAGGCTACGTCGGGCAGACGGGCAAGGCTCTCGGGCCTCATGTTCATTATGAGGTCAGGATAAACGGGAAGTCAGTCGATCCGATGCAATATATCCTTGAGGAATGAAGCTGGCCTGAAGAAATCCGGTCAGTCGAAATAATCTCCGCTTCCAATCCTCGCCCCGATGGCGAAGGCGTGGGCGCTCATTTTATTCCGGGCCTCCGGTCGAAGGACTTCGATGGTGAAAATTCCGCTGCCGCACGCAACCGAAATTCCCTTTTTTGACCAGGCGACTATGGCTCCGGGGGATGAGGAAGGCCGATCCGGCTCATGTCCCTCAAGGCTGCCGGCCAGGATTGTCAGACGTTGGCCCCGGAAAAAGGTGAAAGCTCCGGGCCGGCAGGCAAAAGCTCTTATGCGGCGTTCGATGTCCAGGCCCTGGTCTGACCAATTAATCCGGCCGTCCTCCTTCTTGATTTTCGGTGCGTAGGTTGCCTGGCTGTGGTCCTGAGGAATTCTTTTGATCTCATTGATCTCTTGAAGTGTTTTTCCGAGAAGTGAGGCTCCGATTACGGCCAGCCTTTTCTCCAGCTCGTGGGCGTTCTCATTGGGCAGGATTTCAGTTTCGGCCGTTCGAAGGATGTCTCCCTCGTCCATTTTTTCATTCAATTCCATGATCGTGACACCGGTTTTCGTTTCTCCATTGAGAATCGCCCACTGGACAGGTGCGGCACCCCTGTATTTCGGCAGCAAGGAAAAATGAACGTTCAGCGTTTTATGAACGGGCAGGTAAATGATCGAAGCGGGAATTATCTGGCCGTAGGCAACTACGATGTTGATATCCGGCTCTATTTGCTTGAGGCGTTGGGGTACGGTCAAGTCCGTTCGGATTTTTTGCGGTTCAAGAACCGGGATGCCTCTGGAAACTGCGAATTTTTTCACGGCCGACGGAGCAGTTTTCAAACCCCGGCCCGCGGCTTTTTCGGGCTGGGTGATGACCATCTCGACGGAGTGGCCGCTTTCGAGAAGTTTTTCCAAACTCGGTAGGGCGGCTTCGGGGCTTCCGAAAAAAACAATTTTCATGGATAAGGGCTCAAACGGCGAGTTTCTTGAGCTTTTTTACGGCCAGTTTCCTTTTGAGAGGAGAGATGCGGTCGATAAAAAGTAGACCGTCCAGATGGTCTATCTCATGGCAGAACACCCTGGCCAGCAGGTCATTGGCTTCCATTACGATCTCCCGGCCGTTAAGATCATAGCCTTTGACCACGATGTTCTTCGGCCGGACGACTTTCTCTCTGATGTCGGGAACCGAAAGGCAGCCTTCTTCGAGGACTGCTTTGCCGTCGATTTCTTTTAATTCGGGATTTATCATGATTATCAGATCATCCTGGTTTTCTCCAACCGAAAGATCGACTACAATAAGCCTTTTTTCCTGGTCGACCTGCGGCGCGGCCAGGCCGATGCCGGGGGCCCGGTGCATGGTTTCCACCATATTCGAAGCCAGTTGGACTATTTCGTCGTTTAAGTCCGTGATTTCTCCGGCTCTTTGGGAAAGAGCCGGATGACCATAAGTTATTATATCGAGAGTCGCCATTGCGGCTATATTTTACAACAAGCGGGCAATAATCCCAAAGATAAATTCAGCCGGGCCAAAATCGAGCCGGTTTCTGCTTTAAATAACGGCCGATGGCGGCGGCGGCTCGTCGGCTGCGCCTGCGTTTTTCAAGGGAACGGCTACCATGTACAGAGCAATTAAAGCCAGAACGATCAGACCGCCGAGGTACCGGTCGATACCGCCGAAGTAAGAAGCTCCCTTGAAGATCTCGGGGATGTCGAACTTGATCATGTTGTTCAGGAAGAAAAATTTCCAGCCGGCCCTGATAAGTCCAGTCAAGCCTTCGCCGGCTATCAATCCGGCCGCGATCAAAATGCCGACGTTTTCGACCCTAGCCTTCTGGGCCGGGTTGAAATTTCGCTTGGCAGATAGCCGGTCGGCCAGGCCCTTGATCAGGCCGCCGCAGAAAATGGCGAAAGTGGTTTCAAGAGGAAGATACATGCCGACGGCTACGAGCATTGGCGAACGGACCTGAACCAGGATCAAGGCGAAGCCCATGAACATGCCGACGATGACCAGCGGCCAGGCCATCTCGCCCCCGACTATGCCCTGGGAGAGAGCGGCCATCAGTCCTGCCTGGGGAGCTGAAAGCTCCTTGCTGCCGAAAGTGAACGCGCCATGAAGGAGCATCAAAGGAAAGTAAAGAACGAGTGAAGCGACGAGGACACCTATCAGGTCGCCGATCTGCATCTTCCACGGAGTCCCGCCCAGGATGTGGCCGACCTTCAGGTCTTGAAGCATTTCGCCGGCCACGGCCGAGGACACGCATACCACGGCCGCTACCCCCAGAACGGCTGCGACACCACTAGTCCCGGTGGCTCCGATGAGAACCATCAAAAGGGCGGCGATGATCAGCGTGGAGAGAGTTAAACCCGAAACGGGATTATTTGAGGAGCCTATAGTACCCACCAGATTGCCGGAAACGGCGGCGAAGAAGAAGCCGGCGATGGCCATGACGACGGCCGCCAGTATGGCCGGTCCCCAGGTTACGGCGAAGACCTTGTAAATGAAAGCCATCATGACGAAGGCTGCGGCCAGCCCGGCCAGGACGACCTTGATATCCAGGTCTTTCTCCAGCCTGGAGACGACGACCGGCTGTCCGGCGGCTTTCTTTACGTCGCTCATCGAGCGCTTAATGCCCGCGGCCAGGTTTTTCCGCATGCGGTAAAGAGTGTAGCCGGCTCCGACCAGCATGCCTCCGACCGCGATGGGCCTGATTATGAATTTCCAGACTTCGACCATCATGCCTGCCCAGTCACCGTGCGAAATTTCCGCACCCGGGCCATAGAACTTGGTAAGAAGGTCGGGACCCAGAAAATACATAAGAAGCGGTGCGAAAAGCCCCCAGGCCAGGACTCCGCCTGCGAAGTTGAGTGAAGCCAGCCGGGGCCCGATGATGTAGCCGACTCCTATGTATGCCGGATAAATACCGGGCCCGGCTACCGATACTATCCCTCCCGTGTCGAGGGCCTGAGACGATTTTTCGGTTCCGAGCCTGACCAGGCTGGACCCAACATTGCCTACTTTGAGCGCGAATTCTTTAGAGGCGTTGTAGAGCTGCACGACACCGAGCGAATAGATCAGAGTTCCAACGCCCATGGCCGTGAATAAGTGTTTGGCCCCGGCGCTGGCTTTCTGGCCCGCTTTGTGAATTTCGGCTGCGGCGATCGATTCCGGGAAGACAAGCTCCGGATCCGTGACCATGACCCGGCGCAAGAAGGTGACGAACAGGATGCCCAGGAAGCCACCGATGAACATCAAAGCCGTGGACTTGAGGTAAGCATCCACGGTGTTGAACTTCAACCAGGCACCGGAAATCAAGAAGGCCGGAATGGTGAAGATGGCTCCGGCCGCTACCGATTCGCCTATCGAGCCTACGGTCCGGGCGAAGTTTTCTTCGAGGATTGAACCGCGCATAATCTTGAGCAAGGCCATGCCTATAACCGCGGCGGGGTACGTGGCGGCGATGGTCATACCTGCCCTCAAACCCAGGTAGGCGTTGGCCGCCCCGAGGACGACCGTCATAATTATGCCGATGATTAGAGCCCTAGCCGTAAACTCACGCTGATCAGTCTTTTCCGGGACGAGAGGCTGAAAACTCATCGTTTGCTCCTTACGGATATTTTTCTAAATGTATATGTGAAATAAGACGGCAAAGTCAAGGGAATTAAACGATATAAGAGAATTGATTCCGGCCGCGGTTTGTGCCAAAATGACGGGGAAAGAAGGCAAAAATGAGCATGCTGAACTGGATCAAGGAAAGGCTGTTTTGCGACCTGGCCATCGATTTGGGCACGGCCAACACCCTCATTTACCTGAAGGGGAAGGGAATCATCGTCCAGGAGCCGTCGATAGTGGTCATCAACAAACTGACCGGTAAAGTCGAGGCGGTTGGGTCGCGGGCCAAGGAGATGCTGGGCAAGACTCCGAACAACGTCGTGGCCATAAAACCCATGCGCGACGGAGTCATCGCTGATTTCGAGATCGCGGAAAGGATGCTCGACTATTTCATCAAAAAGGCGATGAACAACAGGAGTTTCATACTCAGGCCGAGGATAATCATCGGTATCCCAACCGGAGTAACCCAAGTCGAGCGCCGGGCGGTCAAGGACGTCGCCCTTCGGGCCAGAGCCTCTGAAGTCTATCTTATCGAGCAGCCCATGGCCTCGGCCATCGGCGCCGATTTGCCGATATCGGAGCCGACCGGGAACATGGTCGTCGATATCGGTGGCGGGACTACGGATATCGCGGTCATTTCTCTCGACGGGATAGTCTTCAACCATTCGATCCGGGTTGGCGGGAACGAGATGGACGAGGCTCTGATCCAGTACATCAAGAAAAAATACAACATGCTCATCGGGGAAAAGTCGGCCGAACTGATAAAGATACAGATAGGATCGGCTTATCCGCTGGACGAACCCATGACCATGGACATAAAAGGCCGGGATCTCAGGGAAGGGATTCCGAGAACGATCGTCATTGACGACCAGGAAGTCAGGGAGGCAATTGAGGAAGTCGTGACGACCATAATCAGCGCGGTCAGAGTGGCCCTGGAGAGAACGCCGCCTGAAGTCGCGGCCGACATAATAGACCGGGGAATCGTCCTGACGGGCGGCGGTGCGCTTCTGCGTAATCTCGATAAAAGAATAAGGGAGGAAACACAGCTTCCGGTTTTTCTGACCGACGATCCGTTGACGACGGTTGTCCTTGGGGCCGGCAAGATGCTCGACGACGTCGAACTGATCAAGAAAATCGCCCTGAATTAGGGAGTGGAGACGTTCGGGCGCGCCTCGGAGGCAAAAATGCCTTACCGGGAAACAAGAAAAACACTGTTGATTTTTCTGGGCCTGGTCGTCTTGCATCTTGTGCTTATATCCGTTCAGGTTCCAAAAGGCGGAAGAAAAAGCCTTTTCGAAACGGGCATATTCATGGTCTATGCGCCGGTTCAGAGGCTAGCCGCAGGATTAGTCGATTGGGTTTCGACCACATGGCGCGATTACATCGACTTACGCGCGGCCCGGCTAGAAAACTACCGGCTGAGTAAAGAGGCCTTTTTCCTGAGACAGGAGAAAATATTCCTTGAAGAGAAACTCAGATTTTATGTTTCCGGAGAAGTCTTGAAGAAAAACCTGGAAAATCTCGATGCCGATCTGATAATAGCCAGAATCATAGGCTCGGACGCGACAAATATTTATCAGACGGTGATCATCGATAAAGGAAGCCTGAGCGGGGTGGTCAAGAATATGGTCGTATGCGACAAATTCGGTAATCTGGTCGGGAGGGTGATAGAACCAGTCGGTCTCAGGGAATCGATGGTCCAGTTGATAACCGATAAGGATAGCGGCGTGAGCGTGGTTTCTTCCGAAAACAAGCTGGTCGGTTTCATTTCAGGCACATCGCAATATCTGATCGAAATGAAATATGTATTGGCCTCGAGCCCGGCCGGGAAACAAGGCGAGGAGTTGTACACCACCGGTTTCGACGGAATCTACAGGCCCGGGATCAGGGTGGGCCGGATCAATACGGTTGCCGCCGACCAGGACAATCCGGCCTTCCAGAAAATAATCGTTCAGCCGAATTTCAGATTCAATGAGCTCGAGGTCGTCGGCCTGCTGCGGCCGGCGGCGGCAAGCGAGGAGAAATGAGGAATTCGTTTCTTTCCGATTTGCTCGTGATTCTGATAGCGGTTTCCGCCGCTTTCCTTATTTATTCTTTGCTGGGCGCAGCGCTCCTCCAAACCATCTATATCATCAATATTTTTTCGATTATAGTGATCGTCGGAGCTCTAAAAAAAGGCGGCCTGTTTGGGGCCTTCCTGGGGACGGGCTGCGGGCTGGTTCAGGATTCATTTTCATTCGGCGTTTTCGGCGTCGCCGGCCTGACCAAAACCATCCTCGGCTTCGCAGCCGGAACAATTTCGAGGCGAATTGATGTTGCCGAGCCCGGCCGTAATTTCGTTTTCATCGTCATTCTTTCCGGCCTGGAAGTGTTGGCCTGGGTGTTGCTGGTGGCTCTGGCCCGCCGCCAGAAGGTCAATTTCCATCAAGGCTTAATGCTCATTCAGCCTTTGGTCACGGCCGTGGTCAGCGGCTTGCTGGTCCAGTTGGTGAATAAAATCGAAAGGCAAGAAAGATAAAGGCCAGGCATGTTTGAGGAAGAAAGGATCTACGAAGATCTTGTCCCGGCTTTGAGAAAATGCCGGACGGTGTTCATCATATTTCTGGTTCTCGTTTTCTTGATGATTTCTTATTACTGGAAGATTCAGATTCTCGGGTGCGGAAAGTACTGGCGAATGGCCGAGAATAACCGGACCCGGATGAGACCCGTCAGCGCGCCCCGGGGCCTGATCACGGACAGGAACGGCTTGATACTGGCCGACAACAGGGCGACCTTCAAGATCCTGCTTTTCAGGGAAAACATGAAGGATATGGAAAACAGGCTGAAGGCCATAAGTCATCTTGTCAAATTGGACGAAAGTGAACTCAGGTCCAGGCTTGAAAGGTATAAGGGTGTCCCGGTATATGAATCCGTGGTCATAAAGGACGGCCTGAGTCTTGCCGAGGCTGCCCTCGTTGAAAGCAGGCGGCTGGAGTTTCCCGAACTGCTGGTCGATGGCGAATCCCAGAGGTATTATCCGCGGGGAGTCCTGGCCGCGCACGTGTTGGGCTATCTTCAGGAAAGGACTTTAGAAGAAATAAAATCCGATCCGGAACGCAAGCTGAAAATCGCAGACCTCGGAGGGAAATCCGGGATCGAGAGTATTTATGACGGCATGCTTACTGGCCAAGCCGGTTTTTTCGTCGAGGTCGTGGATAGTCTAGGAAGAAGCCGGGGAGAGTTAGCCAGAACCGCTCCCGTCCCCGGCAGGGAAATAAGGTTGAGCCTGGATGTCAGGCTCCAGGAATTGGCCGAAAAATTGCTTTTGGGAAGGGAAGGTGCGGTCGTCGTTCTCGATAATAATAATGGGGAAGTCCTGGCTATGGCCAGTTCGCCCACTTTCGATCCGAACAAATTCATCACTCGTTTCACCCCGGGAGAATGGGAAGCTTTGGCTTCCGATCCGGCTTCACCCATGGAGAACCGGGCTGAGCGCGGGCTTTATGCGCCGGGTTCGATATTCAAACTGGTCATGGCCTTGGGTGGATTATCCGGGGGCTACATTGACGAAAGAACGGGCGTTTACTGCAGCGGGTCGACGGAGATTTACGGAGTCAGGTTTGGGTGCTGGTTTAAGCCCGGACACGGCCTGGTCAGACTGGCCGACGCGATCAAGAATTCCTGTAACATATATTTTTACGAGCTCGGCCGGCGGATGGGCATTGACAATATTGCGGTTGCGGCCAGACGGTTGGGCCTCGGCAGCCTGACCGGCATAGATCTCCCCGGAGAAAAGAATGGTCTCGTTCCTGACTCCGAATGGAAAAGAAATGTGCTGAAAGAGCCTTGGTATCTCGGAGAAACGATCCCGGTTTCAATTGGCCAGGGCCAACTTCAGGTGACTCCTCTGCAGCTTGCTTCGCTTGTCGGCAATATAGCCAACCGCGGGCGGCAGGTCAGACCGCACCTCTTCTTGGAAGAAACTGGGATTCCCGGCCAGGGCCGTTTCCCGCAAGCAAAATTGCCCGATGTCTACCAGCCTTTCCAGCCCGGCCTGTATGAGAAAGTCATCGATGGCATGTGGCGTTCGGTCAACGAGGATGGGACCGGCCGCGAAGCGAAAATAGCCGGTCTCGACATATGCGGTAAGACCGGCTCCACCCAGGTTCTCAGCCGGGAAAGTCTGGAAAAACTGGCCAAGCTGGGCAAAGAAGTGAAAACGCATTCCTGGTTCTGCGGATTTGCGCCCCGGAACAATCCGCGCGTGGCTGTGGCCGTTCTGGTCGAGCGCGGCGGCGGCGGTTCGGTAACCGCCGCCCCCATGGCTAGGCAGCTTTTTGACATGTATTTTAACGGAGATGAAGTCAGAGATGATCATTGATCGGCGTCTGTTTCGGGAAATCGACTGGTTCATGATCGGTCTGGCCTTATTGATAGCCTTGCTCGGGGTTGTTTTCATTTATGACTCCGCTCATTTTCTGCCCGGCAATTACCATGTCAAACAGTTCGTCTGGATTCTGGTCGGTCTGGCGGCCATGATCCTCGTGGCTTCCTGGGATTACAAATTCCTGTTGTCATATTCACCTCTTTTTTACGTGATTCTGGTAGGCGTGCTATCCGGTCTTCTTTTATGGGCCAACATAATAGCCGGGACGAAAAGCTGGATCAGGACCGGGCTGTTCCATGTCCAGCCTTCGGAAGCTGCCAAAGTGGTGATGATCCTGGTCATGGCCCGGCTTTTTGCCAATCACAAGGGCAGTTATGCGTCGGCCTCAATGTCACTCATGGCTCTCCTGGCCTTTTCGATACCGGTATTGCTGATCGCCTTCCAGCCGGATCTCGGGACGGCCCTGACCTTCGTTCCGATAATCGGAGGTACGTTCATATTGGCCGGGATGAGGAAAAAAACGATCCTGATCTTTATCGCTCTGGCCGTTCTTATCGGCGCCGGCGGCTGGAATTTCGGGCTGCGCGATTATCAGAAGAAGCGGTTGGTCATGCTTCTTAATCCTCATCAGGATGCCCAGGGGGCGGGCTATCAGGTGATCCAATCGAAGATCGCCGTCGGCTCTGGTGGGCTGGCCGGGAAAGGATTCATGAAAGGTTCACAGAGCCAGTTGAGATTTTTGCCAGCCCGTCACACGGACTTCATCTTTTCGGTCATAGCCGAGGAGTTCGGTTTCATCGGAGTTCTGGTTGTCCTGGCCCTCTTTTCGCTGCTGATGTGGAGGATTTTCCAGGCAGTCTCGAAGGCCAGGGACAGAGCCGGAGTCTACATAGTTTTTCTGGCCGGATTGGTGATTGCCTTTCAGTTTCTGATCAATGTGATGATGGTCGTCGGCCTTTTCCCGGTCACGGGAGTGACACTGCCGCTGATGAGTTACGGCGGCTCTTCGCTCGTAACCACCTTCGCCATTCTTGGCCTGGTCATGAACGTCCGCATGAGAAGGTTCGCTCATGTTTGATGGTCCTTTGGCCGACCTGGATATCCTGGCCAAAGTTGAAAAACCGGCCAGGTACACGGGTGGTGAATGGAATGAGATCCGCAAAGCTCCGGATGAAGTGAAAGTCACGGTCGCCCTGGCTTTCCCTGACGTTTATGAAGTCGGCATGTCGTACCTCGGCCAGAAGATTCTGTATTCTCTTCTAAATAATGAGCCGGAAATAGCCGCTGAAAGGGTTTTTTCTCCCTGGCCGGATTACGAAGCCGCTCTGCGCCAAGCCGGTCGCCCATTGCGCTCGCTCGAGAGCGGCAGGCCGCTTAATGCTTTCGATATCATCGGCTTTTCCCTGCTTTATGAACTTAATTATTCAAATATCCTAACTATTCTCGACCTCGGGCTGGTGCCTCTTCATGCCCGGGACAGAGATCTGTCCCGGCCTCTCGTAATAGCCGGAGGTCCGGCGGCGTTCAATCCCGAACCGGTTTCCGATATTTTCGATTTTTTCCTGATCGGGGACGGCGAAGAAGCTTTTCCCGAGATCATCAGGACTTACCTGGGTATCCGGGGGGCGGTCCGGGACCGGAATTCTCTGGTCAGGGCCTTCGCCCGCATCCCCGGTGTTTATGTTCCTTCGTTGTACGAGATAAGACGGCAGGATGCATCCCGTTTAGTACACCCTGTGCCAAAAGAAGAAGGCGTCCCGCCCGTCATAAAAAAGCGCATCATCCGGGATTTCGAGAAATCGTTCTTTCCCGAGAAGATCGTCGTTCCCAATCTGAAAATCATTTTCGACCGGATAGCAGTGGAGGCCGCCAGGGGTTGTCCTCAGAATTGCCGTTTTTGTCAGGCTTCGAGCCTCTATTTTCCCTGCCGGGAAAAAGATCCGGGCAGGTTGTTGACAACGCTTATCGGCAGCCTGAGGCAGACCGGCTATGACAGCGCCTCGCTGTCGGCTCTGTCCATTGGAGATTATTCGAATCTCGAATGGACCCTCAAAAGTTTCATGGACATCATGGCCAAAGACAAGATTTCCCTGTCTTTGCCTTCGATACGACCGCAAACGCTTTCCCGGGAGATAGTGGCCGAGCTGTTGAGAGTCAGGAAAACGGGGTTCACTCTCGTCCCGGAAGCCGGAACCGATCGCTTGCGGGCGGTGATAAATAAAAGGCTTACGGCCGCTGACATAGAAAATTCCCTGATTTACGCATTTGAGGGTGGCTGGAGGCTGATTAAGTTGTATTTTATGATCGGCCTGCCTACGGAGACCGGAGAAGACCTGGAGGGGATAATTTCCGTGGTCTCCGACGCTGTCAACTTGGGGCGGAAAATACTGGGCGGTCCACCCAGGTTGAACGTCAGCCTTTCTTCTTTCATCCCCAAGCCTCATACGCCGTTTCAGTGGGTGGGCATGGATGAGGAAGGATTGTTGCGAGAAAAGCAAGCCTTCTTAAAGGCGGAGTTAGCCAGGTTCAGGACGGTCAAAATCAGAGAACACGATGTCGGGGCCTCAATTCTCGAAGCCGTATTTTCCCGGGGCGACAGGCGGCTGAACCGCGTGCTTCTGGAAGCCTGGAGAAAAGGGGTCCGTTTCGACGGCTGGGCCGGATATCTGAACAGGCAAGCCTGGGAATATGGCTTCGGCCAGGCGGGCATCGAAATGAAAGATTATCTCAGCGAGATAAGCCGGGCGGCCTTTTTCCCATGGAGTCATATCGACCCGGGCTTGAAGGAAGAATACCTGGCCTCCGAACTCGACAAAGCCCGGCGGGGAGAAAGGTCGGAAAATTGCCGGGAAAAGGATTGCGCTGACTGTCTTGGGTGTGACCCAAGATTACGGCCATTCAAGAGCAGGGTGATTGAAGTAAACCAAGCTCCCGAATTGCCGGCCGCCCGCCGGGTAGGGAAGAGGACGCCGGAGTTGGTGAGGTATTGGGCTTACTACTCCAAACTGGGCAAGATGAGGCTCGTTTCGCATGTCGATTTGATCAATATCCTTCAGAGGGGTTTTCGCCGGGCCGGAATAGGCGTCAAGACAACTGAAGGCTTCCATCCGAAGCCTGATTTTTCCTACGGCCCGGCCCTGCCGCTGGGTATGGAGAGCCTTAACGAGGCCCTGGAATTCAGATCAAATTTCGGAATAGGGGAAAAGGAGTTCCTCGAAGCGATGAATGGATCTCTTCCGGCCGGCTTGCGTTTTTCTGGACTCGACAGACTTCCGGGAAAATGGCCTTCGCTTCAGGCCTCCATTGAAGCTCTGATATACTCGCTCGATCCTTCGGAAATTTGGGCCGCTCAAAATAGATCCGGGAGGTCAGATTCGATCGGGGCTTTTGACTCATCCGGGCTGAGCGCGAAATTCAAGGATATGCTCAGCGGTCATCCGGAAGCGGGCGATATCAGACTGGAGTCCGACGGGAAAAGGATCCGCCTGAATTTTCCGCCGGTGGTCAGGAAGGGGTGGCGGCCGCAGGATCTGGTGGCCGAGGTGACTGGAATGCGGGACGCTGTTTATGTCCTCCGAAGGGATGCGGTCGTGCTCAGGAAACCTCCGGTCACCGCTTCGGCCCAGCCCTTTGTTTGACAGGATATTGTGAATACGTTAAGCTTTCGCCGTTTAATCTAATATCGAAGAGGAAATTAAGAGGAGGTCACGTGATAGATTTCAAAATAAGCGAAGATCAACTGGCCCTGCGTCAGATGGCTCACGAATTCGCGGAAAAGGAGTTGAGGCCGCGGGCCGCCGAATACGACAAGGGACACGATTTCCCGGAAGACGTAATGAAAAAAGGTTTCGAAGCCGGCTTCCTAAACTGCAACGTGCCGGTCGAGTACGGCGGCGGAGGTTTGAGTGACCTGGATACGGCCATAATCAGCGAGGAACTGGCCTGGGGATGCGCGGGTATGTACACCACCATGATGGCCAATTCCCTGGCTTTCATCCCAATCCTGCTTTTCGGGAGCGAAGAACAGAAAAAAAGATTCCTGGTGCCTTTCTCTAAAAAGATGGCTTTCGCATCCTATTGCTTGACTGAAAGAGAAGCAGGTTCGGATACCTCGGCCATAAAAACCACCGCCCGGAAGGATGGGACGGAGTACGTCATAAACGGTTCGAAGTGTTTCATAACCAACGGCGGAGTGGCCGATCTCTACATCGTTTTCGCCAATTCGGCTCCGGAAAAAGGGGCCCGGGGTTTGAGTGCTTTTCTGGTGCCGCGGGCGACGCCCGGGCTGGTCATTGGCAAGATAGAAGACAAGCT
>Ga0172366_10000094_pt1 | contig 49959 bp, 68 predicted proteins | sample LakKivSesite69cm_FD_114533 | JGI IMG/M metagenome (GOLD analysis project Ga0172366, IMG submission 114533) | Sediment microbial communities from Lake Kivu, Rwanda - Sediment site 69cm | ecosystem: Environmental > Aquatic > Freshwater > Lake > Sediment | place: Rwanda: Western Province, Lake...
AACTTCAATGTGTATATCAATTCGATCAAGCAATGGACCAGATATCTTTGCCCGATAATGCTGAATCTGGACTGGTGTGCATCTGCATTCATGATAAGGGTCAGTAAAATAACCACAAGGGCAAGGATTCATTGCAATTTCCTAACAAACCTGAATTTTTTTGAAAAAGCGGTAAAAAGTAAAGATTTATAGCAACATTATCCTTATCAACTTTTATGGAATCAACCAGTTCTGCAACAATCGCTCTTTGCTCCTGAAAAGTTAGTCTTGGAAAAGCCCCGGCAATTGTCTTCATTTGATTAATCATCGTGTCTGACTGTTCTTTTAGTTGTAACATTGAAATTTCTTCATCTATTGCAGGAATTTCCTTTAATAATGCACTCCGTCTTTCTTCAAATTCTTTTATCCTTTCGCTAAACGTGATATTGTTAATTGATTTCTTGTGATATAACTCGAATAATTCGTCAATTCTTTTCTCGACATCCTGTGCAGTTCGCTTCAGAATGTTCTGCTTTTTTACCAAATCCTTGGCAGAACCTTGAGGTAAACCAGATAAGTCTTTTGGATTGAATTTATAGTCCTTAAGACTTTCAATTAAAATGCTCTCTAATTCTTGAATTCCAACTTTCTCTCTGCATTTAGTGCATAAATAATAAGGTCTTGATCTTCCATACTCATAGCCATACATTTTCTTGCCGCATTGTGAGCAGTAAACGAAACCCGACAAAAGATAAAATCTCGTTCTTCTTACTCTCCTCGAAGAATTAGCATTGAGAATAGAATTACATCCTTCCCATGTTTCAGAACTCACAATTGGCTCAACCTGTAAAGGGATCCATTCATCTTTAGGTTTGAGATTCCAACCTTTACCCTGCCCTTTTGATTTCGTATGGTTTAAATAATGAATGCCTTTGTAAGTCGTATCCCAAAGCAATCTTCTTACTGAGCTATCTGTCCACAATCCTTTTCTTGTTCTGTAACCTTTTTCATTTAAAATCCTTGCAGTCGACTTTATTTTCTTACATTTTAGAAATATTTCAAATATTTCCTTTACTATTATTGCTTCTTCTTCGTTAATTACAAATTTCTTGTCTTGCCATTTATAGCCAAGAGGAGATACGCCTCCTAAAGGTTCACCCATCTTTGCTCTTGTTATTGCTCCAGCAAGAACACGTTCACTTATTTCTTCACGCTCCCATTGAGCCAGGGCAGCAATAACATGAAAAAGCAATCTTCCGGCAGGCGTGCTCGTATCGATTGATTCTGCCAAAGAAATTAAATCAGCATTGTGTTTCTGGAAAAAATCGGATATTTCAATAAGTTCCTTGACATTTCTCGCGAGCCTCGCCAATTTAGAGAAAATCAGTGCCTGAATGCGTCCTGACTCAATGTCTCTTAACATCCTTTGCATTTCCGGATGTTCTAAAACGGATTTACCTGAAACACATAATTTGTATTTTTCAACAATAATCCAGCCTTTGGATTCTGCATATGCCTTTGCTCTTGTTTCATGTACTTCGGGCGAGTCACCTTCAAATTGCCTTTCGGTTGAAACGCGAATCCATATACCTACTTTCTTGATATTGCTTTCCATATTAACTCCTAATTTTACTTAATTTGCCACTTTTGTCAATATGACTTTTTCATTGCCTTTAGAAGTTCTGTCCTGCTTTTTTTCTTCTTTATCTCTAAGAAGAGCCCGGGCAATAATATTCTGAATCCTTTTGGTCTTAAATAACTGTTCGGATTCAGGAATGGTTATAAAATTAACCCTAACTCTTCTTAGTTTCACGATTACCTCTTTAAGTTAGTTTACCTGACAGGTTCCGCAGTCTTTCCATGGTTCTTTAATTACAGGAAAAACAAAATCAAAAGGTTTTCCAAAACAATGCGAATCCTTTAAGTAATAGAAACCTTCTCCGAGAGCGCCGCCTATAAACAACAAGTTTCTCTTCGGGGCTATCAACTTGGCCATTTCGCAGTCTTCTTTTCTTAGAAGCAAGGCAATGGCATACTGCTCGGCAACGTCGCTAATCAAGTTGATTGCGGCATTCAACCCTGGCTCGCCCTTATATTTTTCAGAATCGCGAGTATGACTGTAATCGTATTTTTTTGAGCTTTTTTGCTGTTTTGTCCCACCCCTTAGACATTCATAGCAAGTGGTCGTCTCGCCGGGTATGACATAAAACACCTCACCGGCTCGTGCCTCATCGTAACAACCAGTAAACAAAGCAGGTATTTTTCGTTTCCAGCATTCACTATTTATTTTTAACTGAACTTTCTTTCTGTCGGTTGACGCAATTACAAGATTGGCATTGTTAAACACTTTATCTTTAATTTTATCATTTTTTCCAAAGATATCAAAGGGAAAAGTCTCAATTTTAGCCAAAGAATTAACCATAAGAATTCTTTCTTTTACGGCTTCAACTTTGTATCTACCAATATCAAGCAAATTACACTCGTGGCGTGATATATTTTCGATAGCAAATGTGTCAGGGTCAACAAGTCGAAATTGGCTAATGCCATCTCTTGCCAATCCCACTGCCAATCTGCTGCCGCCAGAGCCAATACCAAATATAACGATGACAGCCTTTCTTAGTTTTTCCATAAGATCTACAGGCAACGGCGTTCTTTTGAATGAATCATTCAAGTCAACCAGCACCTTCTCGACCTGAATCCATTGACGATTCTGGTTGTAATAAAAGACGACATCCTTATTTTTTAATACCCCGGAGATGTCATAGCCATCGGACATTAGGCAATTAGATTTTAGCTGACCAATAATTGGCAGATAATTGTGTTTTTTCCCAATGCTTATGACATAAGCAAGCCCTTCATCTTTTCTTATGAGACCATAAAGATTTAAGGGCTCTTCTAATTTTGTTAATGATTCTAAACAAACCAGAGCCTGCTTTATAACCATGACTTTCATGACCTCTCCTTTCAGAGATTTTCAGTTGCTCTAAATTTTTTAGGATATCAATTATCCTGAAACTCGAATTCCAGATTGGCAGGCTATATTTAATCTCGTCCTTGCCTTTAAAAAATCTCGGCGGATTCAATGGATATTCGCAGGGTGGCATACATGTTATTGTCTCATTATCCTTCTTAATTACAAGATACAACTGTCCTTTGGTGTAAGCTTTGACATCATAACCGTTTGTCCGCAATTCATCTACATCCGATTGCAATCGTTCATAACCACATTTTGTCATATAGAATTGAAAATCAACATCACTCCAGAAATCCATTGTTTTTGGTTGGATGATGACAGGTTCAGCACTCAAAGTTTTTTCAATCTCTTTTGAATTGTCGTCGATAATTTTGACATCCACTGGAACAAACCCCTTACTGTCGTCCAACATATAGCAATACAGTTTTACATCACCAGCAATCACATTGGTAATCATGAAAAATACCGGTCTTTTATCACCTTCTTGTTCATTCCTTTTAACAATTCCTCGTGCCGTTGCTAAATCTCCAGAGCTTGGATACGACATTGAGCCAGGATGCTTGTGCCAGTAACCAAGTAATTTTACTCTGCCGTTGAATTCTTTTATTGTCTCTTGCAATACTTTATTATCGTAATCTGAATCATTAGTGTAAGAGACAAAAGACGCCTTGGCAAAAATGCCTGATTTTGTTGCTCTTATGCCAATTGGTATTTTACATGTACCAATCACTAATCCGCCACTCTCGGTTTTATATTTGAGACTTTCTTCTTTTATGACTTTGTAAGTATTTCTCGTTATTTTCAGTATCATTACCGCCCCCTCATATTGTTAGGCCAATATCCTGTATCAAGCCAGTTTTCAAAGGCTTTAATCCAGTTTATTGACCAGTCTATGATTATTTTACCACTCAGATTAGGCGGTTCAACATTACCTTCGATACATAAACTTTTATCATCAATCCATCTGTGTTCTGCATGTTCAATTTTTGGTTTATCAATATATGCCTTCGGTTCCTCATAAGGAAAATCTTTTGGGTAAACCACTCTTAACAGATATTTTGCTTTTCTCCCTTGAACTATAAGAGATGCGACCAAACGGCCTTTTTTTTCCTGAATTTTTGCCATGGGATAGATTTCTTTTATTGCCATTGCTTCTGCCTTAAGCCTGTTTGGCTTTTCTTCATACCATTTCATGTAAACTCCTTTTTATTTGAGAGGGCCCCCCAGCTTCGGTCTGGAGCCCTCCTTATGTTTAACTACCGTATGATGCTATAGTGGAATGTTTCATCCACGATTTTGTTCCGGTTTTGGTTCAGGTCCATTTCAACTGCATCATCAGGATATCTGATAACTTTTTCATCCGCAATGACATTTTCGCTAGGGATAACATATTCAGAAGGAACAGAAGCTTGCCTTGGCATGAGTTGACCTTGATTAAGATTCTCAAGAGGTATCCCTGCTAAATTGGCAAGGCGAATCAAAGTAGCCTCGTCAATCTGCACTTGCCTTCCTGGGTTGTTTTGACTGTTGAACATACATACCCCCTTTTGTTATTCATCGTTCGGGTCGAAGATTCTGCCATATTTGTCTATTTTAATACAGCGCCTTCGACCTCGCCTGCGATGGTTTTTATGATTATTGCTATCTGTACCAACATAAATAGCAACAAGTGCTGCAATAAAGATTATTATTGCAAAGATAACGGTAAAAGCATCGCCACTTGTGGACAGATTGAAGAAATCGCTCATGAATGCTCCTACACTCATTCATCATCCGGGTCAAAAATCCTGCCATATTCGTCAACACGAATTTGATTTCTCCTGCGGGTTCGTTTTCGAGTATGCCTTTCGTTTTGCGAATTTAACCCCCTATTTCGTTGCATTTGCGTCATGTTGAAATAATGATTCGTAAGAATGTTATTAAGATTTATCAGATTTGAATTGTCTTCTCTATTGTTCTGATTAAACATAATTGGCAGAGAAGGCAAACTATGTTTTATGTTAAGATAATCAGTGGTGATTCCTCGGTAATTTTTTTCAGTCACTGCGTTTTCATATGTCTTTCTTTCAGTTTCTCTTTTTCTTGATCGTTTTTCAAGGACACCAGCAATTGCGCCAGCGCTAAAACCAGCAACAAGGGCAGAGAAAGGGCCTAATACTGACAAAGTTACACCAGCAAGGACAGCCCCAACAATTCCGCCAATTAACCTGTTTTTAAGTGTTTCGTTCTGTTTTTTCTTCATAAGTCCTCCCAACATGTTTCTTGACTTCAGAAACTATTTTTTGAACTAAACATACAACTATCGCTACTTTCATTTCGTCAGGAAATGATTCAACAATTCTGTTAATATTTTCTAAAACTGATTTGTCTTTACAACCGACGAAAACTTTTGAACAGCCTGCTGATAAATCCTTCTCAATATTCACTAAAGCATGGTTGGGTGTCATTTCAATCTCAATCGCAATTTTCTCGTTTTCAGTTTCAACGAGAACGTCAATGAATTTGTCTAGCAATCTGCCTTCAATCGTGGCTTTTTTAATTCCTTGAACATCTTTTAGCCTTTCTGAAATATGGTACTGCCAGAAGCCGTGCTCCCAATCAGCACCTCTACCAATGCCCGGTTTGGGTTTCATGCCAATTGCTTTGTAACCCTTGTCTTTCAGTTCAACGAGTTTTGCACCGCCACCTCGGCCGCCGAGATTAATTGCATGTTCGGCAATCAAATGTTTCTGAACCAGTTTGTTGATTAACCTTCCCCCTTTTCCAGCACTTAACTTCTCACCAGCCACACCATTATCATAGTGTCGAGTTACTGTTCGATATGGATGATTATAAATTTCCATTAACATTGCCTTCTCAGTTTCACTTAAAGCGCTTTCATTAGTTCCTTCAGTTTTACAATCTTTTGAAATTTCACCCAAAACCAGGTGCGGTTCAATTAATTGCATGGATGATAAAATACGGATATTGTTGGACTTGATAATTTCGTCGGCTATTTCATTATTGAACATATTCACCTCACTTCAGGTATGTAAGCCAAAAACGGCTCTGGATATCTGCCTGAGAATTTAACAACAGCTTCCCGTTTCCCAAGCTTATGGCAATACTGTACTTGCTCAGGGTCCCGAATACCCATGCTTCGGGTCATGCAATAAATGTCGTCACCGTTAGCCAAACTGAACATGATTTTCGTGAATGCATTAGAATGAATGCTTGCTCCAAGCTGATGGGGAATCTGACTACAAACAATAACATTTATCTTTGATTTCCGAACAGTTGAAAGCAGATGAGAAATAATCGGCAAGCCTTGATCTGGTCTATACTCAAAAGACTTATCGAATACTAAATTCGCGTCATCAATGCCAACAAAATGGTAATCATTGCAAGAAATGCTCAATTTATAATAGAACAGCCACGTCATAAGGATATTAACGATAAAAACCTGAAGCTCTGAAGTCAATCCCTGAATCTCAAAAATGACATGTCGTTCGGCAAGGTCCTCAAGCGCAATGAAGGGATAACTAAAAGTTTCACCCAGGCTGGCGAGCATTCCACTTAGGCGGTTTATTGCTGATTCCTGATAACGAGAAAACCGGCTGTAGATTGAGTATTTTAGCGATTTTACCAAATTATATAAATCATAAATTGTGGGTACATTGTTTCTGGAAAAAAGATAATTTATTTCTTCAAGCAAAAAATTCTTTGTTCCATCGTATAAACCAAAGGCTTGGATGAAGATATCGGCAAAACAGTTAACCCAGAATCTAAAATCAACGCCTGGCGGCGGTAACAGTGGATTGAATTTTATCTGTCCGTCAAAATTGACAACAAGTATTTCTTTAGAAACACGAAGCAAGTTTCTCGTATCTTTTGCCTTGGTAAATAACCAAACAATGGCATCTTTCAACATTGCCTGAGCCAGGATAATCATTAATAGAACAGTTTTACCGCAACCTGTCTGTCCGGCTATAAGGCAATGCGGCTCGTCAAAGTTAAAACCGACTGCTGTTCCAAGTTCAGTTAAAGCAAACCTAATCATACCCTGAACCATTTCATTTGCCTTTCTGAAGGGTTTTCCAAAAAGTTTCTCATACAAAACTTTTGGTCCGATACGCCTGTTCAGCATGTCAATCTTATCCTTATCCGTAAAATTCCTCATAATGTACTTGAGCAACGCCATATTCTTCCTATCTTTCTCTAAGTCATATTTAAATACCTCACTAAGTAACGCCAATATTTCTTTCACTTTTTCAACCCCAAAAACCTGAGAAATTTGACTATCCGAGCACACCTCGCACAATAACAATAGCCATTTATCGGTTTAACCGTGATTGTGCTTAACGGCCTTCGACATCTTATACATCTATAAAAATGCTTATTACAAGTAAGATTGCCCATATAGTCTACACCACCAAAATTCTCTCTGCCATTTGCCTTGCAGCCGCAGGCAAATACCTTGATATTAAAAATAGTAACTTCCCGAATACTGTCATTTTCATCAAGTTGGCAGTCTTTATCAATTTGAATGAAATCACTGTTTTTTATGGTTACCTGACCACCCAATCGCTCAATGGTTGTCTTTTTCTCAATCCCTGCCTCACTACCCTGCAACAACCTGGCAATGATTTCTTTTGAATCTTGGTTCATTTTTAACCCCCTTTTTTCTTAACACCTGTCTGGGTATGCCCAAAACTTTCGTCATTTTTTCTTTTTCGTTTTGATTCACGCTTTTCCCATTTACTTAGTACCACTGCCGTGGCAAGCATAGCAATTAACAAAGAAATTACTGACCATCGCCATACTAAAGTCATGGTCACGCCTTCTTGATAGAGTATCTTAATTCCCCCTGGCACCATGGAAGCAATACCCGTGATTGTGAAACTCACGAGAAGAGAATCCAAAAAGCGGTGACCGATAATCTTAGCCTTGCCTAATGAAAGGCACATACAAAACAGCAATGCAGCAGTAAATACAATCCACGATGGTTGCATGCCATAAATGAATGGTGCCAGACCCTTTGCGGCTAAAACCAAGACAGTGGAGACATTAAGACTCAAGAAGAGATTGCCCCGAAAACTCCTTGCTATACGGGTATTTTTAACCATTGAAACCAGACTCCCAAGATAAAGGAAATAACACAGGACAATTATCATTGGGATACTTCTAATTATGTCATTCACTCTGCCTCCTTTTTTTATTGTTTTTCAAACCAATAAAACAGTATTTCATACCCGTTCTGGTTATTGAACCCCCAATTATAGGAGTTCGTTTAAAAACTTTTAAAATTTGAGCCTTGCTTATGCTAATCTTTTTGATAAAGTTACTATTGTTCCGCGCCTTCATCTTTTTTTCTCCTTCCATATTATCTAATACCCTCTAAAATGCTTCGGAAGAAATTTCCCGGAGAAATTCCTAAAATTACGTTTCTAAGCACATCAGTTATTACTTTTAAGAAGTAACTAAAACGAAAGATTTATAAATAATCGAAAATACAGATTTATACGTTAAAATGCCTATTTTGAAAATAATACAACCAATTTACTATAAATCTTCAAAATTTGAAAAAACAATAGAAAGAAAACTACTTAATTATGGAATCATACTTCCCGAGCCAGAAATGTGTAATGCAGAAGAACTTAAAGAAGAAGGTATTTTTAGAATAATTGAAGGTAAAATTGAAGGCAAGAAGATAGAATTGAGATATCAGAAATATTCTGGTAGAAATGATTTTATTAAGACTTTAACAAAGAGAGCCTTTAGCCAAATTAAGTCTATAAATGAGCAAAAACTACTTCAAATTTTAAACACAAATAAAATTTATTGTGAATCCCTATCTCTCATCTGTAGCTATGAAAATATCACCACAGAAATATCTTTAGAAGAAAAAAAGCCTTGTTCTATTAAATATAATAAATTTATGATAAATTTTGAAGAAAGCCCCAAATTATTTTGGGAGATGCTTGTAACTTATGTTAAGACATTTAATGTCAGAAATATCAATCTACGCCAAATTTTTGAAAACTTGGAACAGATAAATGACGAAAATTTAATTCCTTATTCATTGGAAGAAGCAAATAAAATAACTGGCATTACTTTGAGTAAGGACGATTACATAAGTATGTTAGTGAATTATTTTATATATCGAACGAGAAAAACAAATCAATAATTTTCATCTCGACCATCATCTTCGCCTTCTATGTTGTCTCTTTCGTCATCATGGGGTTTCATCTCTTCTATGAATTTTTTCAGTGCTATAAAATTCCAAAATCTTTTTGCTGTCCAATCGAAATCATTAATTAATTTTTCAGCAATTTTCTCATATGTTAGCGCCAACCCAGGTTTAGCCAACTCTAGTTGTTCTGCTGCCCTTTTAAAATCATACAAAGATCTTTTGTAGTTTATTTCATCTTTATTCTTGGAATTTCTGTTTTGTTTAAATTGTCTCTTGATTTTAGAAGATAAGAAATTTATTAGACCCTGCTTGGTTTCGAATCTTGGCCAATCCAGTTCCGTTTCTCTAATTATACCTATTATCTTTTTTATTAACGCTTTAGCTTCGGTTTCCGATTTTATTTCAATATCCTCGAATAATTTTTTCAAAATTTCATTCCAAATATAAAGGTAAATAGAGTCTTCAGATATTTCTTTCTTTAATTGGTCTTCGCCTAGACTATTAATATCAAATGTTTTCACGAAATTAATAAAAGACATAGATTCGTTAAAGGCTTTTAATCTATCCAATTCACTCGGTTCTGAAAAAACGATATTAAAACATCCTTTTAATATACTGTTGAACTTCTCTTTTTCGCTTTTAATTTCCTCAAATGCAATAGCTGCACTATCATCCCAGTTTTCAATAACATTTCTCTGCGCTGAAATAGCCTGAATACCATTATCATAGTTATTCAATTTCTGCATCAAGAAATTCTTCAAATGTATTTGCTCTTTTTGAGATAAATCTTGTGCTTTTTTGTCAAAATCGTCAATTTTAAAATCTGACACAAAGATAACTTTTAGGTCGTCAAGATTGGAAGTGCATGCACCAATTAGTTCACAAACATCGGGTTCGTTTATAGAAGGTTGGATACTGAGAGGAAGGTTGTATTCGGCAAACTTACCTTTTTTAGGTCCTATTAACTTAGATACAATACGACCAAATGCGCGTCGTGGATCTTTAATTGTATGTTGCCGCCATTCTTTAAAAATGATAAATCCGTATATATAATGTATCTCTTTTTTTAAGATAAAATATTCTAACAATTGCATTGGTTGATTACTTATCAAAGAAGTTTCGTTTGTCGTGCTAAATCTTATTCGTTCGGGCCCAAAATAAATTTCAGGAATTTCTTTTTGTCCTTCAGCCAAAATTTTAATTTCTCCTTCTAGAGTTTGTCTTTGACCAGGGATTGACTTTTGAATACTTTGCTTATCTAATTCTTTCTTAATATTAATTTTTAAATTATTTAATAACAATTTATTTTGTTTTGATAATTCTACATTAAAATATTTTTTTAATGAATACACCTGATCTTTAAAGATACTCCGTATTAGTGATTTAGTTGTATAGTTTCGAGTATACTCGCCATCGATTGTTGATGAGAAAGGATACAGTATTTTTATTAAATCAATTTGCTCCTCATAGGGTATTTTCCCAAGTTCTTTATGTTTACTTAAAGCATCATTAATTCGAATAGTAAAATTTTCTAGGCTATTGATTGCCTGGACAATTTTATTAAATTGAATATATAAAGTCATTTCTTTGTATCTATTTAAGTTATAAAAGATTAATCTTTCATCCGGGAAATTCTGTAAAATATTATTACAACCGAGTGCCTTGTAAGCATTTTTCATGTGTTTGAGATAATCACATCTGAATGAATGATCAAGAGCACTTAGAAGCGAACATATAAAATGGTATTTAAGATCAATGAAAATTCTAAATTGCTTTGATTCTATGTAATACGAGCTATTCGGGGAAAAGAACTTCATAAAAATCGTGCCTGTTTTTATAATAGCTTTTTTTAAAGCAAGTAAATTTTCTTTTAAATAAAAACTAAAAATCAATCTATCGATACGTACCAAATGTGAGAGAATTAGACATTCTTTATATTGTCTTAGTTTTGTATTTTTTACACAATAGGATAATTTTTTAAAATTATGACAGGCCGCATTATAATTTCCGGATTGCCAAAACCACATACCGCGACTATGGTAATATAAAGATTTAATTCGACTTTTCGCTTCTTCTAAATTTTCATAATGGCGTGAATAAAAGGAGGCCTTTTTAAGTAATTCAAATGCCTGTTGAAATTGAAATTTTGTGCATAAAATTAAGCCTTGTCGATAATAAGGATCTGCCCAATACGGTTCAACTTTTGTACATATATCAAATGATTTAAAAGAATCATCGTATTTTTCATTATCGAAGTAGATTATACCCAGCAACCAGTTTGATAAACAATTCCAGTCATCATGTTTACGTGCTTTACTTAAATAGTTAATTGCCTTACTTGTATCATTTTCTTTGAAATATGTTACTTGAGCCAACAAGTTATACCTGCGCGAATCAATGAATGAAGCTGTTTGAGATAAAATGGGGAAGTAATTTAATATAACCTCATTTCTTGCATTTAGAGTAAGTTTTCTATAAAGTGGGAGGAATTTTCTTTTAATAATACTGAAAGATTCAGTATAATTGTCTGTAAGAGCGAGAATTTCAGCTAAATGTGCATAGTATTGAAGAATATGTGGTTTCAATTCTATTGACTTAAGAATATTTTTCTTGGCTTCCTCACAATAGATATTTTTATTACCACCGATTATCGCTTTCCATTTTGCGATTTCAAAATTAATTAAACTGATACAAAAATAGTATTCAGCTGTTGTTTTTTGAATGTTTTCTAAATTACTAAAACATTTTAGCAAAAAATTAAATCTCTTTTTCCAAAGTGGTTCTATAAGAAATCTAATTAACTTTCGCGGAACCAATTGTTGATCATTTGTTTTATCTATTATTTTACTATATTTAATGCTAAATCGGCGTATTTTATAAGAAGCAATTTTGGTGCTCTTGAATTTATTATTTCCTGCCAACCACCACCCCCCTAACTTTATTCCACCAATCATATTCGTTTGGCTCATCTTTAATTGCTTCATAGATGTTTTCATACCGGACTTTATAATTATCAGGTGCCTTGCCGATAGTGGGTGGTGAGCAAACGCACTCAACATTAACCCATTCATGAGGTTCGACTTCAACAATGACCCAAGCATGGCTTTCATTGCCAACAATAGTAGTATTAAAGCCTTCATTCTCAAGATAATATTCCACAAAGGCACTTCGTTCTGAACAATTAAACACACCTTTATTATACTCAATCAGCCAGCAAAAATCAAGAAGTTTTTTCAGTGTATCAAGACCAAAAATTTGCTTAGCAGGACGATAATAATCAAATTCATAAACTATAAGTCTTTTGGGAAGCCTAAATGATATGACCTCGCCGGGATAAATCAAGTCTGGATTGCCACTTTTTGTCTTTATTGAATTTACGATATCATAAAGGGTTTCTTTGAATCTGAACATGCCTCTATAATTCTTTCTTTGCAGATAATAGTTAAGGCGACGCTCAACTATCATAGACAGGCAATCACCTTCTTTAACCCTTATAATAAACTCTTCTTCGTCACTTTTTATCACTTCCTCTTTAATAAAATCGGGAATTATCACATGCATTGGTTCAATTACATTATGCATAACATAATTTTTAGGACATGAGCAGAAAATGCAAATAATTGTTACAGCCATTAATATTGTCTTCATTTTGCCTCCATCTCAAATAATTTATTGTTTCTAAAGAATCCGTTGAAAGACTCTCGACTCAATGATTACAGCGATTTATCTTAGATGATAATGATGAAATTTCTGTAGTTTCAAATCTGTGCAACCAATTTTTTCATCACGGTAATTAAAGAACGCAGGTTTCTAAACACATTCTAAAATATCCTCGTGAATTACCTGTCACCACCGAAATAAAATCCAGCAAAATCACCGAAAAAAATCCGCCACCCCCCTGCGGGATTCTGGTCGGTGATTTTTAACAAAAAGTGATGGATTTAAATCGGTGAAAACCTGGTGGATTCTAGTCGGTGATCACATTACCCGACAAAATCTTTTTGAAATCAAAATTTATGACAATTTGTTCTTCTTTTTCTGCATTCTATTTTAAATACAGTTTTCTTCTTACATATTCTTCAAGAATTGCAAGCCTTCTGACTGCATCGGCAAATATCTCGCCGACACTTACATTTGCATGGTGTCTGGCATCTATTTTTACTCTCAGTTCTTTGATTTTTCCCTCTTGAATACACTTCTTGGTAAAATGATAGGTGCCAGCGGCTGTTGCGTATGCTAAATAATGAACCAATAAGTCCTTATCACCGGTCCAGTTTGAAATTTGGTTAACGCCGCCCTTAAGTGAACCAACAAATGCAGTAGCTCCGGTGACAGTTTTTTCATATTCCGAGACTAATTCGTTATTAGTCAATTTTCTTATTTCTTTTCTAATTTGCTTCTCGGTTCTATTCAATTCTTTAATTTTCTTTTTAATAGCCATGTTTCTCCTTTCGATAATTTAATTTCTGTTATTTTTAAAATTTTGATGCATAAGATTTAAATATCACTACTTTAAAATTACACTGAAGTGAAAGGTATTCATAGATTAATTGATTCATCTTTGAACTTAGAACAGAAAACACAACAGATTCATTTCTTTTATTATTGAATTGCAGTTAACATCGCTGAAGTAACTGATTTCAGACACGCCGCAATTTCAGTATAAAGCCTATTTAACGTTAAAAGAGCCTTCCCCCATGAAACAAGCCTTGAGTAGAAAGAAGGCTGTTCTTGAGGTGATGAGCAAGCCCAAAATACCATCTGAAATAAGAGAGCAAATTGGTTTGAAGAGAAGCAACAATATAAATTCAAGTTTAAAAGAACTTATTGCTGCTAAGTTCCTGTATAAATTAAATTCTGCAAATGCAGGTCAATTATATGGTCTTACCAATAAGGGCAAGAGGTTGAGAAAGGAATTATTGATTGAAAAGGGAATACCTTTTACTTATGTCGAACCTCGGTTAAACTGGAATCTTTATGGCTGGATCGTCTGCGGCAGACAAAAGCGAGCGATTTTAAAGGCGATAAAAATACCAATGCCTTTGAAATATATTAAGGAAAGAGCTCAAGAACACAATCCGAGAATTTCAAGAATGAACTGCAATGACATTCTTCAGTTGTTCGTCAAAAAAGGAATTGCCAAAAAGATTATAGAAGGCAATAGAGTTGTCTTCAACTTAACAAAAACAGGTGAAAGAATAAGAAATCAGTTACTTGAGCCTTGACGTGTGAATTTTTTGTCCAGCCAATGAATCAATTTTTTTCATAATGCTGAAAAGCTGATTGTATTTTGCCTTCAGGGTTTCGAGCTCTTTTTCTATTTTAGTTTTGTCTTCTTCTATCAATAATTTTTCTTTGGTTATGTGTCCATCCAAGCCCAGTAATTTCGTGTAGTAATTAATCATCTTGAAATCTATCCAACCGCCTCTATGCCTTAGGCTGTCCAGACTCTGTCCTGTTTTCTGAAATAATTGCCTGAAATGTATTGCTCCGGAATGCCTGAAATCATAAAGAGTTATGTTCTTATAATATTCACCGGCTTCAGAAATATTGTCGCCGAACAGCTGCTTTGCTATTCTCTGCAGTTTCTTATTAAACATTGGCGGAGAAAAATTAAACAAAGCATCTTGTGATTTCAAATTATTTCTTTGAACGTAATCCAAAAGCGCTTTTCCAGAATATACGAGATTAAAACTCCTGCCAAAGGTTTTACTAATTTCATCAGGAATATTAACCCAAACTTCGCCATTTCTTTGAAAAACATCTTGTACTTTCAAACTCAACAGTTCAGTCGGTGCCCTTATCATGCTGTCAAACATGAACAACATTATTGTCTGCTCATCTTCATCAAAATAGCTCCTGAATTTATCCAGCTCATCTTTTTTAAGCCAGACAAATTTAGTTTCATTAGCTCTTGTATCAATATCTTCGATTATGTCTGGAATAGCAATGCCTTTTTTTCTGTTTACTTTCATGTGCCAGTTCCAAAAAGCTTTGAAAATCTTTGCATAATCACTCGTGGATTTATAGTTTTGCCCCTTATTTGTTTTTATAACACCCTTTCTCATTTCAGAAAATATTTCAGTAACTTTTTTCTGCAGCTCCATGAAAAATACCTTATTCTTTCTGGTTATATCATTGACACCTCTTTTCTGCAATAATCGAAGCATCCGAGCCAATTTTTGTCTTAAGCTATTTAGTCTGATATAACTTCTTGGACCCTTTTTAGAAGTCTTTGAAACATTTGCCCCTGTTTCCATGTCGAATATAAATTGAATAAGAATATTAGAATTTTGCCTGGTCAGCCCAACTTCTCCTTCCTCTATTACTTCCTCTTTCCAATTTTTATACCGTTGCTCATGGCCATAGATGTCTATTTTCATCAAGATTAAAGGGAGAGAAGACTATATAAATGTTACGAATCTCTCCCTATGCTCCCGACGAAGTGTGAGAGAGATTCACACTTTTTTATTCACTCTATGTCTTTATGGTAATGGTTCTTACTGTTGGAATTAATGAAGAGATATTCATTTAAAAATTTTGCCAAATTGGGAAATTCTTGTTGGAAGAACTCTGGCAAGTAAAAATTTTCTTGCTCATCACTTAGTTTTTCTTGTGTTAATATTTTTGAATTTTCCATTGCCATTCGTATTTTGAGCGTAAGTATTTATAATATTTATACTGAAAAAACCGCCGACGCCAGACATTCAATAAGTAGTATAAAATCTTAGGATTTTTTGAGTATAATGCCTAAAATGTTCTGAATACAGATAAAATCTATATCGTGAGTCAAATAAACAGTGTGAGTATTGGGGCTTCCGACGATAAAAGCTCTGGATAAATTAGAAAAGTTAATGTAAACCCTTAAGATGCAAAAAGGCTACGTTACTATTTCCAATCATTAGTCCGTCTTGACATTTCTCAATTTTTGTATATTCTAAATTATATGAAAAAAGGTTGTGGTTGTTTGATAGCGATCATTGCAATAATTTTAGCTTATCTATTCATAAGCGGAGAAATTCTTGGGAAACCAGGAATGATTCAATCCATAGTACGAACCATAACTGGTAAATAAAAATATCTCTCAAAAATATAACTTTTATACTTTTTCATACAACATCGGGCCCAAAAAATTATTTTTAGAGAACAAACTATTTAAACCATGATGAATTTTCTTTATGATGATTATAAAAAACAAAGACTTTCTCGATTTTATTTTGGGTTTACTAACAGCCGCCGGTCTTGTATCTATATCTAAAGCAATCCCATTAAATATTGAATTATTTTTAAAACTAACAGGTAAAAACCAGCTACCTGAGTTGAAATTGTTGTCTTCTATCTTTATGCTGATTTTTATAGTATTAATAGGGTTTTATCTAAATCTAAGAGTAAAATTTAGTAAAGTTTTCAAATATTCATTCTGGTTTTTCTTAATCTTGGGATATTTGCTTTACCTTTACAATATGTTATAATTTTAAATATTATTTAACCGCTTCCTCGCCATCTTACAATATTCTGGCTTTAACTCAATCAGAATATATCTTCTACCAAGTTTTTTCGCCACAACGCCAGTTGTTCCGCTACCAGCAAACATATCTAAAACTACGCCAGGTTCAAAACCAGCATTGCAATTACATTTATTGATAATTTCTTCTCTGGTCGTTGTGTGCCTATATTGCTTTTCATCATATTTCTTCTTTTCTTTTTCAGTCGCTTTATAAAGACGACCCCATTTTTCCGGATGGATTTGCATGTCTCTAACTCTGATATTAAAACTATCACCAAAGCCCTTTGTGCCAATAATTTTCTTTATTACAGACTTACTGCATTTTTTACAAACAAGTTCAGGACAACTCGCTATTATTGGTTTCAGACAAAGTTCTTCAGGATAAACAGCAAAATGCGCCTCTCGAAATGGTTTAACAGTTATTGTCCAGAAGTCACCAGGATTAGAGCCACAAGGGTGTGGATATTGTTCAATGTCTTTTATATTTCCTTTCGTGTATCGAATTTTCTCGCCTTCGGATTTCCAATCACTTTTCTTTCTTTTAGAAAAATACCAATCAGCATATTCCTCAGAGCCATAAACAAAATCACCATTAGGCGTATGAATCACATCACCAGGATTTTTACCAATTGGATGGTCATGCCTAACGGTTTTTCCAGTGTGACCGCCATGTTGAATTCCCATTTGCGAAAGTTGAAAATGGCGTGGCTCATGAGGCGGATATTTAGCAACATCGCCGGGGTTTTTTCCTTTAATATTATAGGCCTTGGTATGAAGGGGGTCTGCGTAGCTAATATTTCCCACACGATTAACCGCCAGATCGTGCTTGGTTAAAATGACATCCCCTGGATTTTTGCCTAACGGATTGTTCAATTCTATGCCACGCTTACTATGACTATAAAAAGTATGCAGCCTCTGTTTCTTGCTTAAAACTGCCCGCTTATCGCTTCGTTCTAATAAAACATCACCTGGATTCTTACCTCTGGGATGAAAGGCATTCGGCTCGCTTGGCTCCGGAGGGTTTCTCATGCCTGATTTTTTATAGCTTTCATCTAAAGTTTTATTTCTGCGCATAGAAGCATCTGCATGAATAATATCCCCTGGATTTTTGCCTAAAGGATGGCCAAAATGGTCGTGGATGTATTCTACTAACTCAGTTGAATAAATACCTTTTTCTTTTAGTATTTCTCGCGCAGTGTCACGAATCTTTTTCCCGTCAAATACTTGAATTATTTTAGCATTTTTATCCTTGCGCCTGTTCTTTCCTTTATAGGTTTTACTATTTCTATTAAGACGACAATATACTTCTTTTAGCAAATGTTGAATAAAATCACCGTTAATTTGGATTACATCACCCGGATTCTTGCCTCTCGTTTTCATTCGTTCAATAATTGCTTTTCTAGCTTCAGGATTGTTGATGCCACCATGGTCATAATGTCCACCTCCGCCTTTTTTCCTGAAAAAGTCTAAATACTCAGGAGCTTGTGTCTTTAACACATCGCCGGGATTCTTGCCCAGCGGGTGTTGGACTAAATAACCACTTGGCCCTATTTTGCCTGCTTTTTGCTTTAATGCTATATCATGTTTCGGTGTTTTTGTATCTAATCTTTTTCTGCCAAGGTCCTTTAGCGAGGTATGGGGTTCTCTTATTGAATCTAAATCATAAAAATATTTGTGATTCTTTACAAAGAAAAAGATATGCTCGTAAGTATTGCTTAGTCTGTCTTTAACACTGCTCGGCAAGGGATTTCTTTTATGATAGATAATGTCGTTCCTCAAAATCCAGCCATCCTCTTGTAATGCAATAGCAATTCTTGTCGGCATCAACAACAATTGCTTAGGCTGAAGCCATGTTTCTTTTCTTACTATCTGAGATTGGGGTGTTTTACATTTGCTTGAGGCATACTGACCTGTGCCGATGAACTGAAATCCGGTTTTTGATTTCTGTTTCTGACCATAGCCTTGATTACTGCCACAATAAGTATCACCCATATTTAAGTAAAAAGAACCTTCGGGCTTTAGAATTCTTTTCAGCTCTCTAAATATTTCCACAAGATGTTCAACATAGAGTTGAGGATGTGGCTCCAAGCCAATCTGACCTTTCCAGGCACCGCATTTAACACAGAAAGCAGAAGGTTGTTCGTGCCAGCCTTTTTGTTGTTTCTGGCTAACTGCATTTGAACCAATGCCTTGCCTGTATTCGTGCTCAAGACTGGTTTTACTTGCTTGCCAGTCATGTTTACAATCAGAATTGCCGCCATATATTGCAACACTATCCTTCCCATAGTCTCTTAAGCCATAATAAGGCGGACTTGTAATTGCCATATCAATTGTGCCATCAGGAATTTGTTTCATAATCTCAAGGGCATCGCCACATATAACTTTATTTACAAAATTTTGAGGCCATTTCATTTTGCAAGAATTATTTTGAATTCATTGACGAGTTTATTGAATTCAGATAAGTATATGTGTTCTTCAGTCGCTCAATGATATGATTCAATTTCATATCAATGTCTCGTAACAAGCTCAAGATTTTTGTTATCTTTTTTTCACAGCCCTTTCCTGGATTTTCTTTTACCATTTTTGTTATTAATTCCAACCTTTTAAATTCTTTATACTGAAAGACAGGTTTTGTTTTTCAAAAATTAAATCTGCGAAATCTGTGTCAAAATCTGAGGTGTCGTTGAGTTTTTTACAAACTTGGTAGATAACCGCTCCTGTTATCTTTTAACAAACAGGCGTGCCTGGCCAAGTCTTATTGCTCTTAAACAGCCTTTTTCAGTTGTTTCTTGAATCGCTTTCTATTTTCGTCGGTAACCAGATTCTCATAGCCATCGAAATATGTTATTCCACAAGTGCAATCCCGAGAGTGTTCAGCAAGTTCTTTGCTGTATTTAGCTTCTTCAACAAGAATGCCCAGGCTCTCAACTTTCTCAATCCAGCTTGTATTATTTTCTGAAATGTCATTATTGCCGATATTGAGCCTGAAAGCACCTTTATCTTTTTCAGTGGTTATGACGCATTCATTATCGCCAAACCCAGCAATCGCGTAAAGCAATGCACCTTTAGGATATTTTTTCTTGTCATACGACTCATATTCCTGCTTGAGCAATTTATCGCATTCTTCTTTTGTTATTTCTCCTTTCTGAAACCCTGCGCGAATTTTTCTCTGTTTCTTTATGAACTCTTTATAGTCTTTTTCTGAATGAGGGTTATATCCTGTTTCATACTCGTCAGCAGTCTTAAATTCTGGAATTGTTTGTTTACCCCAAATTCCACAATTACAGCTTACTTCGTCAGCAACTGCCTGTAAGATGAAATGGATTTGCTTCGGGTCAAGCGTATAGAATCTAAAGACTGCTTCTGAACAGTTTGGCTGCAGATTTCTTTCAATTATCATTGTTCCTCCTTCTTAAAACTAACAATATGGGCCATCTGAAATGGGCACAGCCGGCAAATTTTCATTTTCGATTATTTTATCAAAGTCAAATTTCGTATTCTTGTAGAGTTCCTCAATCACGGCATAAATTATCTGAGCCAAAACATCAAAATTAGCACCGCCGCCAAGATTATCATATGCAATCAATGGCCACTGTTTTACCTCTGTTTCCGTATAATATTTTTTAAAATCCTTTATTTCCTGTCTTATGCCATTAGCAAACCCTTCAAGTGCCTCGGGGTCAGAAGTATCTACCCTGCCAATAAATCCCCAAAACCTGAAAACTGCCTCACTGCAATTGGGATTTAAGTTTTTCTCAATTTTCATAATTGCTCCTTTTTTGATATTTTTATTTTACTTTTATCACTTTAATATAATGTCTGAAGTCAGATTTATAATACATTCTCAAGTCTTCTTTAGAATATTCGGGATGATCTCGACAGTATTTTTTGAATAATTCCTTAAGATATTTTCTCGCTTTTTTCTTGGTCGAGAAATAATTCAATATTCTATTTTCATAACCATAAACATCATCCAAAGAGTCTTCTTTAACCACATAGATCTTCACGATTACCCCTTTTTTATTTTACTTCAATTTCTTCAACATAGTGTCTAAAATCAGTTCCATAATAAATTTTCTGCTCTTCTTTAGAATATTCAGTGTGCTCTTCGCAATAGTCTTTGAACAATTTCTTAAGATATTGTTCTGCTTTTTCAGTGGTCGAGAAATATTCCAATATCTTTCCTGTATAGCCATAATCCTGGTCTAAAAAATCCTCTTTAACGACATAGATCTTCATTTCAGCCCTCGGCATTTGGTTTAAGATACTTTTCAAAACACTCTTTACAATACGCACTGTCATTCCAGACCGCCACCGGAAAATCAGTTATTTCCGAATTACAGCAATCGCATAAAATGTCATTGTCGGGAACATCAATCGTTGACCCAACACCAGTAGGTGCAACAATTTCTATTGTTCTGTTTTTGAACCTGTCTTTCTCCCACCATTCAACTTCAATGCCTTCGACTTTCATAAAACCCCCTTTAGTTACTTTATCTATAAAATTGCCTCAAAATATTTTCTCAATTTCGGGTCAAAATTATCAGAAAAATTTAGAATAGTTCTGGGCTTACAAGATATAATGACCAAACGGTCAGTATTAGATGGCTCTAAATCATTTATAGTTTCTTTTACAAGTTCATTTTCTTTGGTTAGGACTCTATTGGCGAATTTGCCAAAACTTTCCGCATCAATTTTCACAATAAAAACAAATACTGGTTTAAACCTTTTCCCATCTACTTCGGTTGTTAATGTTTTTAACATACAAGCCTTTATTTTGTCTCTATCAGATAAAACTTTTTCATAATCATCTCTCACTTCGCCGATGAGAATTATTGGAGTAGCTGTCTTCTGCAATACTAAATAAGGTCTACCTGCCTTAATCCCTTCTGTTACTTCCTTTAATAACCCCATTATTTCTCCTTTAATGAATAACTTGACCCGATTCTACTCTAAAAGTCCTAATATATTTCAGAGCTTTTTCGGTCCAGTCGCCCCACCTATCCTTTTGTTTCTCACATTCCTTTATCATTTGAGTGATGAAAGAACGGGCTTTAGACATGGTATCAAATGAATACCAACTCCGACGACTGAAGACGAACACACTTTTTAATTCCCAACCGCCATTTGGGTAGAATCCTGTTAAATATCTACCACCTTTATTTCTTATCACATATCCCGGCATTGTAACCTCTTTGTTCTTAACTGAAATGGGCATTATCACCGTAGCCCTAAGTCCATTCATAATCTTATTGCCTGTTTCCTGCTTTTTACCATTTGCCACCACTTCTGGACATCTGTCAGCCTTTTTGCTCTGTTCGTCCAATGCATTTCTCGCAGATATATTTGCCATCAATTGCGTCAACTGCCGGGTTTTTTCCGCAGAAATCGCAAGCCGGCACAAACCGGCCTAACACTAACCCCATTTCGTCGTATTCATAGAAGATCTTTTTACCAACAAACGGCTTCTGGCTTGCGGTTCTGCCTGACTGAATGACACTACCATAACATGCATCCAGGGCTCGGACAGTTGCGGTATTCTCGCAAGGTATCTCTTTTACCTTTCCCTTTGTGTCTTTAATTATCAAAGTCGCAATGCCGCTAAGCCACGAGCCTTTAAATTCCAGAATTGTTCCTTTATCCATGTTTGCCTCCTTTATCTCTCTGTTAATATCGAACCTTTGTCGGGAAACTGTTTTATGACATATCCGGCGCTATAATGTAAATAATATTCGCAGAGCACTATGCCATCAAACCAATGAATATTTGTGCCATCACTTGAAACGATTATTTTATCACCAAGACAATGCTTCGCAATTATCAGAAAACAGATAACTGCCAGGTCATAGGGCCTGAATGCAGTCTTGCAGAAACTGAAGTACTTGCCATCTTCTATCAAAGATGATTTGCCATATTCTTCAGTTATTACTCTTGGAAAAGAGAAAGTTTCGAAAGAGCAATCGCCATCACAGACTCTTTTTGCGATTTCAACGCCAGCAAACCAGGCGCCAGAAATTACATTTTCTCCCGGCTTTGCTATGCCTTTGGCATTTTTACCTGGCCAGGGTATTACTATTGTTTTATTCTCAGGATGACCACAATTTCTACTGCCGTTGAACCAGATTTCAGTATAGTTTATCTTTGGTTTGCCCTCACCGTGGCCATTGGCAAGTTTAATGCCAATTCGTTCAAAAACCGGCAGTAGCTTCTTAAAGTCATCCACAATTTTAATCATGATTGGCATTTCTATCTCTTTTGGCCTTCGCCAGTAATGTGTATAACCCATAAAAGCCTCCTATAAGACAATTACACAATTATCATAAGGTTCAATTATCTTAATAGCACCAATCGCGACTAATCTATCCTTTATATCATCGTAAGACCAGTCGTCTTTACCGCTTGATTCAAATTCTTGTATTATTCTTTTAATCACTTCCCATAAATCATTTTCACTCAATTTTGTTTCAATTGGATACATGGCGAACACATCTTTATATTTTGGATCTTCAAAGCGCAAAATTTTCAGCATGGTTGTCCCCTTTCTTCAACATAAGTTTTCCATTAATTACATCTACGACATAAAACGTACCGAATTCTGTATGACCATGACCAAACCAGGAATAAGGTTCAGATATTTCCTGGGAAATGCATTTCACAATCCATTCCTTAATCTTCATATCAGTTGGTTTCTTTAAGATTTTCCGGCCTTTTTTCAGCATTTTGTTTAGCACACCTTTAATCTCTTGTTTATAACCATCACGGTCAACATAAAAATCGTAATCATAGTTCTTTATTCTTATCGTGATATTTGCATAGGTCATCTTAACCCCTTTCAATTACTGGTTTAACAATCATTAAATAGTCGCCATTCTGAAAGACTTCTTCTTTGTTTGAGGCCTGGACATACTGCATCCCCAAGGTTTTGGTCGCAATTAAACCTGGACAGGTCAGCGTGTGTTCTTCCAGGGTTTTACCCAAGATATTTTTAATGATTACCTTTACTTTCATCGCAACACCTTTTCATAATTTCTTCTGCTTCTTTTTTTGACACTCTTTTTATCTCAACAAGCCAATCTTCTTCACCCAAGAACTTTACAATCCAGTTCTCGACCTCAGAAGCGGAAGAACAGCCGAGCAATAAGATTTTTACCAGATAATTATTCTTCATAATGGCTCCTTGTTTTAAAATAAGGACACATAATGTTTTTTGGTCTCGTGCACCATATATGCTTGAAGGGTTTCTCGGTTAAATTGCCAATTGCTTTTCTGACAAAAGAACAGACACTGACATCGCCATTGCTGTGCACATCACAGAATCTTTTTGCGGCCAGACACAAGCCAAGACAGGGACCATCAATGGCAACTTTTAAACCATTTTCATAAACTTTTTTTGCAGTCTCGAAAACCAGGCCCGGTGCAATGACATTTTCAAAATCGCCTTTAACCGGCTTATAAGCCAACAGCAGCAATTCAGCATCAAGTTCTTTTGCTTTCTTAGCAACCGTTTCCAAATCTTGAATGTATCTTTTATGCATTATGAAATTAATACCTGTTGCTGTTGATTCTTTTAAATATCGAAGTGCCGGCCATATATCGTTATGACCTTGCCAGGAAACATTTACCTGTTTGAATAGACTGTATTGAGTCTTAGCAAAGTTCATAACCAGCATCCCATTGGTTGTCATCGTCACATTCAAGCCAATTTCATTGCAATATTGGGCAAGTTCAAAAACATCTGTGCGTAAAAGGGGTTCTCCACCTCCAAAGCTGACCTGAAGAACCCCATAATCTTTTAAATCTTTTATAATCCTTTGCCATTCTTCGGTCGTCAGCTCTCTGTTATCCTTTGCCACATAACAATAATCGCAATGCAGATTGCACTTACTGCTAATTTCAAGGTGCACCGTCTCGCAAAAATCATCGAGCCTATCCCAAAAAACTTTACCCAGAATTGCTTCGGTTTCTTTTCTATTCAGTCTGATTATCAGTGCGGAATCAGGTTCATAGAAAATCAGTCCTGATTTAGTAAGCCTCTTTTTAGTTTTTGAAGAATTGGGTAGGAATTTATATCTAATGTTTGATGGAAAAATCCAAGTAGCTTCATCGGCTTTCATTTCTACCCTCACTTTTGCAATAAGGACAATCTTTCGACTCCTTACGGCCCAGATGGATGTTATACCTAATCTCTTCTTCTTTAATTATATCCCTGACCGTAAAAATAATGTGCAGGTCTTCGTTCTCCAACCTTTCCAAATCTTCCTTGGTCAAATTCAAAACTACACACTTTGTAAGCATCGCTACCTCCTTACTTTTATAATCCCATACTTCACTTGCGGGTTAATATCATCAAAGCCATCTTTCCAAATCAACATGTCAATGAATCTCTGACTGGTGTTCTCCTTAGGATTGATCGTCTTGCATCTTCTATGCCATTAACCTCTACCACAGCATAGATTTTACGAACAGCACAGTTAGCACTTTTATCAATACGAAGGTCTTAAAGGCATCAATCTTTGAATAATATCTTTGTTATTGCCAAAGTTCTTAGCCATCATATTTTTAATGAAATTTCTTTTTTTCTATTACTTCCTTCTCAAGTATTGTTTTGCTTAACCAGACCCAGTTTATTCAAATACACTTTTGCGATGTCTAAGGTAATTGCCATCGTTTCGTTATCGTTTAGATTCTTCGCAGAAAGCCTCTTCATGTGCGTGTCAAAGTCATACATCAAAAATCCAAAGAAATATTTCAGTTCCGGCGCAATTTCTTTATATTTTTCGTGGTCGATGTTCATGAAAAGTAAGTGAAAGACATCGGACCAGTCGCAAAATGGCCCAACTTCACTCCCCGAAAGCCATTCTTCTAAAACATATCGTCGGCTGTTGTTAATGCCACAATTCTTATCCACCTGAGCCAGGTAGAAGTAAGAATAACCATCACTATAAGCCCTGCCAAGCGGATAAAGCCGGCATCGAAGTGGTCGGTCTTGATAGACACTACAACCTTGATTCGTAAGAAAAGGACATTTATTACCTTTCTCAGTTGCCTGGTATTTTAGCAGAGCAATTGGAAATTGACTTTTAGCGCCCAAAGCAAGACAAGCACATTTCTTTAAGAATTCGGTAGAGTCTATTTTTAATAGCGTTCTGAGTCGCGCAACATCGTAGGGTGTTAAAATTATCTGGTCTTTGCCAAACCTGTTAGTACAGCATTTTCCATCCCGGGCACACTTAAAGCTAAACGTATCACCCGGCTTTAAAAATTTACTTACCGGCCCAAATTGTTCCTGAAATTTTTTGACTAATTTTTTGTCAAATTTAGCAAAAAATTTATATGTATCGCCAATCTTCATGATTAACTCCTTTCGTTAATTAAGTTTCTGAATCATTATTCTGCCGTCATTAAAATCATTGAGAATGTTTTCTATTGCCTTATCAGCATCATCAGATCTTAACAATTTCACGATTGGTTTCAGCCGGAGACTAATCGCACTTAGGGTTTTAACCAGAAAATAACGAAAATCATTCAGGTTTTCGTCAAATTCAAGTGGTTCAGCGTCTCGGTCTTTGGTCGCAATGTCAAGATAGAGATTTTGGAAAAAGAGAGACGCCTTGTTATCTTTATATTGAATTTCGTAACATAAATTTAAGCCTTCGCCTTTTTCTGTTACCTCGCATCCAACCTTTTCAAGAATCATCTTCACAATCTCTTTTATGAATCCGGAAGTCGCTGATAGAAATTGAGCGATTTTAATGATTTCTATTTCTTTTGACTGCATATTTCCTCCCGACCTAAAGAATGTTGAAAAATCATCTGCGTCATCTGAAAAATAAATCTGTGTAATCAAAGAATTTGTTCTTTAACAAATTCTTAAGGGATGGGTGAGAATCGAACTCACGTCTTCGGAGTCACAGTCCGACGACTCTTCCGCTTGAGCTACCATCCCTTAAAAAAAACAGATTTTCCTCGGTGTTTTTATCTGAAGTTTTTCAGATTCTGTTTAATCAGCTGTTCTTTGTTATATCAATCAACCCGTCCATCATAACTCCAGGATCTTACCTGCCGATTGCGAACAGCGTGATACCATTCTTTGCCATTACCCAATTTAAGCATTTTGTGTTCGCCATTGACATGCCGGATTGTGCCCCGGCAATAAAATCCCGGTGCGATTCTATAACTGACATGCCTTTTTTCCTTCTTATCGAAGTAGCATCCTTTGCCATTGCCGATATATATCAATCGAGTAGCCCGGTGATGTGCTGTGGCACTATCGCCCGATGGCAGAAATTCATTTCTCATGGCGATTTTTTCCATGCACATAATTCCTTTACAGAATTTAACCGGTTTAACAAATGACTCCCGGTCTATTTTTACGAAAAACCACTCGCCCTGCCTCAATATCAAATCTGACGGAGCTTCAGAATCCTCTAATTCACATTCAAATTGTTTAACAAGCAGTGGTTTAAGAGACTCAAATGCCTCTTCAACGGATTCAACCGGTTCGGCAAGTTCGGTTAAAAAATAACCATTGCCCCAGGTCGCCGAAGTGGTATCAGTTGAACTCAAAAAATGTTTCTGATTGTATTTGATAACCGAACCGCCAAGCAGATGCTCCTGACGAATTTGTTTTCTACCATTTTTGTCAGTATATTTAACATCTCTGTATTGCTCTTCTGTTTTATCCATAATTTCGATTTTCCTTATCGGCGTCAAATCAGCATTATTTAATACGGTAAAAGGAATAACCGCAAATTTCAGCTTAGCATCTTTACATATCTCCATACAGATAGACCGGGTGAGATCTTGATGAGAAGTCGTGGTGCTTGAATAGCGGTCACCATTCAACAAAAATCCATTTTCGCAAAGTGTTGCCAGAGGAAAGTGATCACCATAACTGTATACTGCATCGTCGTCAGCATACAGATGGCCATAATGATGTCGTCTAACTCTTTGATTGTTGATCTTACAGTCAAACCATGATTCAATGAATTTTTCGTTATTCATTTTAACCCCGCTTTGAAGGGACAGGTTGGAATCGAACCAACTTAATTAGCGTTTTAATCCATGACTCTTCTGCTTAAATTACCATCCCCACACAAAATATTTCTTTGATTTTTTGTCTTTTCACTTAAATTCTCGACTTCAAGAATTTTCCCAGACCTTTTTCGGTTTTGAACCTTCTCAGCCTATCGTAATGGAATTTTGCAATGTAACACCTGGTGACAGGCGAATAGAAAACATAGCATCCTGATTTACGATAGATAATAAAACTTGCAAAACCATCATTGTGATAGATCTTTTTCCATTCACCTTCATTATTTTGCCGAATGATTTGCTCAAGAATTTCAATCTCCTTATCGATTTTGCTAAACTTTCTTTTTCCTTCTTGTTCTTTATGTGATACCCCGGTTGGTGTTCCACCATCACAATTAGCCGTAGTTTCCTTCTTGATATGTTTGTCAGCCTCGGTTTTAAGTTTTTTTCTAACAATGCTGGTTAGTCGAGCAAATTCTGCCTTGAGTTTCTTCAATTCTTGGTTAATGTTTATGATTAAGTATTCATTCTCAACCAGCAAATCGCACATGCACGAGCCGCAGAGCGCATTGCCGTCTTCACCCAAATCTGCAATCTCTTTTCGTGCATTTTCTTTAGTATCTGACAACCAGTATAAATAGGTCGTCTCCCAATTGCAGTAGCCGCATTTCTCGTAATTGGTTTCGCGGTTTTCAAATCTAAATAACCTCATGCTGACCTCCTGGTTTCGGGCAGTGCTTTTCCCATTGCTCAGGGTTTAATGCTTCCCAGTGTAACTCGTATAGATACATATAGAAATCGCGCATTGATTCATCATGGTAATCAATCAGTTCAACATAGACATCACCGTCGCGATAGTTCAATTCTTTTATCAAATCATTGATTTTTTCTATGTCATTGCGCCAATCCTGCTGGCTTATGTAAGCATAAAAAGCCCAGTATTCTTTGTGCCAGTCGCTTGCAAAGATCAAAATATAATTTCCCGGTGGTTTTGGATTAACTTTATTAAAATAACTCTGATATGTTAATTTGTTTGTATTCAAGCCGGACATTGACTTCATTTTATCTCCTTTGACAAGGCTTTAAGTTATTTCTTTTTCTAATATCTCATCGGGCTTCAATAGTGTGCCGCCGGCTTTCAGGATTTCATCGGCCTTTTCCGGAATGTATTTATCCAGTGCTTCCTTAACAATTTCAGTCATTGGCTTATTGATGCCAAGTGATGCGTAGGACATTTTGAGCAAATACAATCTTCTTACCTGTGTATTTTCAATTTTTGGACTGTACATACTGCCTCCTTAAAACAAAAAGGGGCTCTGGTTTAAGCCAGAACCCCGATGTCAAATTAAAAGTCTATCGTTAGTAGTTATAGGACATCGCGACCCGTATCATCAAATCAATCATGAAAATAACGGAATATTATACAATGAAAACCAGGATGCGAAATTTATTTTTCCCACTGATATTCTGATAGTCCGATGCCCTTTTGTGTAAGTTAGTCTTCCTTAATCGTCATTACCTGTTCAGAAAGTTTATCAAGATCTGATTTCACATCGCCATTATTGCTGAAATATACGGTAAACAGTCTTTTTCTGCTTTGTTTAAACCTATTTTCATTTTCTGAATCCACATCAGAATAACCATCAGTAAAGATAACGCCCGCATCATGTTCGGATTCAAGAAGATGCTCGATAACCGCATCAAAAGAGGTGCTGTAACCCTCCCGGTAATTGCCCCGGGCAAAGTCTTCAAGGACAATCTCTTCGACCTCATCGGCAAAGCAATAGACATTGGTCGGAAAATAACCTTTCAGTTTATCAATGAGAAAAACCTCTTTTTCCTGATAAGGTTCCATGCTCGGCGATGTATCAATGTAGATAGCGAGTTTGTCTTTCCTCGATTCCGGCGTCCTGTTCCAGAATATTGGTATTCTTTTACTTATGCCACACGCCACATAGATTATGCCAAGTCGGCTGAGCTCGTATGGATAGAGCTGGCAGGAACTTCGATTATCCAAAGCACTGATTATCCTAGTGCTTGTCTCCTCAAGTTTCTGTCTCGATTCAAGTTTCAGGATAAACTCATCGACGCTCTGACAATCGCATGACTTTTTATGCACGAAGATTTCTTTAAAGTCCTTTAGTAATTTTACCGAGGAAAAATCACTCGCATTCAATTTTTCAGTTAAATCGTCGATTGATTTCGTAGACAGCTCTTCAAATTTGCCATTTTTTGAATCTTCAAGGATTTGCCTGAAGATTATTTTTGATGACCCGCTATTGCCATCAGCGCTAAACGGATTCTTTTCAGCCTTTGGCGTCGTAATCCGGTGATAGATTGAAGCCGGCGATGGTATTTCTTTGTTATTCCAGATTGACTGCCATAATCTTCTGTTTTCTTTAAGTTCCCGGGGATCTATGTCCGGTCTTGCAAGCGCAACAATGTTTTTTTTAGTCTGTTCAGGATAGACTTTTCGACATAGCTCTTTCATCGCTTTGTCATAAACAAGGGTTAAGATTTTGTTAATTACGATGTCCATGGTGATGTTTGCCTTATCATGGTCTTGAGCTTCAAGGTTTATATAGCCCGCATAATGCAAGATTTCGTGCCGCAATATCAGCTGAATCTCGTTAACCGGAAATCTCAAGACCTTAGGATTGATGAAGATGTAGTTTTCCTTTTTCTCCCGGTCAAAACCCCAGCAGGCAATTTGAGGATGCTCGCTTATCTGCACGAATTTTGCGATTTCAATCAGATTCAGGCCCAGACCGCTGCACGCCTGAACCAGCTTCTGTTTTATCTCCATCAAAGCCTCCTTTTCTGATAAAGGATGTCATATCATTCTTGTCAAAGCCTTTTTTGAAAACCAGTCTTTCAATCTTTTTGTCCCAAGGGAATTTTTTTAGTTTATTTACGAAAACCTTGGCGCGGTCAAAGACCTCAAAATCCTGGTCATTTAAGATTTCGTATTGTCTAAGCCAATCATGGATTTCATCTACGGCTCTTATTTCTTGAAAGAGAATCCTCGCCTCAACTACCCTTTTCTGCTCTTCATGGCCATTGACTTTATCGAGAATGTCCCTTAACCTCAGCAAATCCTCGTCTTTGCTTTGTTCAATAATCTGAACAAGAAGCTTATCGCTTTCGTCAAAAGGCAGATGTTTTAAGATGCTTGTGATATTCTCCCTTACATATTTGATGACCGCGCCGTGATCCGGTAATTTCGCAAGGTCAATCCTGGTCTTTTCAGCATTTTCAAGGGTTTTCTTTGAAAGGATCGGTTTCAGATTTGAATGAATCTGCATCAGAACCTCTGGTTTTATCTTGAATGGGATTCCCAGGACATGAATCAGCACCTTTTGTGCCGCGCTGTTTAAAAAGTCTTCTTTATTCTGAGTCAAAAAATACGCGCCAAGGCCAAGTATCTCCTCGACCAGATGAATGGCCTTGCGCGGACTGATATAACATTCAATTTTTTTGAGCAGTATCTCAATATAGTTTGAAACATATTCGTTTATTGCATCGATGATGTCTTTGTTATTAACCAGCGCATTATATGTTTTTCTTATCTTTTCAATCAGTCTTTTTGTCTCCTTGATGTTTAAATTCTGCTCTTTGAGGTTTAATTGAATGACCTGCTTGAAAACCTCGCTGGTCGTACCTTTTTGTAAGTCCGGCACCGGAATGACCGCATAGAACCGATCAAGCAAGGCCTCGTCGAGTTTAAAGGTCGCGGCATAACTTTCCGGGTTCATGGTTGCAATCAATACTTCATAACCGAGTTTCTTGCCAAAACAGGTCTTTTCTTCAAGGATTTCAAGCCATAGGTTCTGGTTTTCCCGGTTTGCTCTGGTCAATTCGTCAATGACAATCACCTTGGCATGCCAGATGCTTCGATCGTGTTCAGAGAATTCTAATCTGCCCTTGGCAAGTTTCTGGGGTATTGGAATGCCGGCAATCGAAATTAAGTCGTCCTTGGTCGCATCATAGAATCTGAAAGATTTTTTGCCATAGATTTTTGCGATTTCCTTGGCACAGGTCGTTTTGCAGGTGCCGTGCTTGCCGAGTAGAATAAACGGTTTGTTTAAAGCAACGTTTACCAAAAACACCGGCTCGATCTCCTGCCAGCCGATGACTAAACCTTCTAACATGCTGCCTCCTATAGTTCAACAAAACAAAAACTGTGCCGCCTTTTATCTTCAGTCATTATCTCCCATAAGGCACTTATTGTCTCCTGGGTCTCGTCCTCCGTAACCTTGCACAGAATCTTTTGGTCTTTGAGATATTCAATCTTGAGATGCCAGGCAAGCTTTTCGAATAAATCCTTGTCGTGCGAAATTCCACAGTAGATGTCATGGTTTGACGAAGTAATCAAAAATCTTTTGCTAAGATAATTATTAACAGCCTTAGATTCCTTTCTTTTTCTTAAACCCTCAGAGAACGTCTTGAACTTGGAAACCTTACGCAGACCAAAGTATTCTGTGAGGGTGGATAAGTCTAATGAATACTCGATGGTTTCAGCCTTTTTAAGTTCCAGGTCGTCCTCGTCAATCCCTCGGCCCAGATGCTCGATCTCGAACTCAGCGTCTTTGGCCTGCGACCTGATGAACCTCTGGATGTTTTTAATTATGCAATCATCGCTGTCCCTTAAATTGATCACCAGATTGTCGTCAATTATCCCGGTCTTAAAGAATTTATCCAACTCTAAATCACAATCTCCATATTTTAGCTGCCAGTATTGAAGATAAGTGCTTGCCGATAATATCCTGTATTTGCAACCCGTCTTAAACACCAGGCTTTTTGTATTATCAGATACCGCGGGCAGAAATTCCTTGCCCCTTTTAAACTCATACCATTTTGAACAGTATTTTTCAATGAATTCTTTTTTAAAGAATCGAAAGAGAATCTCCTTGTCTCGGCTAATCTGCCGAATGATTTCAGTTTTGGTCATCGAGCTGATTATCTTTATGGCTGAACCTACTCGGTTTACTATCTCTTCTCTGGTAAACCCATCCAGCCATGATTCAAAGGTTTTTTCGGTGTTGGCATTGGCATAAATATAATCGAATTCCTGCTTCGTTATCGAGTTAACATTGGTGCACAATATCGGCTGATGGCCGTAAATGGCAGCCAAGTCTCTTCCTTGCGGGGCAATGAATCTCAAGATTTTTAACAGGTCTTCGGGTTCAATGTGCTGCTGCAAATGGTATAAATGGTTAGAGACCTTTTTGCCCATCAGTATGTCGTCGACTTTCATGATGCCTCCAGAATTGAAATTATTGTTTTATCCTTTTTTATCGTTCAAAACTAATCTTTGACCTTTACCCAAACCCAGGCCAACCCCATAAATTCGAAAACAACTCTGACACATATAAGCCCAGGGTCCTAAGGTGGTTCGGCCATCATATTTTGCCTCATTTGTTTTACAAAAATCACAAGCAGGCAAAGAATCTATTTTTACTTCAATCAGGTCTTTCATGTTTGCTCCTTTATGCCAAGAAACTGATAAATTTCTTTTATTATCTCAATCCTATCTGTCGCCCACCGGGGCTGCCATTTTAAGACACTCTCACCAAATTCGTTTCGGATAAAGAAATTTCTTACTACATTTATGTCAGGATATTCACTTATCCAGCCCTGCTTGTCATAATGGGCAATACTGCCGCAGCAGAGGTGAAAGAATTCGTAGAGATAATCCGATAAAACCTGCATTCCTCGCTTGATTAAAGTCTTTACATCCTTCAAGATTCTTTTCTTACTCCATACTCTGTTGCCATCCCAGAGGATTGTCGCTTTGATGTTGTGCTCATCCATGAGTTTTTGTATCTCAATCCTTGCCTTTGATTCATTTTCGTTAAATAATTCTGCTGAGAGATGCTGTTCTAAAATGGCTTTAGCCATCTCAATTTCTCTCACAGAACCATAAATGTTGATTTTTCCAATCTTTGTGTTCATGTTACCCCCTTTACCTCTGATGCTGATTTGTTAACAACGCGATTGCGTTAATAACGGCATAAATGATGGCAACGCATATGAACAGCGTGCTTTGTTTGAATATAAAACACAAGCACTGTAGAATTACTACTGCTAACCAAATTATTCCTCTGAATTTATATAACATTGTTTTTACCTCCTCTTGAATTTTGTAAAATTACTGAATAATTCTTTTAACATAGATCTCGTGCTCTTCACTACGAGAATTTGAGTCCTTAAAAACCGCAATACTTTCAGCGGCAAGATCGCTTCTACCCTCAATTACTGCTTCGAATTTAGCGGTCATGCCCATTTTCTCCCAGTGTTCCCAGAGCGGTTTACCGCTAAAAAATGTATTCTGTTTATCAAACCATTCTGATACTTTCTTTAAAACCAATAGTGCTTTCTCCTGAAATTCTTGCTCGCCATCAATAAAAACAGCATTATTTTCTAAAGTCTTCTCAATAATCATCTTACCCGTATCACAATTGATTATGCCTATTACTATCCTACTCATTTTGACTCCTCTGATTTTTTTGAACATCTTTTAATGCTTTTCTGCCATCATATTTTTTGACAAAGGTCTTGCCTTTCATAATGCCGGTGAAACTCATGAGTCCGGCAATACTAACCATACCATCCTGCAAAACCATGTACTTAATTGCTTCAACTTCTTGCTTATATAATTCCATTGCCTCAGTAAGAGTAAGATTATCTTGGCGATAAGGTTCTTTAAAACCACGCCATCTAACAAAAGAATAAATTTTTACCTGATTGTCATTCTCCATACTTCTTCCTTTTCATTCTGCTGATTTTTCTTCAGCCTCGTCTATTTTTAATGGCATGACTAAGGCCATCATTTCTTGAGAGCCATTCTGTGCAACTATTTTTACCGGCTTCAACCTGTCAAAGATTTCCACCTTAACTGCTTTGACATTATCTTTCTTTAAGAAACTCTCAAATTGGGCAAGAACTTGCATCAGCAGGTCAACGGCTATATGAAAAATAACTTTTGGTTCATCTGTTGGTTTTGCCGCATCAGTATCAGGATATCTGAAGTCAGAGTCCGGCTGTGAAATAGTTAGAACTTTGTTTGAGTCAAGATTAGTGACCGCAATTTTAATGCTATCATCAGTGTTTATTAATGCATTTTCGCAAATTGGGACTTTAGTTTTTTCAAGACTTTTTGCTATGTCAAGAGCTTCGCTTATACCAATGTAAAAATCTTTTTCATTTTCCTTGGGTGTTGGTTTGGAACCAGGTATTTCTGGATAACCATTCTGCGGTTCTGGTCTAGTAACTTCAATTAAAATTCGACCATTGGTAACGACGGTTTTATCTTTGTTTACTTTTACATACTTTGCATAAGCTGTTTCACTCTTTTTGCCAATTTTGGCAATCATTAAATTGTATTTATTTAACATGGATTTCTCCTCTCTAAAATTATAGATACATCATAATTTTCTTTCTTGACTTTCTAATAATTCGATAAGCTTCAGATTCTCAAAAATGTCTTTAACAACCCAGATGTCGTCGGGTCCATTTGCATTGGATGGATTATTTATCAAGACGTTTTCATAAGCCTTCCTTGCATTTGAAAAATCACTATTGTCAAAATAGGCACAACCGAGAATAAACCACCCAAGATGACAGGTGTCATGTATCAATAAAGACTGTTTTGCTGATTCTATCGCCTTCTCTGTATAACCCAGCAATAACTCAGCCATGGCTTTCTTTAAATACAACCGAAAATCTGATTCGGCAGTAGACACCATGGCCTCAAACTCCTTGAGATCCGTCTGCAATTTCCTTACAATGTCTGGGTCTTTTATCTCGTATCTTTTCTTCAACAATGATATTTTGTTAGTCTCCGCCATTTATTCCCCCGGTTAATTTTTTTTAAGCTAACAAAAGGGGTGTGGCTTTCTTCAATGAAACTGCCACACCCCTTGAACCAAGACTCAGAATTACGAATGAATTAATGAGTGATTCAATTTATTGAGGCAGTTTAAGGTCTCAAAGATTTCTTTAATGGTTATGCCAGCGCCGCACTCAGCACAATGGAAAACATCATCGTCTACCACTTCTTTTCGCGGAACAGGATTATATTGCTTGTTCTGACTGTCGAATTCATAATAATTCGTATTTGTTGATCTCACAAAAATCTCTTTTAGCTCCTTTGAACAATGCGGGCATAAAGGAATAAGCTTTTCTTTATCATATTGCAGCATAATGCCTCCTTTTAATCCCAAAAGATCCTAATGCCGACCTTTTTACACAACTCTTTATATTCACGCTGTTCATCTTCAGAAAGACATTCGATAACAAATTTCCAAGGTACTTGGTCCAGATACTTTTCCTTGGCTTTCTTTTCTAATTCATCAATTCTTTTCCATGTCTTTTCTTTACGCATAACTCCTCCATCACTCATTTTTTTATTCTCTAATACTCTATTCTATCCGTGTTCATGCCAGTAATTTCTTCTCTGTGTTAATCTGTGTTATCTTTTACCTAACAATCATCATCTTCTCTGACCTCACTCAATATTGCTCTTCCATAATCAGCATAGTCTATTTCCACATACCATTGATGTTTGTTTTTGCATTTGCCAATATAATGGGATACATTCTTTACAAAGAAATCCATTTCTTCATCTTCCTTCAATTTTAATTCTTGACCACAACTCGGACAAAAAAGCATACTGCCTCCTTAAATATATCAAATATTTTTTTATTCTACTCGAAATCCTCGTGCTCTTTCTGCTTCTTTCATATCCATTTCAACTTCATATCAACGGTCAATAGAATATGTTGCTACTGTCCTTTTCTTACAGGTAATCGCCCCACCGCTCAAGACTTCATTCGAGTCTTTCCTCCTACTAAGAGCATTAAAGATTTCCTTTGCCACCGTTTTGAACACTTTCTTTGCATTTTTTCTGTCAAAGACGCTAATGCTGATACTAATCGCTCTCTTCATTTATTCCTCCCCATCAATGCCAAGTTCAAATATGTCGTCGCAATCGACATGACCTTGTCTACAATTGAACACTGAGTTTTACTTTTGCCTATGATCCTCGCATCCGCTCTTAAATGGAACCATACATCCGACCATATCCACAAGGATTACTTCCAGTAACGCAAATCATATCTGACGATAATCGACAGGGTATAAGCATTGACTGCGTTCATTCCTTTTGCCAAAAAGTAACCGTAACTCAAAGTGAACCAGTCTAACTCATCATTTGGGTCTATGACATTACTATCGTCGCATACATCTTTTTTGAAGTCATCGACCTCTTTTTGATACTTTTTCAACAAATCTTTCCTCTCTTGGTCGGTCATAATGCACCTCTTTATTTTCAATCTGTCTGAATTTACTCATTGTTGCATAAGAGGGTATTACGCCTTAAATACCCTAAATAACCATTTTTTAGAAATCCAGCATACTACCTACTAAGATATTATTCCAGAATCCAAATTTACCTTCTAACCGTTTGCATTTTTAGTTATCAGTTTGAATCAGCCCGAATCTGTCTGAATTGAATTTTTTATGGTGCCTATAACAGGCAAATAAATTTTTATTTAAACAATTATGACTTATATTAGCTTCAGGTATTTAAATAGGTTATACTGAAATTACTTGCTCAATTATGCTTGACTACTTAGATATTCTATATATAATTCCTTACAGGTTCTACAGACATGTTTTACTTTAAAAAGAGATAGACTATTATGAAATTAACAAAATGGGAAAAACTTTATGCTAAAAGTTTTAAAGATTTTGTGGCTAAAATTGAAGAATGGCAACCAGATTATTTTGTACCCGTCGCCAGAAAAAGTTGCAAACTTCTGAAAGCATTAAACCTCCCCAAGGAAAGAAATAAGGTTTTCTATCACTATTATTTTGAGTTTAATTCTGACTTAGACTTAAGGGGAAAAAAGATTGCAATTATTGATGATTCTTGTCACGGAAGAGCTTCTTTAGCATCAAATAGAATTTTTTTCAAAAAAAGATCAAAAAACCTTGCCGATATTAAAACATTCGCTTTTGTAGGTCTTGGGTTAAAACCTTCTGAGGGCGAGTTTTCATATGATCCGGACGTTATAGTCCATCATAGTTTCTCACCATCTTTATATAAAGAATATTTGATATTACAAGATGAATTTTTGCTGATGCAAGGCATTCCATTGGATCTCGATCATCTTACACTTCAGTTCGAAATGCCTGTCGACAATGGTGAAATTAACACTTTCCTATGTGAACTTAGACACTATGGTTATTTGTACCATATAGATTATCACGAACTTCCACCATCTTTAATGAAATTTACTTTGGATCAACCTTATCTCGATGAAATGAAACATATAGACTTACGTTCTGCAATAAGAATTGAAGGAGTAAGAAAAATCAGATTTTTTCTCAATAAGAAGCTTGCAAAACTTTATTGTGTTCCTATGGTTTTCCCTGCATTGCCTGATGAGTTTTGTTATCCCCTGACATGCCCACTCAAGTCTCACATAATATGTTTTCATGAACTAATTGATAGGCATTCAAAATCCCAAGAGATCGCCGGGCGTATGTGTTTTCACTGTCTCTTCCTACACTTGAGTGCGGCTCTGGCAAAATGTCTTTTTCAACTCGTTGTTAGTAAATCTATAGTAAGACTCAAAACTGATTCGATAGACATAAATGTACTAGATTATGAAAGATTTTTTGATTGTCAATCAGCAAAAAAAATAGTTGAAAGTATATTGAATTTTGTTCGACCCCAAAAAGAAATCGCCAATATCTTTTTAGATTTTAATGTTAGTCAATTGCCTAAAGATTTTATCAGTGGCGCATGCTCCTTGCGGTCCATATATCACATTCGTTCAGATTTGCATAAGGGCTATCTAAAGAAAAAACGAAAACTCAAGACTGCTTTAAATGTTCACCACACACTTTCTTTTGGAGAACTGTTGAGAAAATATCCAGAAATACCACCATGGTATCTTAGTCAAAATCTTGATATTCTTTGCGATCACGATATTCTCATCCCCTGCATCGACCACAGAAAAAATGTTTGGCTCAGATCATATAGAACGGGTGAAAACAACGAGGCGAATAAAAATACTAATAGGGTTGAAAGAACAAAATATATGATTCCTTTTGCAATATCATTGGCAGTAGAACAATTAAAGTTTTCAGATGAGGGTGTGCGGCCACTTTTTTTAACCAAATTGTTAGCCAACTTCATTCTCGACCATAGACAGAAGCAATATACCACCTTGCACTGTCTTAAGGAAGAACCTCATTATTTTGGTGCCGATATTTTCTGTGATGATCCAGAAATGACAGGAGGGATTAGAGCTGGACTAAAAGACTACATGCTTCTAGGCAACAAATATATCTATGACTTCTTTTACTCCAAGGGTAAAGAGTATGGAATATATAAAGCCAGAAATAATTGGGATAAAGGGGTTGGTGAGTTCTTTTCTGATGGTCTGAAATATGAACTACTGGTTTATTTTGAACTTCTCAATGAGATAACGAAATTAAGTTCAAATATAGACGATATATCTACAGATCCACTGGTGTCTCTGAGTATAAATCGAACACAAGAAAGATTTCTTAATCACATCTATTGGAATTTATCTTCTTGGTTTGGCTACTTTAAAAATATTCTAGAGATAGCGGACCATTGTGAAAGTCCAGAAGATTTAATAAAAATGAAGAATACCTTGAAATTCTTTTCTTCAATTAAGCATCAACCGCTTGTTAAAATCAAGCTTTATGCAAATTTTCCCAACTTAGTTCGTGAGCTAGACAAGAATTTTGCTAATTCCACAAAATTTGGTGCTCTATATAAGCAAAAAATCCGTTCTTCGATCTATACAAAACGAATTGACAAAACAAAATGGCAACGCCTTGTTGAAATTGCAAAATTGCAGAATGCTCTATCCAATTTACTACTAACAACCTTTTCCGATGTATTCGGCATTTTTTTATCGAAAGATATAAACATTATTCCATTTGAAGAAGCGTGGCATGCTTTTTCATATCTATATGAACAATCTTTTGCCGTCAAGTTGATTAATAATCTAAAAACTCAGTGTTCTGCTGATAGACAAAATCTCATACACGCGATGAATACACTACATACTAAATTAGGAACTTATTTTATAATTCCAAAGATGTCTGAGCTAGAACCTCTCATTAACCGAATTAGTGATGAAGTATATCAAAGGGCAGGTAAATCACCCCTGGAATATGGTATAAATAATCCAGTCTATATTATTGTAGATATGGCTAAATCAAAGGAGCGCTATTCTGAACTTGGGTTAACTGATTTTGGTCAGTATGCGGCTTATTGGAGCAGTATAGTTCTGTCGCAATTTGAGCAATTCGATATAAAATTTATTGAGCGAGGTGAGGGAGACAAACTACTTGTTGGTTTTTTTCCAGATATTCCAAGAACTTTAGAAGCAGTCGCAAGATTATATGAGACAATATCAACTGATGAGCAGTATTGTAAAGTAAGGATATGGCCTATCCACATAGGCGCTGCCAATGCTCAAACATTGTATCTAGACAGAAAGAATGATTCATATCTAAAGCTGGCAACTGCAGCTCATTGCTGTGATCACGAAAAAAATGAAAAGTATTTGTTTGTTACTGAAGATTTTGTTAATGCATGCTCTGAAAAATTACAACATTGCTTTTTGCCCCTTAGCCCAACCATGTTTGTCAATGAGATGGATATGCAAAAAAAAGTTTTCAAGAAAAAGGTATATGTTTTTAGTCCAGAGAATTATGCTTCTCTTAAACAAAATTTCTCTAAAGAAGAGTAAATCTTTTTCAAAATAATTGGTTCAAAATATTTTTCTCTCATAACTTGTAGTAGTATTAGCCGTCTGGTATATAAGAATATAGCCAATAGGTTAGCTTGGAACTTTGCTGTAATTACATATGGTGTAGATTTTCTGTGCCCTTCAACTTCAAGATAATATAGCCTTTCTTTACAATTTTCTTGTTGATTTGCTATTTGTATAGAGTCTCTTACACATTTCTCAAGAATATTTACCAATTTCGTATCGTGGTTATCTCTGTAAAAAGAAAATGCTATGCAGAAACCCTTATCTTGTAGTTTATTGTAATATAATTGCCGCCCATTGTTTTTCTCTCTGGCTAATTTATTCAACTCTTCGATTTTGGATTTTAACTTATGCGGATTCATATATCTATAGCATTATAACCCCTTATTAAATGTTGTCTTGCTATATATAAATATGGCACCCATTCTTTTTAAGGTAACATTATTCAAACGCTTTCACCGTCGTTGCCTTAATTCTTTTAATTTTGTCTAATTTTCTTTTTACTAACTCCACCCTGATTTTGTTTTCAACCACTTCGTTTGTCGCCACCGATATTACCATACCGAATCCTGCCTTTAAATCCTTTAAAATATTCTTTATGTAATCTGATTCACCTGTCTCGATTTCAATAGCAATGCTCATATTGTCTTTTTTTATAGCGACATCAACACCACCGTTTATCCTCTTCTCAATGAACACTCTATACCCTCTTTTCCGATAATGGGCAGCAATTCGCCATTTCCAATATCTATGTTCTACGCCGTTTCTGTCCCTATATGTTTGATAACCTAACCTTTCTAAGAATTGCCTTCCTTTTTCTGTTAACTCAAATAACATTATTCTACCATTACTCAATTTTATCTCTTTAGGTTTAATATATCCCTTATTGATTAAATTATCCTTAAAGATATTGCCTCTTCTTCTATTAAAATTTAGGTTCTCATACCTTTTTACTATTGAACTAAATGGGTATTTTAGAATATCGATTAGTAATAATCTTTCTTGCTCTTCTATTTCAGCGGTTTTTGAAATATGCGTAACAGCCTGAATTAAGGGCTGACTACTTTTTAAATAGCCGAAATAACCTATCATTTTCTCTCTTATCATTTCGTCTGTTATTGAACCCTTTTTAACCTCAAATTCAGGTATCTTAATTAAAAATGGTTTCATTATTCTGCCTTGTAACCTAACTATCGCCTCACCGACTTCAAGATTGCCAAGGTAGTTTTTTTCAGAATCCTCAAGCATCATACAGGCTGCAACCGCGCTCACATCTTTTTTGTGTTTCTGATTCATTACAATTGTCGTGTATGTATTACCCAGAGCAGGTAATGAAATCTGACAGGGATGCTGGTCAAGAATAACAAGCGATTCGCCAAATTCTCTTATCTCCCTGAATGTTGTTTCCATAACTGATTCGCCGCCAGTCAAACTGGCTTTTTCACCGGAAAGTATGTGATGTGCTTCTTCAATAATAACTGCGTGTTTGAACGATTCTCTTTCTTTTTCTCTAAGTCTGTAATGGTGAATCCATAAAAGTAATGCCTCAATGAAAAATATCTTATCTGATTGGGTGAGAGCATCGAGTTCAAGAATGACCCTCTTTTTCAAGAGTTGTTCAATCTGCTGATTGCCCGTATTGGTTAAACGATTCATTTCACCGAAACATATGGTTGAAATCGCCCTTAAAGTTGAACTCAACCAGTTAGCCTCTCTACCTTTCGCATGATATTTCTCAAACCATTTAAGGACATCACGAAAAGTAGGATAGTTAACCGCGCCATCATAAATTCCAAACTTTCTGTAAACTGAATTTATTGCCTTCTGTAATAAATACATAACTCCTTCACCAAGAAAATAAGAATGAGCGATAACCTCTATTATTTTCTTTAACCAAGTTCTTGGGTCAGTGCCTTGAGGTGGAATGAGCGGATTGAACCTTAAAGGCACAATGTTTCTTCCAACGGTAAAGACAAGCGTGCCTTTAAACTCAGTCAATGAAACAAGGTCTCGATAATTTCTTTTCCAGTCAAAAATGATAAATGGCTTATCCTTTTTAACTAGCTCAGAAACTATCGAGAACCCTAAATTAGTTTTACCTGCTCCTGACCTGCCAAAAATGCCAAGATGTTGAATCCATTCTTTTTCTCGCAAGCCAAAGGGATAAAGACGTTTCTTGTTATAAAGGACATCGCCAAGATAATAACTGCCAGAGGCTGTTTCTCTTGAGGGTGGAAAAAGAAATATCTCGTCTTTTTCGAGTCTTTCTGAAATAACTGACGCAGAAAGCAATTTCAAATATTCTTCGAGTTCTTCCTTACCCTTGTCATCCTCTATTAAATAAGCCTGCCATACTTTATCTATTTTAGAACCAACAACCGGTCTCAACTTCCGACATAGCTGTTTTACTCTTTCTGATTTAAGTTCAAAAGCATCCATTTTAATCAGACAAAAGCAAAAGTCTTGCTTTTCTTACAGTCGCCCTGTATTCAGATGCGGCCTTCAATAACTCTTGCCACAATCTAAAGGTATCTTTCCAGCAATCAATTTCTTCCTGTCTGCGTTGATTCTCAAGCTGGGAAAGCGCCCTTTCAAGACTGCCTTTTCTTTTGTTATCCGGATTAATAGGATAAATATGACATTTATAGAAATACAACTGCGATTGGCAGTCCATAATTTCTGATTCGATGGAAACAATATTCCTTTGTTTAGTCTTTTCCCTTTCGATTATCAAATTAACGAGCTGAATCAGAGTGGCTTTCTGAAACCTTATCTTTTCTTTAATAATCTCTTCAGCAGGGTTATCAATTGATGAAGGTTCAGAAATCAAAAATTGCCTGAGAATATCAAATTGCTTATTATCTAAAACCTTTTCGCTAAAAACATCATAAAATTTATCATTTTCTTCTTTTACATGCGTAATTTCCATTAAACCGCTAGGTTGAGACATCTTTTATTCTCAATCCTTGAAATAACCCGTTCTTAAAACCCTTATACTGAAAGAAGCACATTCTTTTGCATTATTTGTTTCCATTTCCTATGCTCATTATCCCTCTCTCTTCTTGGAAACAAATCAAAAACAATCACAAAACATCGAAATTACATTACATCCATATTGGAAACAAACACAACTTAATTGGAATCAAAAAAACCATAATCATTCCATCATAACTCTAAAAATAAATCTTAGCATTATGTTGTCATTCGACAAGGTCGCACATTAATGCGACCTCCTGTCGAGCTGGAAGCCAACCTCGATTGTTCAGAGTGGAGCGAAGCGACCTCGAACAATCAGAGTGGAAGGCTGACCTCGACGAGCTGGAGCATTAAAGCCTCCCCCACTCAAAAAAACAAAGAAAAAAAATTAATAATAAACAATAAAATATAAAAGAAACAATAATTTAAAACAAAAAAAATAACAAAAAAAACAAAAAATCAAGGCACCCTCAACCTATCAGGTATAGGATACTTCACGCCATCAACCCATGCATGATAGCCATCGCTCTTCTCGCTATCAACATATCGCCTGATTGCCTTTTCAATCATCACCGCGATACTCTGCTTAGTCTCCTTTTGCAACAAAAGAAGTTCTCCAAGCAAATCATTGAGATTCATGTTCGCTAACTGTTCAATCAATGATTCAATCAACTCTCTATTCATTTTTAATACCTCCTTTCAACATTTATTATTGGGGAACTTTTAAGTTCCCTACAACACTGTGGAGTTGAAAGGAATAATTAGTAAATATAGACCGAAAGGCTTAAATGGTTAGTTGAGCGGTTAGCGAAACGCCTTTTATGCCTTTCTGGTCACCAGTGACCAGAAAAACCTCGGCAAGTTCAGTTACCGGCGAATACCGGCACAGTTCCGCACCCGGCAAAGTTCGGCTACCGGCAAAATACTGGCTACCACAAGGCTCATCTACCAGCAAGGGACGGCATCGTTAAGCATTTTAAGCATTTAAACGCTAAGGTTTCACATTAATCAGACAAAGTGCCTTTAATATTTCTTATAGAACGCCACTCAAACCAGAACCAAATCGAAAAATTTAAATAGTTAACATTTTATGTATACTATGATGTCCAAAATAAAGGAATATACGATTGTCCTGACCCCGAGCGACTTCATTGACATAAAGATATTCATTGAAAAAACGAAGTCACAGGCTTCATAATAAACTACAGAACGAAAATAAAGAACTCATGGTATCAGGTTTACAGAATAGACACCTGCCATGATTACCTGCATGAACAGAGATTTTGGATTTCACCTGAGCCGATATCATTAGCTATGACCGGCTCGTTACAATACACATTTAATTTTTATCTTGAGCAAATAAGAGACAATTTTCAAAGATATAAGCAGTATTATATTCAAAGGATGAAAATTTAAAAAAAGAGGTGATATCAGGCTTTTCCTGGGGTAAAAGAAGCGAGAAATAGAATAGGAAAGCTGATAAAAATGGAAAAGAAATTTGAAACAACAAAAGCATTTTTTGAAGAAGTCTGGAAAGACCCAAAAGCATTTCCAGATAAGGCTGTAATATTGCCAATAGAAAAAGTAAAGATAACAGAAGTGTTTACAAAGAAAAGAATAGAGATAATCAAAGTTATTAGAAAGCACCAGGAACTTTCAGTTACAGAAATAGCAAAAATAACGCATAGAAAACTGACGGCAGTAATCCGTGACTTGAAAATACTGGCAGAGTTAGGCATTGTTCAGACAGAAAAGCAAGGCAGAGTCGTAAGGGCAACAGTAAACGCAAAGGTCTTGATTTTGCCTTTAGTCGAACTGAAACCAATAACGATTTAATCAAAATAAAGCCAGTATGCATATAAATCCTGCTGCTTTTAATTACTCAACCACAAACATTATGAAAGAAGATTCGGCTACAGCTGACTCTCTATGCAACCAACCTTTTATATTTTTCTTGCCGGATAGATTAAATTCACTTTACAAAAACGATAATTATATAAATTAAGATATCTTCAGTAAAATGGTTTGGAGATGCTTAAAAATATTTTAATATTCCCATCAACAATATACAAAAAATAAACCTCTTGACTTCCATATTAAATTGGATAAGCTTATTAAGTTAAAGGAGTAAAAATGAAGAGCTATACTAAAAAAGAAAGCAATACTATAAACAAAGATATGTTGATTGTGGTAAAAGGAGACAATCTTAGTAATAGATTACTTCATGCTGCGAAACGATTTAAGTTTAAGGGATTAATATTGCGACTCACACCCAAAGAAGCAGAACATCAACATATCCCCTTGCCTAGATTAAGTATTTATGGAAATTCATACGGTCCCGAGGTACTTTATGCACTTACTTTCAGAAACTTGTCTCAATTCAAAGTATTGCTCAAGTCAGAACAGTAAAATTTAATCAGTTATTTTAGTTCTGCTTGCAATGCCTATCATTCTTGTTTTCGGTACTTCCGGGTGTAACAAAGCAAGTTTCCTTGAATCTTTATGTAGAGGCGATAAAAGATTCTGGAAAATAGAATTAGAAAAAGAATGGGAATTACATCACCAAACGCGTTGGACTACTCTGTTAGACCAACCCACAGCAAAACGTCGAAATGCACTCAAAGAAACTATAGTTCGCCTTAAGAGCAATCTTCCTGGTAATAAAATCGTGCTTTTGGGACTACATGCAACCCATCTTGTGGAAGCTTCTCTTTCCTCCCCTGCACCAATTGATGTGCTGAAGGATATTGGTGTTGATTTTTGCATAACTGTTTTTGATGATTTAGCCGCGGTACGACATAGACTTGCAAAAAGAGGTTTTCACTACAATTTTCAACAATTACTCTTATGGCGAAGCGCCGAATTATTGGCAGCAGATTTAATAAGCGAAGAGGTCGCTCAGAAATTCTCCAATAGAACTAACATAAGAAATTTTTTCATAGCAGTCAAACATCCGCTTTCCACAGTGCGCAAATTACTCACAAATTTAAATTGCATTAAAGTATATAGTGCCTATTCTATAAGTGGCGTCATTGAGACTAAAAATCCTGACCTACGATTAAGATTAAAGAACGAAACTATAAAGTACAGGAAAGAACTTCTAATGAGGAATATTGTTGTCTTTGACCCAGGGACACTTGATGATAGATTGCTTATAAGTAAATTACGCACAAATAAACTAAAACAGGGGTATAATACTGTTAATTTTAAAGAACGATGGCCTTATTTACTCGGCAGAAATAAAAATCTTCATCCCGCTGTTGTAGACCCAAAAAATTTATTCCCACTTAGGATTCAAAATATTGAGGCATATATTCTTAAAAAAAGTTTGGGTGGGATTAGTGGTCACTACAACCAAATTGATGCCCACATTACTCAAATCGACCTTCGGTATGTTGCACAAGCCGATTTCATTACAGTTTGGCGACCCTTTAATCAGGGCACTCCAAGCTTGGGTTGCCGGAGGGAAGTTGAATATGCTACTGTATTGGAAAGGCCGGTGATTGCTTACTCAACACGGGAAGATAAGAAGCTCTTGGAAGAAAAACCCAGAGGTCAATCAAGACCCTTAGATCGATTATGGGTTTCCAGTGGAGGACTATTAGAAAATCAAAAAGAATTTTGGGTAGAAATCGATAAAATTATCCAACAATTTCGTAAATAATTTCTTACAAATAAATTTATCTAATTTTTTGTTACAAATAGAATTGAGGCACTCGCTTTTAGTCTTTATCAAATTTATCCGCAGAAACAACCCCCGAAATGATGAAATAATTAAACTTCTCAACACTTTAATTTAATCGCATTACAAAATATGCGACCTCGTGCCGAGATGAAAATCTGACGAGCGGTTTTGATAATGAAATATCCAAAACTGCATCTGGAAGATTTTCCTCGGCGAGCGGCGCATTAAGAAGATGGAAAAACTTAAATGGTTAGGTGAGCCCTATTTTCTTAATTTCAGTTTGGCGAACCGCCTTTTATGTTTTTCCCATCGAATTTGAAACAAAAATATATGATATATGATCGAAAAGTTTATAAAGTTCTAAATATTGGGAATAAATATGGGAAAAATAATGACTGAGCTTGAAGAAAGGGGTAGAATTGTTATCCCAAAATCAATCAGGCAGGAGCTTAAGATAAAACCCGGACAAAAACTGCTCATAGAAAAAAGAAATCACGATATTGTTCTTAGAAAAGCCAGAGACATATCAGACCTTGCAAAGTTAAGGGGCTGTATTAAACACTCCAAAATTAACGAACTGGACATTAAAAACATTTGGAAGTAAAATGCTTTTTATAGATTCAAACATATGGTGCTACTATTTTAACATGGGCTGTAAAGAACATGCTAAAGTCGTTAGCTATCTTGATAAAATTTTGAAACAAGAGCAAATTATTATCAATACGGTAGTAATAATAGAGGTAGCCCACTATCTTATTAAAAATCTTGGTTTTGCTGGAAAGGAAAAAGTAAATATCCTTTTAAACTTACCTTTTAAAGTAATTGACTTTGATTACGAACAAGTCAAACAATCAGTGAATTTCCTTGATAAATTCAGCACTACAGGTACAGGAATAGGCGGCAGGGATGCCACATTATTGGCGGCGATGGCCAAAGCCGGCACAAACAGTATTGTCACCAACGATTCTTCTTTCAATCACATTAAAGGCATAAAGGTAATAAACCCAATAACACGATGAGGAAGCAATATCCATGTCCTTGCGGCGGCCAGACAGAAGGGCTCAATCATAAAAATTACGAGAGAAGATTTGGCTATGGTTAATTCCGCAAAGATTTCAATTGTGAGAATTATTTCAAATTTCCTGCAATGAGTGTATTCTTACTCTTATTATTTTGCTTCCGTCTTTCATCAAAATAAAATCTTACCCAAATTAAATTAAGATTATTCAGTAGCAAGAGAGTATTTTTAGTCATTCTTCATCCTCAGGTTTTGGATTATACTTCTTACGATGCACTTCGTCAAGCCTTCGGACTAAGAAAACGATCTGTTTCTCAAGCTCAAGATAACAAAGCGCTGCCTTACGCTCCCGGAGCGCTTGCGCTTTTTCCTCGGTCGTTTCCGGCGCACGCAAAACACGATTATACGGTGTGTCAAGTTCATACTCCCGATACACCTTACCACCCACACGCTCTTTCTTGATTGTTATCATCGTCGGAATAAAATAATTATGTTTCAACGAAATTAAAGGCATTAACTCCTTCAAAATTTGATATTCAGCCTCCATCTCATAACGGCAATAACCCACATAAGAACGAATCAAGGTCCAGTGCCGACTCTCCACCACCGGATTGTCATTCTTACGATAAGCCCGAGAACGAGTATACCGCATACCCCGACGCTGGGTATACTCAAACACCGGCTCATTAATAAACTCTGACCCACCATCCACATGCCGAGTATGAATCGCAAACGGCACCATCTGATCAATATCCTTTAATGCCTTATAACTCCAGATATGAGCCCGATTTCTTAATGCCCGCAACTCGGTCCAATGGGTGTTAATCTCTACCTCGCTCAAGGTTAAACAATAACTACCCTTCCATACCCCGTCATTATGATGCACCGTATCTAACTCGGTATAACCTAACTTCCCACGCACCTTGTTAAAATTGGTTTCCACCGGAATCTTTTTCTTCAGCACCGAAGCATGGGGATGAGGTTTATATCGGTGTCTTAGTTTATATTCGTTCTTTATCGGTTTTAATAACCGTTCAATAGTGGCCGAGCTGATGGTCTGTAAGAGATCCTGGATTGGGGCGGGGATATATTGTAAAGGCATTAAATCAGCCTTAATGTCTTTTGGAAAACCATCAAGCATCTGGTGGGAGATACCCCCAAATAGCCAGGATTGATTTATTGTTATAAATGCCTTAAGATGAACTGAAGAACGATAACTGCTTAACACCCAGAGGGCTTTAAGCCAGGGAAGAATTTCTTGAGTGTATTTCTTCTTCCGACCCCGCTTATGCAGATAGGTAACGGTTGGGTCGCCCACTAACTTGAAACCCTGAGGCGTATAATAGACCTTGCCGGTCTTGTTGAGCAACACCGTAAGGTGCTTACGATTAAGATGCGTGGTCTGTACTAAATCATCAAGCATATGGGTCTTTAATTTTCGTGCCGCCTTATGATACAACACGGCATTTGCTTTGACTATTGACCTTTTATCCTGCATTGTGTATACTCCTGGTGGTATTATTATCACCATAGGGACTCCTTTCGCTTCTATTCAAAGCGCATATATTATACGCCGGAGTCCCTATTTTGCCAATAGAATTAATAATAAAACCAATTTTGACTAAACAATCCCCTTTCGGTAAGATTATTTTTGATTTAAAGCGTACATTTCCATCAAAATCCAACCTATTCCAAGTGAATGTTGCTGTTTTCGTTGTTGGCCAAAAACATGGAGTATCGTCAATGATTATATTTCTCCTTGCGGACCTCTCAAAGATGAAGGCGAT
>Ga0172366_10000098_pt1 | contig 49279 bp, 38 predicted proteins | sample LakKivSesite69cm_FD_114533 | JGI IMG/M metagenome (GOLD analysis project Ga0172366, IMG submission 114533) | Sediment microbial communities from Lake Kivu, Rwanda - Sediment site 69cm | ecosystem: Environmental > Aquatic > Freshwater > Lake > Sediment | place: Rwanda: Western Province, Lake...
AACATGATCCGGACCGAGCTCGAGCCTTCGGAGGACGAGGAAAAGACCTCCTCGACACCGGGCACCGCGCTCAGGGCCTCCTCGATCGGCCGGGTGATGATCTCCTCGATCTCCTCGGGCCCGGTGTTCGGGTAAGAGGCGTTGACGTTGAGGGTCGGGTAGACGACCTCGGGCATGAGGTCGACGGGCAGGCGGGTCAGCGAGACGAGCCCGATGATGATGACGACGAGCGTCACCATCCAGGTGAAGATGGGCCGCTGGATGGAGAATTCGGACAGCTTCATCGCTTGTCTCCCGGCGCCGCCTTCGTGTCCGGGGCCTCGGCTCCGGGCGCGTCCGCGGGCAGGATGAGGGACGTGCCGTTCTCGAGCAGGTGGTGCCCGAGGGTGACGACGTGACCCGTGAGCCGGGCGGGCTCGAGGATCTCGGCCCGGTCGCCCTCGATGATGCCCACGGTCGCGGGCTGGAACACGGCCTTCTTGGCCTCGAGGTCGGCCAGGAACAGCCCCTGCAAGGCCCCCCGGTTGACGAGAGCGCTGGTCGGCACGATGGTCGCGCCGGCCTTGTTGACGAACTCGATCCGGGCGTTGACGAACATGCCCGGCTTCAGGGACCCGTCGGCATTCTCGACATTGACCTCGACCCGGGCCTCGCGGGACGTCTCCTTGAGGAGGGGCGCGATCCGGGCCACCTGGCCCTGGAATTCCCGGCCGGGGAAGGCCCCGCTCGTCAGGGCGACGGGCTGGTCGGACTTCAGCCGGAAGTAGTCCTTCTCGGTGACGTGGATGACAGCCGTGATCGGCTGGAGCTCGATGACCGACAGGATGGCCGTGCTCGACCCGATCATGGCCCCGGGGTTGACGAAGCGCTCGCCGACGAAGCGGTTGTCGCCGCCCGTTTCCCAGGCGGCGCGGATCCGGGTATAGGACAGGCGGACCCGGGCGGTCTCCAGGGCGGCCTTCTGATTGGCCAGCTGGGCCTGGGTCACCTTGGAGCGGGCGTCGCGCGTCGAGAAGGCCGATTGCGCGGCCTCGAGCTCGGCGTCCGACAGGATGCCCTTCTCGTGGAGGGCCCTGGCCCGGTCGAACTCTTTCTTGGCCAGCTCCTGGGCCGAAGCGGCTTCCTCCAGATTGGCCTGGGCGACGCCGAGGTCGGCCTCGGCCTGGATGACCTGCTGCTGGTACTCTTCGTCCTCGAGCAGGGCCACGAGCTGGCCGCGGCTCAGCCGGTCCCCGATGTCGACGTAGAGCTCTTTGATCCGCCCCGAGATCTTCGGGACGACCGTGAAATAGGACTTCGGGATCAGGGTCCCGGAGAATGTGCCGATGTCCTTGATGGCGCCCGTGGTGATCGGGGCGATCTCGACGGCGACCGCGGCCCCCCGCGGCCCGCCGGCCTGCGTCCCGCCGCCGAGGCGGCTCGCGATCTGCCAGCCGAGGAAAAGGAGGAAGAGGGCGGCCACGATCGTGTAGGGTCGGGCCTTCTTGGCCCAGAGCTTGTTCCGGATCTCTTTCCAGGTGGGTTTAGCCAAGACGAACCTCACTTGTCGATAGACTTAGCCATCCATTATACCATTGAGACGTTGGGGGGAAGGTTTTCTTCCCGTTTATTGAAGGGCCGCGGAACCTTAGCTGACCCGGAAGACCTTGTCCCCTTCCCGGACGTGCTCCTTGACCTTCAGCCCGGCTGAGACGCCCGTGGCGATCTCGGGGACCTGGAGGTGCTCCTGCTGGAGCGAATCCACCGTCTGGGTGAAATCGCTCGTGTGCCCCTTGATCCGGATGGTCTCGCCGACCTTCAGGCGGCCGGCCGTGACCTCGATCACGGCGACGCTGATCTTCGGGAAGTAATGAGTGATCCGCCCGATCTCCTCTTCGGCCATTTCGCCCTCCTCGTCGGCCTCCCGCCGCTCCCGCCCCGGACGGAATGATACGCCGGGGACGGGAGAACGTCAACGGCCGCCGGGCCGCTTATTTCAGGAACGAATAGTCCCGGCCGTACCGCAGCATCTGCTCGACGTAGCCCTCGGTGAGGTCGATCTTGACGTCGACGATCTTCCCGCCCGCGACGACCGGCGTGTAGACGGGATTGACGAAGCCGGCATAGGGGGCCAGGTGGAGCTTGGCGTAGCGGTCGAGGACCTCCTTGTGGAGGACGGGGTCGACCTGGACGCCGTAGCTTTCGACCAGGGCCTTGGCCGCCTCGTAGTCCCCTTCGCTCGTGATCCTCTGGACCTCGGCCAGGAGCCGGCCGTAGAGGCCGCGCAGCTTCTGGTAGTCGTTGATGACGAAGAACGTCTTGCCGTCCTTGGTCACCCGTTCGATGACGTTCTCCGGCCGGCCCTTCTCATAGACCCAGTGGGCGATCAGGGCCCGGTCGCGCATGTGGGCTTCCTCGACCGTCTTGCCGGGCTGGATGCGGACGAGCTGGGTCATCAGGCCGTTGCGGACATCCAGGTCGTACTCGGCCATGGCCGCTTCCTTGGCCGGCAGGAGGCCGAGCTCGATCATCTTGTCGTCCATGATGTAATAGAGGCCGAAGAGGTCGGCCCGCGCCTCCTCGACGGCCGAGCCGTAGTTCTTGAGCGCCTCGTCGGCGACGCCGGGCAGGAGCTGGCCCGAGCCGTGGCCGAGGACCTCGTGGAGGTCGGTGAGGATGTTGCCGGCGAGAGGACCGTACTTCTGGGCCCGCTCGAGGGTGACTTCGTCGTAGGTGAACTCCTTGCCGAACGGCGACGCGAGCGAGGACTGGTCGTAGGCGTAGGTGATGTTCTCGATGGTCACCGACTTGGAGCCGTAGTTCTTGCGGATCCAGTTGGCGTTGGGCAGGTTGATGCCGATCGGCGTCGACGGGTAGCAGTCGCCGCCCAGCATGGCCGCTGTGATGACCTTGGCCGAGACGCCCTTGACCTCCTTCTTCTTGAAGCGGGGATCGACCGGCGAATGGTCCTCGAACCACTGGGCGTTGGCCGAGATGATGTCGGCGCGCTTGGTCGCGGCCAGGTCCTTGAAGTTGACGACCGACTCCCAGGTGGCCTTCAAGCCCATCGGGTCGTTGTAGACCTCGATGAAGCCGTTGACGAAGTCGATGAGCGAGGCCAGGTCCTTGACCCAGAGGATGTTGTATTCGTCGAACCGCTCGAGGCTGCCCGACCGGTAGTAGGCGATCAGGGCCTCGATGACCTTTTTCTGCTGGTCGTTCTCGGCCGCGGCGGCGGCCTTTTCGAGCCAGAAGACGATCTTGGCGATGGCCGGCCCATAGAGGCCGTCGAGCGAGTACACCTCCTCGACGATCTGGCCCTCCTTTTTGACCAGCCGGGAGTTCAGGCCGTAGGAGATGGGCGTCTCGTCCCGGGGATCGACGATCCCCTTGTAGTAGCTCTCGACCTCGGCTTGGGTCACGCCGTCATAGAAGTTGACCGCGGAGCTCGCGACCAGGTCCCTGGTCGAGTCCAGCGAGACCTTTTTAGCGTCGCCAGCGGGATCGAAGAGGATGGGCCTCAGGAAGGCCAGGAAGGCGTCGACCGACTGGCCCGGGGCGAGCGGGAACGCCTCGCCTTCCGTGCCCTTGACCAGGGCGGCGAAATAGTCGGCGTCGAAGCCGGGGACGAACTTGTCGTTTGAATAATGATGGTGGATGCCGTTGGAGAACCAGACCCGCTTGACGTAGGTCATGAATTCGGCCCAGCGGGGGTCGTTGCGGTCGCCCTCGTACCCCCGGACGACGGCGTCCAGGGTGCGGCGGATGACCAAGTTATGCTTGTAGTTCTGGTCGAAGATGATGTCCCGGCCGCAGACCGCCGCCTCGCTGAGGTCGTAGACGAGCTCCTTCTGGCGCGGCGTGAGGGACTCGAAGCCGGGCACCTGATAGCGCAGGATGCGCAGGTCGGCGAACTGGTCGATCTGCCACTGGAACTCCGGCGCGGCCGCGGCCGGCGCTGGAACAGGTTCCTTTTTCCGGCAGGCCGCGGTCGAAGCGACCAGGCCGAGGCAGACGACGGCCAGGACAAGCAGGTTCTTGGTGTTCATGCGGCGGGACCTCCTGGGCGGGATGGTATCGAACATCTATGATAGCCGAAACGCCGGCCCGGCGTCCAACCTCCGGATGGGGTCAAGTCTGCCCGGCGAGCTTCTTGAGAAGGGGTCAGATCTACCTTTTACCCTCCCCAAGGCCCCGAAAAGGGTAAAAGGTAGATCTGACCCCATCTTGAAATTCTCGGCTCGCCGGGCAGACCTGACCCTATCTTGTTGACCCCATCTGGAAGAAATCCCGCCTGGCCGCGTCAAAAAGGATGGTTGTGAATTCTAGGTGGAGGTATTTATGAAAAAGCACCTGTTCGCCGTGGTCCTCGTCTTCGCCCTGCTCATCGGCCTGCGGGCCCAAGGCCCCCCGCCCCAGCAGCAGATGAAGCTCGAGGACGTCCAGAAGGCGCTGAGCCTGGTCGACAAGGCCCAGCCGGCGCCCGACAAGTACAAGGCCGGCCTCGAGGCCATCACCGCCAATGACTCGATCGCGATGCTGGCCTACATCGCGTCCGACCTCCTGGAGGGCCGCGACACCGGCTCGCGCGGGTACGATCTCGCCGCCGAGTATGCCGCGTCCCTTTTCAAGATGTGGGGGGTCAAGCCGGCCGGTGACATGCCCATGGCCATGGGCGGGTTCCGCATGGGCGGCGGCCGGGGCCAGGCGCCCCAGGCCCCCCGCGAACGGACCTATTTCCAGGAATTCGCCATGAAGGAGGTCTCCGACTCGCAGACCGACATCAGCATCGAGGTCGCGAAGGCCGGAGCGGTCAAGACCCGGACCTTCAAGGGCGGGCTCGATTTCGGCGGCGGGTTCGGCGGCATGGGCGGCGGGGCCGAAGGCACGGTCACCGCGCCCGTCGTCTTCGTCGGCTACGGCATCTCCGAGCCGTCCGCCGGCTTCGACGAGCTCAAGGGTCTCAACCTCAAGGGCAAGGTCGTCCTCCTGCTCAGCGACGCGCCGGGCCGGGACAACCCCCAGTCGCCGCTCCAGAAGACCAAGGAGCTCAAGGACAAGTACTTCCCGGCCGCGCCTCAGGGCGACATGATGGCCATGATGGCGCGCGGCGGCGGGCCGCAGCGCTTCAACAAGATCGCCGAGATCGCCAAGCTCGGGCCGGCGGCCATCGTTCAGGTGGCCAACACGGGCAAGGACAGCGACATCTTCAACGCCCTCTCCGTCGTCCGCAAGCCCAGCGACGAGCGGCCGATCATCAACCAGCCTCGCAAGCGGCTCTCGCTCGCCGGCGTCGCCGGCGGCATGGAGATGGGCCGGGGCGGCGCCGCCGCCACGGCGATCACCCGCGAGATGGCCAACATGCTGCTCGAGGGCACCGGCCAGACGATCGACGACCTCAAGAAGAAGATCGAGACGACCTTCAAGCCGGTCTCGATGGACCTCCCCGGCGCCAAGATGACCATCGCCACGACCTCGAAGACGGCGCTCGTCCGGGGCAAGAACGTCCTCGGCATCATCGAGGGCTCCGATCCCAAGCTCAAGGACGAGTACTTCGTCGTCGGCGGCCACTATGACCACCTGGGCGCGTGGGACGGCTATATCTACAACGGCGCGGACGACAACGGTTCCGGGTCGGTCGGCGTCCTGAACATCGCCAAGGCCATCGCCGCGAGCCCGGTCAAGCCCAAGCGGTCCATCGTCTTCGCCCTGTGGACCGGCGAGGAGAAGGGCCTGCTCGGGTCCCGCTACTACGCCCTGAACCCCATCTACCCGATCGAGAAGACCGTCGGCTACCTCAATTACGACATGATCAGCCGGCCCTACGACGCCGCGACGATCGACCGCACGATGCGGCGCTACGGCGTCCCCGGCGCCGAGGAGCTGGTCAAGAAGGTCCGCGCCCCCTGGTTCGTCACGGTCAGCCTGACCGAGGGCACGCCCTTCGCCGCGATCGCCCGGGAGATGAACAGCTACGTCGGGCTCGACCTGGCCTTCACCTTCAACGCGCTGGGCCAAGGGAGCGGCGGCTCCGACCACTCGTCGTTCGCCTCGGTCAAGGTCCCCTTCGTCTATTACATGGCGGCCATGACCTCGGATTACCACCAGCCGAGCGACAGCGTCGAGAAGGTCAGCGGCGAGCTCATCGCCAAGATCAGCCAGCACGGCTTCTTGACGGTCTTCACTATCGCGGACAAATAGAGATAGATAACGAGAACTATCGCGAGGGAGGGGCGGACGCTCTGTCTGCCCCTCCCCTTTCGGGTTTGACCCTCTCCGTCTTCTTCTATAGAATCCCCCTCAACAGATAATCTCCGAGCCTCTTCGAACGAAGGAGGTCCGTATGACCGAATCCGCCTCTCAAGCCCTGTCCATCCTGCGCGACGGAAGCCAGTTCCAGTGGTACGTCATCCCTCTTCTGGCCTTCGCCTTCTACATCTACACCACAGAAGTCCAGAAGAAGGCCTGGAGCCTCGTCCTGGCCGGGCTCGCCTTCTGGGGCATGGACTGGATCAACGAGATCGCGAACGGCCTCGTCTTCCACTTCACGGGCACCGCTCCGATCTGGGGCGCCCCCGGAAAGACCGCCTATCTCATCCTGATCGGGTTGAACATCGAGATCATGTTCATGTTCGCCGTGGCCGGCATCATCTGGTCGAAGATGCTCCTCCCCGACCGCCGGACCAAGGTCCTCGGCCTGCCCAACCGCTGGTTCGTCGCCATCGCCGGGGCCGCCTTCTGCGTCTTCGTCGAATACCTGCTCAACGGCGTCGGGGCCTTGACCTGGGATTACAGCTGGTGGAGCCGGCGGGCCCCCTGGCTCATCTTCCTCTTCGGCTACCTGACCTTCTTCGTCGTCGCTTTCTGGGTCCACGACATGAAGACGATGAAAGGGAAGCTCACCGTCGTCGGGACGATCTGGGCCGTTGTGATCGCCTCGCTCGTCCTCTTCATCCCCGTCCTCCATTGGATCTAAGAAAGGGAAAGACGAGGCTGAAGACGCTGCCCCGGCCCGGTTCGCTCACGACGTCCACCCGGCCGCCGTGGGCGGCCATGATGTGGCGGACGATCCTCAGGCCCAGGCCGACGCCGGTCGGGAAATGCTCGACGGCCCGCGGGGACCGATAGAAGGCGTCGAAGATCTTGTCACGCTCCGCCGGCGCGATCCCGAGGCCCCGGTCTTTGACGGAGATGACCGCCTCTTCGAGGCCCCCGGTCAAAGTGACCGAGATCCGATCGCGTTCCGGGCTATATTTCACCGCGTTGTCGAGGAGGTTCAGGAGGGCCTGGCGCACGGCATCGGGGTCCGCCCGGACGACGAGCGGCGCCCCGGCGTCGTCGACCTCGATCGCCGGCCCCTCTTCCTCCAAGCTGCCGCGGACGAGGTCGACGACGTCCCTCGCGAGCGGACCGAGATCGACGTCCCGGAACGCGTAGGACTTGGCGTCGGCCTCGATCCTGCCGTAGTCGAGGACATTGGTGAGGAAGCGCGCCAGCCGCCCGCATTCGCCGGCCATGAGTCCGAGGAGCCTCTCGCGCCGGGCCGGGTCCTCGATCTTGCCGGACCGGAGAAGCCCGGACAGCCCGCTGAGGGAGGTCATCGGCGTCCTCAGCTCATGGGACAGAGTGGAGATGAACTCCGTTTTCATCCGGACGAGCTCCTCGGATTTCTCCCGTGAGGCCCGTTCATAGATCATCTCCTCCTGGATGCGGATCCGGCCCAAGTTGACCGCCAGATCCCCCGCCAGGGTCCGGAGGAGGTCGATGTCCTCGCCCGTGAACCGGTGCCCCGAGCTCTTCGGGCCGAAGAGGAGGAGGCCCCGAAGCGTCCCGGCGCCGCGCGGCAGGGTCAGGGCGACGACGGCCCCGGCGGCCGCGAGGTCGTTCTCCCGGGTCGCATCGCCGTCGCCGAGGCCCCGGACCCTTTCGGCCCGGACCCAGAGCCTGTCCTCGCCCGTCGGGAGAGCGGCCAGCCCGGCCGCGGCCGCCGCGTCCAGCCCCCGGGCCCAGGTCCGTCCTTCGCCGCTTCCTCCTTCGCGGAGCAGAACGCCGATCCCCGAGACGGCCAAGACCGAGCTCAGGGTCTCGGAAAAGAGCTCGAGGAGCCCGTCGGCCTCGATGACCGCGGGCGCTTTCTCCTTGAACCTCTGTAGGGCCTGTCGATAGTCGAAAGCCTGCCGGAAGAAGAGCCGGTCGACAAAGTCCCGGATGGCCTTCCGGCCGGGGCTGAGGAAAAGGGCGACGGCCACCGCCGTCCCGATATAGATCAGGTTCCGGCCGGTGGCGGTCGCGCGTGGGAAGACCAGCCGCAGGGCGTCGACCGAGAAGAGATAGGCGCAGATCGTGAAGACCGTCAGGATCGCGTAAACGAGCCCGCGGTGGAAGACGACGTTGACCCGGAGAAGCCGGAACTGAAGGATCACGGTGGCCATGAAGATCGGCAGCAGGAAAAAGAACGCGCTGACGAAATCGTCGGAGAGCCAAGGCTTGAGGGCCAAGGCCTGGGGCAGCTGATTGAGCATGAGGAAGGGCCCCAGCCCGACGGCCAGGCCGATGAAATACCATTTGATCTCGGCCCGGTCCTCCGCGGACGGGGATCTGCGAAAAGCCCGGGCGAACTCGACGAGCGCAAGGACGCCCATGGCGACGATATAAAGCCGGAAGACGTTGAGGCCCTGCTGCCGAAGGCGGAAGGCGGCGATCGAAGGCCCGATCTGGGAGACGAGGAACGTTACGCCGAGGAAGACCCCCCAGGCCAGGGGGACGACCCAGAACAGGGACGGCCGGGCCAGCCGCCGGTGCGGAGCGTAGCTCCGGGCGAACCAAAGCAGGAGGGCCAGGGTCAGAGGGTAGGCGAAGTTGACCACGGTCCCGGGCAGGAGATTCAGCGTGCGGCCCTGGACGCCGGCCGTCGCCCAGCCGATGGTCACGGCGGCGCCGAAGGCGATGCACAGCCAGTAGAAGATGCGGCCGCGCCGGTCGGCCGGCTTGAGCAGGAGGACACCGAATCCGGCGAGGAAGCTGAAGCCGCCGAGAAGGGCGAAGGGCAGCGGGAAGGCCGCCTGCGAGTAGTAAGGGACGATCGTGTCGCGAACGGCCGCCGGCCCGCCGTCCGGCCCGAAACGGATCTCGACCGGGTCGCCGATCCGCTTCTGGGCCAGGACGAACATCACGTCGTCGGGCCGCCGGATCCCGGTCCCGTCGAGTCCGATGATCGGCCGGGCGAGATGCTCGCTGCGGATCCCCGGCCGGCCGGCCAGGTTGACGAGGCCGAACAGGCTCACGGCGAGAACTGCGGCGCCGACGGCGAGCGGAGCGACGAGAGACTTTTTCGGCATGACCGGCTGACCGTGACCGGCCCGATTATAACATAGGGACGGCCCGCGCCCGCGCGCACGCCGCGCTTGAAGCGGGCCCGGGACTTGACTTAAGATGAGGCATAGGCTGGCCGGCCGCCGCATGAAGAAGCTCCATATCGCGCTCATCTACAACGCCTACACGGACGTCCCGCCCGATGACAAGTCCGACACCGGCGGCCTCCACGACCTGCGCCAGATGATCCGCGGCATCGCCCGGGGCCTGCGGCGCCTGCGTCACGATGTCGTCGTCCTGCCCCTCGCCGGGGACCTCTCGGTGCTCCAGCGCAAGCTCAGCCGCCTCGAGCCCGACGTCGTCTTCAACCAGTACGACGACGTCGTCCACGGCGCCCTCTACGAGATGCGCGTCGCGGCCTTCATCCGCATGCTCGGCTACCCGATGACCGGCTCCCCCGCCTTGGCCCTGGGGCTGAGCCGCTACAAGTCCATGTCCCTGAGCCTGCTCAAGGGCGCCGGCCTGCCCATCCCGCCTTCGACCGCCCTCGTCGAGAGGCTGTCCGATATCGACGAGCACAAGTGGGCCTTCCCCCTGATCGTCCACGCGGCCCAGGAGCACGCCGGGATCGGCCTGGCCCGCGATTCCGTCGTCGAGACCAAGACGGCCCTCAAGGAGAAGGCGCGCGAGATCCTCCGCACGTACAAGCAGCCCGCTCTCGTCCAGCACTTCCTCAAGGGCCGCGAGTTCAACGTCGGCCTCATCGGCGGCCGCAAGGTCCAGGTGCTGCCGCTCGCCGAGGTCGATTACTCGCGCCTGCCCCGCAAGATCCCGCCGATCATGTCCTACGCGGCCAAGTGGGTCGAGACGTCGATCGAGTACCAGCGGACCGATGTCATCTGCCCGGCCCGCGTCGACGCCGAGATGGCCGGGCTCATCAGCAAGCTCTCGGTCAAGGCCTTCCGGGCCGTCGGCGGCTGGGGCTACGGCCGGGTCGACATCCGCCTCGACGAGGACGGCCAGCCCGTCATCCTCGAGGTCAACTGCAATCCCTGCCTCGACAGCGGCATGGGTCTGGCCCGGTCGGCCGAAGTGGCCAGCCTCCGCTATCCGCAGCTCCTCCAGGCGATCGTCAAGGCTGCCTTCGAGGGGCCGCCCTACGACCTGCAGCTGCCGATCTTCACCCCCAACGCGAACGCCGCCAAAGGCCGTTAGGCTGTCCTGTTCACGAATCGAGGCGGCCCTCAGATGCGAGGCCCGAGCCAAGATGGGGCCGGATCGGTTCGCCCGGAGGGAAAAAAAGCCCTAAAAAAGTGAGATGGAGAAAAAGGGGGCGTTTGGTGAATAGGTCAGCCGGTGAGGCGGCCGGTGTAGGCATAATCGAGGGCCAGGGCGATGACCAGCGACACGACGTCCATCAGCCTCTCCCCTTCCGCGCCCGGCCGGTAGTCCAGGCGGAGGGCCGCCGCCCGGGCCTCGAGCTTGCGGATGAGCGCTTCCGCTTCGGCCGGCGTGAGCACGGACCAGTGCGTGACCCTCTCGACCAGCCGGTCCCGGTAGCGCCGGAAGAGGGCGGAGGCCGGTCGGAGCACTTTCCCCCGCGAGGGCGGGAAAGCGTCTTGAAGACTGTCGTCGACATAGCCGCGGGCGTCCCGGCGGAAGCGCTCGGCCTTCTTGCCGTAGTGCTCGGCCAGCGTCCAGGTCATCCGCTCGGCCGGGGCCAGGTGCCTCGACCGGCGGCTCATCGGGGCCTCCCGCCGGACGTCCTTCATCAGCCGGTCGACGTAAAGCAGCTTGCGCAGGACCGGCCAGCCGCGGTAGCGCCGGCGCCAGCCCGACCGGGGGGTCAGCCAGACGGCGAAGGTCTCGGCGAAATCCTCGTCGGGGTGCTTCTGGGCGTAGGTCCGCCCGTAGGGGGTGGCGGTGATATGGCGGACGTAGTGGCGGCTGGCCCGGTCGGGCCGGAACGAATCCCGGTAGGGCTTGGTGAAAGGCCCGAAGAGCTCTGTCCAGCTGGGGCGCCGCCAGAGGCGGTAGGCGTAGTTCACCGCGTGCCCGGCTTCGTGGCGCAGGAGCATCATGATCTTGCGGCCGTCCTCGACCTCCCCGGTCTGCTCCTCCTCGAGCCGGACCAGGCGGGCATCGGCCAGGTAGAACGGGATGCCGATGACCGGGGTCCGGTCGGGGCACCCCCACTCGTCCGTCAGGTAGATCTCGGGCTTGAAGCGGAATCTCTTGGCCTCCATCTCCCGGCGCAGGCGGCGGACATACCTCTCGACGGGCGATCCCTCGACGGCCAGATGGAGGCTCGAGATGGGGGTTTTCAGCAGCTCGAAGCGGACCGTTTCCCAGCTCCGGACAAGCGCTCTGATGGTCCTGCCGCTCATGTTCGCCCCGCGAAAAAGAGAAAATACGGCAGGCCGGCGCGGTTGTCAAGACTCTGGTCTTCCCGGCGGCTTGAGCCGGAGCGGCGGATATGCTAAGATAAGTCTTTGATTCGAAAAGGAAAAACCATGCTCTTCACCGAACTCCCCCTCGACCCCAGGCTGCAGCAATCCATCGCGGACAGGGGTTACACGGAGCTGACCCACGTCCAGGAGCTGACCCTGGACAAGTCCCTCGAGGGCCAGGACGTGGCCGTCCAGTCCCAGACCGGGACGGGCAAGACGGCCGCCTTCCTGATCACCCTCTTTTCCCACCTGCTCAAGCACCCGAAAAGCTCCCGTCGCAAGGCCCTGATCATCGTCCCCACCCGCGAGCTGGCCGTCCAGATCGAAGGCGAGGCCCTGCTCCTCAACCGCTCGATCGGCCTTCAGATCGGCTGTTTCTACGGCGGCGTCGGCTACACCGTCCAGCTGAACCAGATCAAGGCGGGTCCGGACGTCATCATCGGGACACCCGGCCGCCTCCTCGATCTCGCCGAAAAGAAGCGCCTCAACTTCAAGGAATGCGGCTTCCTGGTCATCGACGAGGCCGACCGGCTCTTCGACATGGGCTTCCTGCCGGACCTGCGGGACATCGTCCGCCAGATGCCCGAGCGCACCCATCGCCAGACGATGCTCTTCAGCGCCACGCTGAACAAGCTGGCGCGCCGGGTGGCCGAGGCCTACCTCAACCAGCCGGCCTTCATCGAGGTGACGCCCGGCGAGATGACCGTGGACACGATCTCCCAGGAGCTCTACCACGTCGGCAGCCACATCAAGCTCAATCTCCTTCTGGGCCTGCTGCAGCGGCGCACGCCCCGCAACGTCCTCATCTTCACCAACATGAAGCACACGGCCTTCCTCCTGGCCAAGCAGCTCCAGGCCAACGGCCACGAGGCCCGGTTCCTCAGCGGCGACCTGGCCCAGAGCGAGCGGCTCAAGATTATCGAGGACTTCATGGCCGGGCGCTTCCCGGTCCTCGTGGCCACCGACGTCGCTTCGCGCGGCCTCCATATCGACGACCTGGAGATGGTCGTCAACTACGACGTCCCCCAGGACTGCGAGAACTACGTCCACCGCATCGGCCGGACGGCCCGGGCCGGCGCGACGGGCCTGGCCATCACCCTGGCCAGCGAGAAGACGGCCGACCACATCGAGGCCATCGAGAAGTTCATCGGCCAGAAGATCCCGGTCCTCGCCGTGACGAGCGACATGTACGCGCGGGACATGAGTCTCGAGCGGCTGGCCGGCCAGAACCTCGAGCGGCGGCCTTCGAGGCGGCGCGGCGGCGGGGGGGGCCGGTCCTCCGGGCGGCCGGGCGGCGGCCCCCGCGGCGGCAGCGGCCGCGGAGGCGGCCGCGACGGGCGGCAGCGGCCGCATTGACAGGCCTCGGGGCCTCCGTTAGAATGAGCGCCTGACCCGGGGGGCCCGGGATCGCCGCAGCCGAGGTTGTTCATGGAAAAGAAGCCCGCACCCGACCTGGAATCGATCTGCGCCGCGTTCGCCATCGACGGCCGATGGGTCTCGTCGTGCCCGATCCCCTCGGGGCACATCAACGACACGTACTGCTCCAAGTTCGAGGCGAACGGCGCGACGGTCCAATACGTCAACCAGCGCATCAACCACCTCGTCTTCCGCGAGCCCGAGCAGCTCATGGAGAACATCGAGCGGGTGACGCGCTTCGCCCGGGAAAAGATCCTCGCCGCCGGCGGCGACCCGGACCGGGAGACGCTGACCATCGTCCCGACGCACGACGGCCGGACGTTCCACCGGACCGCCGAGGGGACGTACTGGCGGATGTTCCGCTTCATCGGCGGGGCCCGGACCTACGACCGGGTCGAGGACCTGCGCCATGTCTACGCGGCCTCCAAGGCCTTCGGCAACTTCCAGAAGATGCTGGCCGAGCTCCCCGGCGGCCGGCTCCACGAGACCATCCCCGACTTCCATCACACCCGGAAGCGCTTCGACGCCTTCCGGGCCGCCCTCGAGCACGATCCCGTCCATCGGGCCGCGGCGGTCCGGCCGGAGATCGACTTCGTCCTCGCCCGCGAAAAGGAGACCTCGGTTGTCATCGACGCGATGCGGACCGGCCGCATCCCCGAGCGGGTCACCCACAACGACACCAAGCTCAACAACGTCATGATCGACGACAGGACCGGCGACGGCATCTGCGTCATCGACCTCGACACCGTCATGCCGGGATCGGTGCTCTACGATTTCGGCGATTCCGTCCGGCTGGGCGCGGCCACGGCGGCCGAGGACGAGCGCGACCTCTCCATGGTCGGCTTCGACCTGGGCATGTTCGACCGCCTGGCCGCCGGCTATCTCGACGCGGCCCGGGACTTCCTCGTCCCCGCGGAGATCGAGGGCCTGGCCTTCTCGGCCAAGCTGCTGACGCTCGAATGCGGCATCCGCTTCCTCACCGACCACCTCAAGGGCGACGTCTACTTCAAGATCCACCGCGAGGGCCACAACCTCGACCGAGCCCGGACGCAGTTCAAGATGGTCGCCGAAATGGAGAAGCGGATGCCCGACATGGACGCCGTCATCCGCAAGTATCTTTAATTCTCCCTGATTTCCGATTACACTGCCCCCTTCAGGAGGTGCCTATGGACGTCCGCCGCTTCGCCCGACTCGCCCTTTCTGCCGTCTTCCTCGCCGCTGCCGCTGCGGCCCTGGCCCAGGCGCAGGCGACCGTCTCCCGGCCGCTTGACAACGGCCTGGCCCAGGCCTTCACCTACCGGGCCCTCGGCCCGGCCCGCCAGTGCGGCCGCGTCCTCCACGTCGCCGCCGACCCCGCCGACCGCTTCACCTTCTACGTCTCGCCGGGCACGGGCGGCCTGTGGCGGACGCGGAACAACGGCACGACCTTCGAGCCGATCCTTCCCGAGGCCAGCAACGTCCCGGTCGGGCATTTCGCCATCGCCCCCTCGGACCCCAAGACGATCTGGGTGGGGACCGGGGATCCGGCCTCCGGCCGCATCCCGCTCCGCGGCTTCGGCGTCCTCAAGTCGGTCGACGGCGGGGCGACCTGGTCCTCGATGGGTCTGGAGAAGACGCGCCACATCGGCCGCATCGCCATCCATCCGTCCAACCCCGACATCGTCTACGTGGCCGCCCTGGGCTACCACTTCAGCGCCAATCCCGAACGCGGCCTCTACAAGACCGAGGACGGCGGCCGGACCTGGGCCAAGGTGCTCGACCTCGGCCCCAAGATCGGCGTCGTCGAGGTCGTCCTGCGGCCGGACGATCCGGCCGTCGTCTTCGCCGCGTCTTACGGCAAGACCCGCGTCCCCTGGAACTTCGACGACTTCGGCCCGGGGACGGCGATCTACAAGTCGACCGACGCGGGCAAGACCTGGCGCAAGCTCGCCGGCGGCCTCCCCACGGGGAACCTCGGCCGCGTCGGCCTGGCCGTCTACCCCAAGGACCCGGACATCATGTACGCCACGATCGATAACGCCAACGAGCGGCCCCGGACCGAGGCCGAGGCCAAGGCGGCCGCCCGGACCGCCGCGCCGGCGCAGAGGGCCGCCGCCCCGCCCCGCGTCGGCGGCGAGGTCTACCGGTCCGAGGACGGCGGCGAGACCTGGCGGAAGATGAACGCGGACAAGGAGCCGATCGGCGGCGGCAAGTGGTACGGCCAGATCTACGTCGACCCGAACGACGACCAGGTCGTCTATGTGCCCAACACGCCGCTCACCCGCTCCCTCGACGGCGGCCGGACCTGGGGCGCCAAGGGCCCCGAGAACCTGGCCGGTTCCGTCCACGTCGACCACCACGCCGTCTGGATCGACCCGGCCGACTCGCGGCACATCATCCTCGGCCATGACGGCGGCCTGGCCGTCTCGTACGATTTCGGCAAGACCTGGGACGCCTTCGATTCCCTGCCGCTGGCCCAGTACTACGCCGTCGGCGTCGACATGGACGAGCCCTACAACATCTACGGCGGGCTCCAGGACAACGGCTCGGTCAAGATCCCCTCCAACGGCCCGTCGGGGGCGATCACCCGCGACGACTGGACCTCGGTCGGCGGCGGCGACGGCATGGTCAACGTCGTCGACCCGACCGACAGCCGCTGGCTCTACAACGCCTCCCAGAACGGGGCCATCCAGCGCGTCGACCAGAAGACGGGGACCTCCCGGTCGATCCGGCCCCGCCCCGCCGCCGGCCAGCCGGCCTACCGCTTCAACTGGACCGCGCCGATGGCCGTCTCGCCGCACAACGGCCAGACCGTCATGATCGGCGCCCAGGTCCTTCTCCGGTCCGTCAACCGGGGCGACACGTGGCGTGAGATCTCGCCCGACCTGACGACCAACGACCCGGTCAAGCTCAAGGGCAACATCGAGTTCTGCACCTTGAGCACGTTCGCCGAGTCGCCGCTCGAGCCGGGCCTCATCTGGACGGGCTCGGACGACGGCCAGGTCCAGGTCACACGGAACGGCGGCGGCGCCTGGCACAACGTCACGGCCAAGCTGGCCGCGGCCGGCGCGCCCGCGGACTATTACGTCACCCGCGTCGTCGCCTCGGCCCACCGGGCCGGCCGGGCCTACGCCGCCAAGGCCGGCTGGCACCGGGACGTCTATCGGCCCTTCGTCTTCAGGACGGAGGACTTCGGCGAGACCTGGACCGACATCACCTCCGACCTCCCCGAAGGCACCGTTTACTCGCTCGCCGAGGACCGGCGCCATCCTGGCCTGCTCTTCGCCGGCACGGAGGCGGGCGTGTTCGCCACGCTCGACGGCGGCCGGTCCTGGCGTGCGTTCGGCCTCGGGCTGCCCCCGAACGCGCTCGTCCACGACCTCCTCATCCATCCGCGGGCGAACGACCTCGTCGTGGCCACCCATGGCCGCGGCCTCTTCGTCATCGACATCTCACCCCTCCAGGAGATGACCGGCGGCTTCGACGACGAGCCTGTCCATCTCTTCGGGATCAAGCCCAAGGTCCAGCGGACCGTGCGCCGGGCCAAGCTCGAAGGATCCGACGGCGATCGGATATTCCGCGCCCCCAACGAGCCGGCCGGCGTCGTCATTCGTTATCATCTTAAAGCCGGGCTGGCCGGCGCGGACAAGGTCACCCTGCGGATCACCGACCTCGAAGACCAGGTCCTGTCCGTCCTCGAAGGGCCGGCGACAGCCGGCCTTCACACGATCGTTTGGGACATGCGCCAACCTCCGGCCGCGGCGGCCGGCGGCGGCGAGGCCGTTCCCGGGGGCCGGTACGGCCGGCCCCGCCTCGTCCCGCCGGGCGAGTATCTGGTGACGCTCGAGGCCGCGGGCCTGAAGCTGGCCCGGAGGGCTCAGGTTCGGGCCGAAACGTCCGACTAGCCCGATGAAGCAGATCAAGGAGGAATCCATGAAGAGATCCTGGACACGCCGTTGGCCGGGCACCGCCGCCCTCGTCCTCATGCCGGCCCTCCTCCTGGCCCTGGCCCCGTCCGGGCCCGAGGAGGGCATGTACCCCGTCAGCGAGATCCCCAAGCTCGATCTCCGGGCCAAGGGCCTCGAGATCGCGCCGGAGGAGATCTTCAGCCCCGAGCGGATCGGCCTCGTCTACGGCATCGTCCAGGTCGGGGCCACCGGATCGTTCGTCTCGCCGGACGGGCTCATCCTGACCAACCACCATGTCGCCTTCGGCGCGGCCCAGGCGGCCAGCACGCGCGAGAACGATTACATCCGCGACGGCTTCCTGGCCCGGACGCGCGACCGGGAGATCGAGGCCAAGGGCATGACCGCCCGGATCACCGAGACCTTCCGCGACGTCTCGACCGAGGTCCTGGCCGCCGTCAAGCCGTCCCTGGACCCGGCCGCCCGGACCAAGGCCGTCGAGCAGAGGATCAAGGAGATCGTGGCCGCGGCCGAAAAGGCCAGCCCGGGCCGCCGGGCCGAGGTCTCCGAGATGTTCGCCGGAAAGACCTACGTCCTGTTCCTCTACGCCATCCTGAAGGACATCCGCCTCGTCTACGTCCCGCCCCGCTCGATCGGCGAATTCGGCGGCGAGGAGGACAATTGGATGTGGCCGCGGCACACGGGCGACTTCTCGTTCCTGCGCGCCTACGTCGGGCCCGACGGCGGCCCGGCCGACTTCGCGCCGGCCAACGTCGCCTACAGGCCCAAGCGCTTCCTCAAGGTCGCGCCGGAGGGCGTCCGGGAGAACGATTTCGTCTTCCTCCTCGGCTACCCGGGCCGGACCTACCGCCATGCGGTCTCGTCCTTCCTGGCCTACGAGCAGGAGGTCCGCATGCCCTACGTCGCGGACTGGTACGCCTGGCAGATCGCCCTGATGGAGAAGATGGGCGAGGGCGACCGGGCCGTGGCCCTCAAGCACGCCGCCCGGATCAAAGGCCTGGCCAACACGATGAAGAACTACCGCGGCAAGCTCCAGGGCATGGAGCGCGTCGCGATCGTCGAGCGGAAACGGGAGGAGGAGCGCCGCCTCGAGGCCTTCTTCGCCGCGGACCCGGCCCGGCGGGCCAGGCACGCCGGGCTGCTGGCCAGCTTCGCCGCCGTTTACGACGAGATGCGGGCCGACGCCGAATACCGGCTGCTGCTGGGTTATCTCCGGTCCAATGTCAATCTCCTCAACTTCGCCTCGACCATCCGCGAGGCCTCGGTCGAGCGGCCCAAGAAAGACCTCGAGCGCGAATCCGCCTACATGGACCGGAGCTTCGCGCAGACGAAACGGCGGGTCGCTCTAACCTTCGACAACTATTACGAGCCGACCGACCGGGCCGTCTTCCGGGAGCTTCTCGTCCGGCTGGCCCGCCGGCCCGAGGCCAAGGCCCTCGCCGCGCTCGCCCCGGTCGTCGCCGCGGCTGATCCGGTCCGGGCCGCCGAAGCCTTCGTCGACGACCTCTACCGGCGGACGCGGCTCGGCGACAAGGCCTTCGCCCTGGCCGCGCTGGACGCGCCGGCCGCCGAGATCGAAGCCTGGGGCGATCCCCTCATCGAGCTGGCCGCGGCCCTCGCTCCCGAGGCGAAGAGGCTGCGGAAACGGGAGGAGACCTGGAACGGCACGCTCGACGCCCTCTATCCCCCGCTCCTCGAGGTCAAGTCCGCGTTCCAGGCCCAGGACTTCATCCCCGACGCCAACAGCACCCTGCGCTTGACCTTCGGCCGGGTCAAGGGCTACGCCCCGCGCGACGCGGTCGTCTACCGCCCCTTCACGACCCTCGACGGCGTCCTGGAGAAATCGACCGGACGGGTGCCCTTCGACACGCCGCGGAAGCTCTTCGACTTGAGGGCGGCAGGCGACTACGGGCGGTTCAAGCCCGAGGGGTTCGCCAGCGTGCCCGCCTGCGTCCTCTACGACGCCGACACGACCGGCGGGAACTCGGGCAGCCCCGTGCTCAACGCCCGGGGCGAGCTCGTGGCCGTCAACTTCGACCGAACTTACGAGGCGACCATCAATGACTACGCTTGGAGCGCCGAGTACTCGCGATCGATCGGGGTCGACATCCGCTATGTCCTGTGGGTGACCGAGAGGTTCGCCGGGGCCGGCTTCCTCCTCGACGAGATGGGGGTCAGCGGCCGGAGATAGCCTGCCAGACGGCCTTGCTGATCTGGATGTCCTGGACGGCGACGCCGGTGAGGTCGGCGACCGTGACTTCATCCTCCGACGACCGGCCGAGCCGCGGGTCCGTGACGACGCGGCCGAGCTCGACCAGCCGGTCCCGGCCGAGGGCGCCGGCGCCGACCGCCCGAAAGACCTCGCCGCGAAGCTCCGACTGGCTGAGGCTGTCGACGACGACCCGGTCGGCCCGGCCGAGGATGGCCGGGTCGAGCTCCTGTTTCACGGCCGTGTCCGACCCGACGGCCGTGATGTGCGTCCCCGGCCGGATCCAGCCGGCTTCGAGCAACGGCTTCGTCGACGGCGTGCACGTGACGATGAGGTTCGCCGCCGCGGCCACTTCCTCGGCCCGGAGCGTCGTCAGGACGCGGAGGCCCGGCCGTTCCATGTCCCGCTTGTAGGCGGCGAGCTCGTCCTCGTTGACGCCCCAGACGACCGCCCGGTCGAACGCGCGCACCCGGCCGAGCCATTCGAGCTGCATCCGGCCCTGGACGCCCGCGCCGAGGATGCCCACCGCGGCGACCCGGCGCGGAGCCAGGTATTTCGCGACAACGGCGCCGGCGACGGCGGTCCTGAGGTTGGTCAGATACCCCTCGTCGAGAAGGAGCGCCCGGAGGACCCCGGTCGCCTGGTCGAAGACGAGCATGAGACCGTCGCCCGAGGGCAGGCCCCGCTTGGGATTGTCGTAGAAGCCTGAGGCGATCTTGATGACGTAGACGTCGCCGCCCTTGATGTAGCCGTACTTGATGTGGACGTCGCCCGGCGGGTCGTCGAACACGAGCTCGCCGACGGGCGGCACGACGGCCTCGCCCCGGGAATAGGCGGCGAATCCGGCCTCGATGAGCGGCAGGGGGTCGATCGCCTCCAAGGCCCGCTTGATCTCTGCGAGGGGGACGACGACGGGCATGGGAACTCCTCCGCCCGGGCGCCGGGCCGGGCCGGCTCAGGGCCGGCGGATGGTCAGGCCCAGCTTTTCGAGCGCCTTGATGGCCGTTTCGAGCTTCTGGTCTTTGACGAAGACGTGATCGGTCGTGTAGGCGGATATCGTGAAGAGATTGACGCCGGCGTCGGCCAGCGCGCCCGAGACGGCGGCGAAGAATCCGACCAGGCTGAGCGGCAGGACCATGTCGAAGGTGATCATCCGCCAATCGCCTTCGAAGCCCAGGAACTTCTGGACCCCGAGCCGGGCTTCATCGATGATGCAGGTCGTCTCCCGGTCATCCTTGATGACCGCCAGCGAGCCGGCCAGGGCCCGCCTCGTTTTGACGATCGCGAAGGTCTCGGGCGAGACGACGGCCCGCCCGTTCTTGAAATAGGTCCGGATGTCGCTGCGCTTCATGGCCTGTCACCCCCCCCTCTCTTTTTCCGCGCCCTGACCCTCTCCAGGACCCAGCCGGGCTTCTCGACCTGGCGGGCCCGGGCGATGGCCAGGGCCCCGGCCGCGACGTCCTTGGTGATCGTCGAGCCGGCCGCGACGTACGCGCCACGCCCGACCGTGACCGGGGCGACGAGCTCGGTCCCCGAGCCGATGAACGCCCCGGCCTCGATCCGGGTCGGGTTCTTCGAGACGCCGTCGTAGTTGCAGGTGATCGTCCCCGCGCCGACGTTGACGTCTTCGCCGACCTGGCTGTCGCCGACGTAGCTGAGGTGCTGGGCCTTGGAGCGCGGACCGAAAAGGGTGTTCTTCATCTCGACGAAGTTGCCCACCTTGGCCCCGGCGCAGACGCGCGTCTTGGGCCGGAAACGGGAGAACGGCCCGACCTGGACGTCGTCCTCGAGGACCGTGTCCTCCATGACGGTGGAAGTCAGGACCTTGACCCGGGCGCCGAGCGTCGAGCCGGCGATATGGACGTGGGGGAAGATCCGGGCGTCCGGCCCGATCCGCGAGGCGCCTTCGACGACGACGAAGGGGTGGATCACCGTCCGCGGCCCCACCGCCGCCGCCCAATCGATCCAGGCCGTGTCCGGGTCGAGGAGGACGACGCCGCGGCGGGCCAGGCTCTCGTTCTTCCGGTCCCGGAGGAGCCGGGCCGCCCGGGAAACGCCCATCGCGCCTCGGGCCGGCAGGACCTCGTCGAGGTCCGCCGCGGCGACGAACCCGACGCGCTTCCCCGCCTCGGCGAGCCGGCGGGCGATCCCCTCGAACCCGGACCGGCTCTTGGCCCGGACCTGGCCCGGAAGCAGGGGAAAGACGTCCGCGGAACGAAAGGCGAGGATGCCCGTGAGCCCCCCCTCTTCGCCGCCGGCGCTGAGGAAGGTCAGGGAGTTCGCCCGGGCCGCGTGGGCCCGCAGCACAACCTTCAGGGTCCGGCCGCGCACGAGCGGGAACGAGGAAGGGACGACCAGGACGTCGCCCGCCGGGTATTTCCGGAGGACCGACCGGGCCGTCGAAAGGGCCTCGAAGACCGCTTGCCCCGGCGCGGCCCTCCGCCGTCCGCCCTCGAGCACGAAGACCGGGATCTCCGTCCCGACCGAGGCGATCAGGCTGTCCCAAAGATCCGTCGGACCGGGCGCCGGAAGGACCAGAACGGCCTCGGGGCCGATCCCGCAAACGGACTCCAACGCATAGGCGCCGAGCGGACGCCCCAGGACCGGCGTGAAGTCGGCGCGCTCTTCCCCCCCGAGAAAGAGGACGACCGTCTTGCGCGTCATGCCAGTTTGGTGATGAGCTTGAATTTCTTGTCCTCCCAGACGGCCTCGAAATCGGGCTCGTTCTGGGCCAGGACGGCGAACGACTTGTGCTTTTGCACGGCCTTCTTGAGGAGATCGAACGAGGTTTCGACGTCGCCCATCATGGTATGGGCGTCGGCCATCAGGTAATAGACGAGCCCCTCGTTCTCCTTGAACTCCAGGGCCTTCTCCAGGACCTTGACCGCGCCGGCGAAGTCGCGCTGGTTGATCTTGGCGACGGCGGCATGGGTGTGGTCGGCGAAGGTCTTCAACGACACCGTTTCCTTCTTGGGCCGCTTCTGGGCGATGGCCAGGTAGGCCTTGGCCCGGTCGACGATCTCGCGCTCGCCGGGGAACTTCTCGATGAAGCCCTTGAACGATTCGATGGCCTTCTCGAACTCGCCTTTCTGGAACTCCTTCACGGCCAGGCCGTAGGCCGCCAGGGCTTTCTGATACTCGTCCTTCTTCGATCGTTGTTCGCGCACGTGGTTTCCTCTCGACGACGGATGAAGTGCGCTTATTTTACACGAGTTGCCGCTCATTGACAAGGCCCTATGCGCCCCTCCGCGCGGCCGCCGCGGGGACTCGGGGATCCCTCATACAAGGGCTTGGCAATTATGGTAAAATGGTCGGGATGAAAAAGCGGCTGGAAGAGATCCTCAAGCAGGTCCAGGCCGGGACCTTGAGCCCGGCCGAGGCCCTCGACCGTCTCAAAGACTACCCCTACTGCGATCTCGACTTCGCCAAGGTCGACCACCACCGCGAGGTCGTCAAGGGCGCGCCGGAGATCATCTTCGGGTTGGGGAAGACCCCGGCCCAGATCCGGCGGATCGCCCGGGAGATCCTCAAGAAGGGCTCGAACCTGCTCATCACCCGCGTCGGACCCGAGGTCTGGTCCGAGATCCGACCGGCCCTCAGGGGCGCCGTCTACAATGAAGCGGCCCGGACGGTGAGCCGGGTCCAGACCCCTCCGCCCAAGGGCGCCGGCCTGGTCGTCGTCCTGACCGCCGGGACCTCCGATATCCCGGTCGCCGAGGAAGCGGCCGTGACCTCGGAGATCCTCGGCAACCAGACCGAGCGGATCTACGACGTCGGCGTCGCCGGCATCCACCGCCTTTTCGGGGAGATCGACCGCATCCGGCGGGCCCGGGTCGTCATCACGGTCGCGGGCATGGAGGGGGCCCTGCCGAGCGTCGTCGCCGGCCTGGTCAAGGTCCCCGTCGTCGCCGTGCCGACGAGCATCGGTTACGGGGCCAGCTTCAAGGGTCTGGCCGCCCTCCTGGCCATGCTCAATTCCTGTCCGGGCGGGGTTGCCGTCGTCAACATCGACAACGGTTTCGGAGCCGCCTACCTGGCCAGCCTGATCAACCATCTTTAGCGTCAAGACTCGGGCGGGCATCGTCCGAAAGAATAAGGCAAGAACGCCCTGCCCAGCGAAATGAAGGAAAACCGGGCGTTTTAATGCCAAGTCAGGTTGACAAGGTGCCCCCCAGCCCCTATATTCTATGAGAACGCGCGGTCAGAAACGGGCTTCATGGAGATCGTAGACCAGGTCAGACAGGCCTCGTCCATCGTCGAGATCGCCTCCCAGTACACCACCTTGAAACGGCGGGGGCGGAAATGGGTCGGTCTCTGCCCGTTCCACACCGAAAAGACGCCCTCGTTCACGGTGGACGAGGAGAAACAGCTCTACCACTGCTTCGGCTGCGGCGTCGGCGGGGACGTCTTTTCCCTGGTCATGGAACGGGAGACCCTGACCTTTCCCGAGGCGCTCAGGAGCCTGGCCGAGCGTTATCACGTCCCCCTGCCGGCCCACCAGCGGGTCCGGCCCGAGGTCCTCAAGCTCGAGGAGAAGCTCTTCAAGATCAACGAGCTGGCCCTCGGCTTCTTCAAGAAGAACCTGTTCGGGACCCAGGAGGGAAAGAAGGCCCTCGAGTACCTGAAGGGCCGGGGCCTGTCGGACGAGACCATCCAGACCCTCAGGGTCGGCTACGCCCCGAACTCGTGGACGTCGCTGCTCGACTTCTTCAAGTCCCAGGACGTGGCGGTCTCGCTGCTCGAGAAGGGCGGCCTGGTCCTCGCCGGCTCGCGGGCGGGCGAATACCGGGACCGTTTTCGGGGCCGGGTCATCTTCCCTATCTTCAGCCTGACCGGCCGCGTCGTCGCCTTCGGCGGCCGGACCGTCGTCCAGGCCGAGCCGAAGTACCTCAACTCGCCCGAGACGCCGGTCTATTCCAAGGGCAAGCTCCTTTACGGCCTGAACTTCACCAAGGACGCGGTCCGGGAGGCCGGCGCCGCGGTCCTCGTCGAAGGCTACACGGATCTCTCGGCCCTTTATCAGGCCGGGATCCGCAACGTCGTCGCCTCGCTGGGCACGGCCCTGACGGCCTGGCAGGTCGGGCAGCTCATGCGCTTCGCCCCGCGCGTCATCGTCAGCTACGACGGCGACAGCGCCGGCCTGGCCGCGGCGGCCCGGGCCGTGCCGCTCGGCTTCGAGAAGGGCCTGAACGTCGAGGTCCTCGTCCTGCCCGACGGCCTCGACCCCGACGCCTTCCTCAAGGCCCACGGCCGGGACAAGTACCAGGCCCTGCTCAAAAAGACGGTTCCGGGCCTCGATTTCCTCATCGACGCGCTCACCAAGGGCGTCCGGATGTCCGTGCCCGAGGAAAAGGGGCGCATCGCCCGGGCCGTGGTCAAGGAGATCGAGAAGGTCCCCGACCCGGTCGCCCGGAGCGAATACCTGCGGCGGGCCGGCTCCAGGCTCGGCGTTTCGGAGGAGCTGCTGCGGACGATCGTCGAGGCGAAGGCCCCGGAAAAGGCGCCGGAGGACGGCGGCCTCTTCTGCCCGGCCGAGAAACGGCTCCTCCAGATCCTGCTCGGCGACCCCTCGATCGCCCCGCACATTTTCGCGGAGTGCGACGAGGAGATCTTCCAGGGCCTCAGGAGCCAGCCGGTCTTCGAGAACATCCTGGCGTGCTTCCGCAGCGACCGTGACTGGAGCTTCCCCGGCCTCCAGGGCAAGGTGCCGCAGGCCCTGCTCTCCCAGCTGGCCCGGGCCCTCTTCGAGAAGGCTTCGGCCGGGTCGGTCGAGGAGGCCCACGAGTGCCTCCGGTCGCTCCGCAAGGTCCACCTCCAGAACCGGCTGAAGGACATCCAACAGCGGATCGCCCGGTCCGAGAGGGCGGGAGAGAAGGAAGAGCTCCTGGCCCTCCTCTATCAGAAGCAGGACGTCACCAAGCAGATCCTGGCGATCACATGACGAGGGAAGGAAACCGCATGGGCGTACGTCTAAATCCCCGGAAGGAACGGAGAGGTTCGCGTGTCGCCGGATAGCAAGTTCCACAAAGACGAGATCTCGCAGCTCATCTCCAAGGGCCGCAAGCAGGGCTACCTGCTGTTCGAGGAGATCGACAAGACCTTCACCGAGGACCTGGACTCGGAGGAGGATTTCGACGATTTCCTGTCCTCGATGGGCGATTACGGCATCAAGATCCTGGATTCCCGCCAGAAGGAGATGATCCCGCAGCGCCGCAAGAGCGACCTCGTCTCGACGCACGGCCTGGAGCGGACGACCGACCCGGTCAAGCTCTACCTCCGCGAGATGGGCAACATCTCGCTCTTGACCCGCGAGGGCGAGATCGCCATCGCCCGGGAGATCGAGCGCGGCGAGAAGAGCATCATCAAAGCCCTCAGCCGGACCCGCCTCGTCCTCAACGAGGTTTTGGCCCTGGAGGAGCGGATCAAGGAGAACCCCTTCGTCATCCAGGAGATGTTCGACGTCTCCGAGGAGGACATCGCCGAAGGCAAGCTCGAGGAGAAGAAGAAGCAGATCCTGGCCCGGGTCAAGAAGATCCGGGAGTTCAGCAAGAAGCTCGACCGCATCCCGGAGCGGAAGAAGAACCTGGTCGGCCGCGGCCGGATCATCGTCAAGATCAGCCGGAACATCCGCGACCTCAACCTCCGCTCGGCCCACCGGGAGAAGATCATCGACGAGCTGAGGACCCGGCTGAAGGCGATCAACGATCTCGAGGACGCCCGGGACGACGGGAAGGCGGCCCTGGCCAAGAAGAAGAAGGACGACCCGGGCCTCAAGCAGAGGATCCGCGAGATCAACCGGCGCTTGCGGCACGAGACGACCGAGGTCGGGCTCGACCCCGAGTCCCTGCGCAAGGCCGTCCGGGCCATCACCGCCGGCAAGAAGGTCAGCGACCAGGCCAAGAAGGAGCTCGTCGCGGCCAACCTGCGCCTGGTCGTGTCGATCGCCAAGAAGTACAGCAACCGCGGCCTCCAGTTCCTCGACCTCATCCAGGAAGGCAACATGGGCCTGATGAAGGCCGTGGAGAAGTTCGAGTACCGGCGCGGCTACAAATTCTCGACCTACGCGACGTGGTGGATCCGCCAGGCCATCACCCGGGCCATCGCCGACCAGGCCCGGACGATCCGCATCCCCGTCCACATGATCGAGACGATCAATAAGCTCATCCGGGTCTCCCGGGCCCTGGTCCAGGAGATCGGCCGCGAGCCGACGAGCGAGGAGATCGCCAAGAAGATGGACATGCCGGTGAGCAAGGTCCGCAAGATCATCAAGATCGCCCAGGAGCCGATCTCCCTCGAGACGCCGATCGGCGAGGAGGAGGACAGCCACCTCGGGGACTTCATCGAGGACAAGCTCATCCCCTCCCCGCCCGACACGGTCATCCACATCAACCTCAAGGAGCAGATCGAGGAGGCCCTGAAGTCGCTGACCGACCGCGAGGGCCGCGTCCTCAAGATGCGCTTCGGCCTCGGCGACGGCAACGAGCACACGCTCGAGGAGGTCGGCCAGCAGTTCAAGGTCACCCGCGAGCGCATCCGTCAGATCGAGGCCAAGGCCCTGCGCAAGCTCAAGCACCCGAGCCGCAGCCGCAAGCTGAAATCATTCACAAATAACCACTGAGCTCCCCTCTTCCCCGGCCGCGGCGGGGCTTCAGGGCTCATCGTAAGGAACCTCGCCCTGCTACGCTCGGGGCGGGTTCCTTCCGATGACGCACCTAACCCCTTCTTCCGCAGCCTCTCGTATTCGGCGCAGACGGCTCGTTTAATTGACGGGCCATCAATATTTTGTTATAACGGGGGGCCGAGGGCCTATAGCTCAGTGGTAGAGCTACCGGCTCATAACCGGCAGGTCCCAGGTTCGAATCCTGGTAGGCCCATTGACCGCGAGACCGAGGACCGAGGATACGTGGACATCGACTTTGACCTGATCATCGAGCTGCAGCGCTTGGACGCCGAGATCCACAACGCCTCCCTGGTCCTTGAAGGCATCCCCCGCCTCGTCCAGGAGGTCGACAAGCGCATCCAGGCCACGACCAAGCTCGTCGCCGACGCCAAGGACAAGATGGCCCAGAACCAGAAGAAGCGCCGGGACCTCGAGAACGAGGTCAAGGACATGAAGGTCGGCATCGGCAAGTACAAGCGCCAGCTGAACGAGGTCAAGACCAACAAGGAATACACGGCCCTCCTCCACGAGATCGAGGAGACGCAGCACAAGGTCGACACGCTCGAGGAGGCCATCATCGCCGAGATGCTGGCCGCCGACGACGTCGAGGAGGAGATCAAGGCCGCCCTCCACAAGCAGTCCCAGGACGAGGAGGCCCTCAAGAAGGAGAAGGTCGTCCTCGAGGAGAAGATGAAGGAGACGGAGGCCCGTTTCGCCGCCCTGAACAAGGAGCGCGAGGCCCTCCTGCCGCGGGTCCCCCGGGAACAGATCAGGCTCTACGAGGCGATCTTCCAGAAAAAGGGCGGCACCGCCCTGTCCCCCGTCACGGGCGATTTCTGCGCCATGTGCCATATGCGGGTCCGCCCGCAGATGCTGAACGAGATCCGCGACAAGACCAAGGTCATCCTCTGCGAGGCGTGCGGCCGCATCCTCTATTGGACGGCCAAGCCCGAGCCGGTCAAGCCCGGGCCCGAAGAGAACGCCTAGCCCGCCGCGGCGTTAGCGTCAGCCGCCGACCGCCCCGTCGTCCCGCCCGTTCTCCCCCTCCTCGCGGTAGAGGGCCTCGATGCGGTCCCGGTACTCGGCCGTGACGTTGGCCCGGCGGACCTTCAGGGACGGCGTGATCTCGCCCCTCTCGATGTCGAAATCGCGCGGCAGGACGACGATCTTCTTGACCTTCTCGTAGGATGCGAGGAGCGGCGTCGCCCGGTCGACCTCGGCCGTGAGGAACTCGACGACGCGGCGGTCGCGGCAGAGGTCCTCGACCGTGGCGTAGGAGATCCCCTGGGCCTCGGCGTAGCCCTTGAGCTTGTCGAAGTCGGGCACGACCAGGGCCGCGATGAACCGGCGGCGGTCGCCGATGACGACCGCGTTCTGGATAAAGGGGCTCGACTTGAGCAGGTTCTCGATCGGCTGCGGGGCGATGTTCTTGCCGCCCGAAGTCACGAGCAGGTCCTTCTTGCGGTCGGTGATGACCAGGAACCCGTCGGGATCGAACTGCCCGATGTCCCCGGTGTGGAACCAGCCGCCCTCCATGACCTCCCGGGTCTCGGCCTCCTTCTTGTAATAGCCCTTCATGATGTTGGGGCCGCGGGCCAGGATCTCGCCGTCCGCGGCGATCTTGACCTCTACGCCAGGGATGACCTTGCCGACCGTCCCCAGGCGCGTGGACTCGAACGTGTTGATGGAGATGACCGGGGACGTCTCGGTCAAGCCGTAACCTTCGAGGATGGTCAAACCGATGGCGTAGAAGAACTCGGCGATGTCCTTCGAGAGCGGCGCCCCGCCGGAGACGAAGAGCCTGACCCGGCCGCCCGTCTTGGCTATGATCTTGGAGAAGACGAGCTTCGCCGCGACCTTGCGCCGCAAGGCCAGCCCGCCGGGGATCGGCTTCCCCGCGAGCTTGAGGGCCGCAGAGGACTTGCCGACCTTGAGCGCCCAGAAGAAGATCTTCCGGCGCAGGCCTGGGCTGGCCATGACCTGGTCCATGACCTTGGTGTAGATCTTCTCGAAGACCCGGGGGACGCTGACCATGATGTGCGGCCGGACCTCGAGCAGGTTCTGGGCCACGGCCTCGACGCTCTCGGCGAAGGCCACCGTCGAGCCCTTGTAGATGTAGGTGAACATGACCATCCGCTCGAGGACGTGGGACAGCGGCAAGAAGGACAGGGCCGTGTCCTCGGAGGAGATCTGGATGATCTCCGCGGACGTCCTGATGTTGCTGACGAGGTTGTCGTGGGTCAGGATGACGCCTTTGGGCACGCCCGTCGTCCCGGACGTATAGATCAGCGTCGCTTCGTCCTCCGGCTTGACCCTGGCGACGAGCGCTTCGTAGAGCCCGGGCTGGGAGGCGGCCAGGGCCCTCCCCTTCTCCTGCACGGCCTTGAGGGTCAGGACGCCGGCCGGGGCCTCGTCGGCGAAGGTGATGTAGTGCTGGACCCTGGCCAGGCCGGGCCGCAGCGGCTCGACCTTCTTCCACTGGTCGGCGTTGGACACGACGACCACGGAGGCGTCCGAGTCGTCGATGATGTAACGGACCTGCTCAGGAACGAGCGTCGTGTAGATGGGCACGGTCAGGCCGCCGGCGCAGAGCGCGGCGAAGTCGGTCATGGTCCATTCGGGCCGGTTCTCCGACAGGAGGCAGAGCCTCTGCCCCGGCTCGAAGCCGAGGGCCCTCAGCCCGAGCGCCAGATGCTTGACGCCGTCCCCGAAGTCCCGGGCCGAGATGGGCGTGTAGGTCCCGCCCTTCTTGACCAGCATGAAGTCGGGTTTGGGAAAGGACGCCACCGAATTGACGAAAAGTCCCGCCAGTGTTGTGACCATGTCTCCCTCTTTTCTGTCCGGGATCCTGGTTAAGTGGCCTGATTGTAGTTTCCGCGCGTCGGACTGTCAAGCGGAGCGGACGCGGCCGTCGCGGAGCTCGACCGTCCGCTGGGCCAGGGCGGCCAGCTTGAGGTTGTGGGTGACCAGGATGACCGTCAGTCCTTCCCTGGCGTTGAGCTCCCGGAGGATCCGGCCGATCTCGTCGCTCCGGGCGCTGTCGAGGTTGCCCGTCGGCTCGTCGGCGAGCAGGATCGCCGGCCGGTTGACCAGGGCCCGGGCGATGGCCACCCGCTGCATCTCGCCGCCCGAGAGCTGGCCGGGCAGGTGGCCGGCCCGCTTGTCCAGGCCGAGGACCTCGAGCAGCCGCAGGACGTCCTCTTCGGCGCCGGGCTTCCGGTAGAAGGTGAACGGCAAGATGACGTTCTCGAGGACGGTCAGCGTCGGGACCAGGAAGAACTTTTGGAAGATGTAGCCGAAGATCTCGCGGCGGACGACGGTCAGCTTGGCCTCGGACAGGCCTTTGCAGTCGGCGAAGATCTCCCGGCCGCCGAGCCGGAGGGTCCCCGAGGAGGGGTTGTCCAGGCAGCCCAGCACGTTGATCAAGGTCGTCTTGCCCGAGCCCGAGGGGCCGACGATCGAGGTGAACGAGCCCTTCTCGACCCGCAGGGAGACGTCGTCGACGGCGGCGATCTCCTCGGGACCGCGCCGATAGACCCGCCGCAGGTGTTCCGCCTCGATGGCCGCCACGGCCGCCGCGCTCATGACTCGACCTCGCTGCGGATCGTATCGAGCGGCCGCATCCGAGCCGCCTTCCAGGAGGGGTAAACGCCGCTGGCCAGACCGATCGCCGTGACGACCCCGAGGGCCATCGCGACGAGGCCCGCGTCGATGGCGACCAGCCCGCCGCTCGGCGAGTACGGCAGAAGCCGGCGGACGAGGACGTCGGTCAGCCGAGCCGTCACGAGTGCGAGGCCCGTGCCGAGAAGGCCGCCGGCGAGGCAGAGGAAGATCGTTTCGAGCCAGACGAGCTTGAAGACGTCCCCGGCCATGGCCCCCATGGATTTGAGGATGCCGATCTCCTGGCGCCTCTCCATGACCGACATCAGGACCGTGTTGACGACGCCCATCATGGCGATGAGGATGGCGATGAGGGCGATCGAGAAGACCATGACCCGGGCCGTCGCGACCAGGGTCATGATCGTCGTCTTGACCTGGGTCAGGCTGACGACCTGGACGTCGGGCAGCTTGTACATCTTGTCCTCGAAGGCCTTCATGTCGGCCTCCTTCTTGACCTTGATGCCGATCGACGTCAGCTGGTCCACCCCGAAGATCATCTGGACGGTCTTGAGAGGCAGGAAGATCGTGCCGTCGTCCTGGGTCCCGGTCCGTTCGAGGATACCGACGACCTTGACCTCGACCTCCTTCTCCGGGATGAGATAGAGGTCTCCGACCTCGCGCTGCTCGAGCTCGGCCACCTCGTAGCCGAAGACCGCCTCGGCCGCCTCGGGTTCCTTGAACCAGCCGCCGGCCTTGAAGGGCAGGGCGCTCTTCAGTTTCGGGTAGGAGGCGGGGTCGACCCCGAGGAACGCGGCCAAGCCGCCGCTCTCGCCCTTGTTGGGGTCGAAGACGACCTGCATGAGCATGGGCGTCACGCCCTCGACTTCCGGCTCGGCCTCGACCTCCGCGGCGATCTCCGGGCTCATGTACTTGAGGCCCGTGCCGCCCTTGAGCATGAGCGTCGCCGCTTCATAGGGACAGCCTTTGGCCACGACCAGCATCTGGAAGCCGAGATTGTCGATGTCCCGGTTGAGCGAGGTCTCGTAGCCGCGGTTGAAGCCGAAGAGGCTGACCAGGACCCAGGCGGCCATGGCGATCCCCATGACCGTCAAGAGGCTCCGCGCCTTCTTGCGCAGGAGGCTCTTGTAGGCAACTTCGAACACGGAGAGTTTTTTCATGGCTCCCGCCCTTTGAAGAACTCGAGATGGGCGTTGCCGAGGAGGAACTCGTCGGCCAGGACGAGATTCTTCTTGGTCGCCCGGAGGGCCGCCCGGAAGTCCTTCTCGGACGAAGGATCCGGGTTCTTGATCCGGCCGATCGGCCCGGGGGGATCTTCTTTCCCCGACGCGACATCGTACCGATAGAAATCCGCGAGGCTCAGGCCGATGAACTGCGCGCCGAAGGCCGGGTCGCGGAAGGCCTTGGCCGCCCGCGAGGTCAGCTTCTGGAAATAGAACCCCCGGATCGTCCCGGCCCGGTCCAGGGCCAGGAAGACCTGGAGGCCGCCGTAGGTCCCCTTCTGGTTGACGCCGTGGATGTAGCCGATGAGGTCGGCGCCCTTATAGATCTCGTACATCGTGTAGGGGACGTCGGCCGTTTCATAGATCCCGGTGAACGGATCGCCCAGCCGGGCCTCGATCTTCTTCAGGAGGTCGTCGCCGCCCTTCTTGGAGATGGAGACATAGAGCGTCTTGTAGCTCGTCGACTCGGGGAAGAGCCGTTTGACGTCCCGGTCGGGGTCGTTGAGGTCGCAGCCGACGGCGGCGTAGAGCGTGAGGGCGGCCGCGGCCAGGAGGCCGGCGGCGCCGACGGCGAAGAAGGCGTTCCGAGCCGTTCTGTTCATCGAGGCCTCCTCCCCTGCCCTCACAAGCGCTTATAATAGTAGAGCTGGAACACGAACCGGGCGTCCCGGCGCTCGCGGTCGTAATAGACCATGAAGCGTCCGGCCAGATCCGCGTTCGCGAGATAGGTCAGGCCCGCGCCCAGGGAATAATGCCAGGCCCCGGCCTGGCGCGTGACGACCGGCTGGGCCTCCGCCTTGAGCCGGCCTTCGTCGAGGAATCCCAGTCCGGCGCGCCAGAAGGCCAGGAACGTCCCGGCGCCGTCGGCGCGACCGATAAGGACCTCGGCCCGGTTCTCCAGGTTCCGCCAAACATGGGAGACATCGAAGCCGACCGAATCCCAGCCGAAGGGCTCGGCCGAGATGAGCGCATAGCCCATCGTCTCGAGGAGCCGGCCGTGACCGAGCGACAGCCCGAGGCTGTAGTTGTCACGGGCCAGGACGCCCTTGAAGACCCGGGCTGCGGCGAGGTAATTCCCTTTGAGATAGAGCGGCATGCCGCTCGCGGCCGTCAGCGAGGCGGCCAGGCCGCCCCAGCTGAGGTCCTTCTCCATCCCGACGCCCCAGTCCCGGTCGAAGCCGAAGCCGAGCATGGCCGGCGCGGGCAGGAGCAGAGCGTGGCTGTCGAGCGCAGCCGAGAGCCCGAGAGCCGGCCGGTTGTGGCCGATCCAGACGTTGGCGAACGAGGTCTTGAGCCGGAAGTAGGCGTTGTAGAGCTGGGGTTCGAGCTTGTGGTCGCCCTCCTGGTCGTAGGCCAGACGGGCCTGGACGGCCAGGACGCCGATGTCGCGGTTCGGGCCGCTGAACCGCTGGACGAGGTCGAAACCGACGGACGGCTTCTGCATCACGTCTTCGGGCATGAGGGAGAAGAGCCCGAACGCGTCCGAGGCCGTGGAATAGGATCCGACCGCCTGGAGCTCGAGAAAGAAGAGCGAGCTCTGGGCCCGCAGGGCGCCGGCCGAGACCGCCCCCAGGGCCAGGAGGGCGAAAGCCCGCCCGAGCTTAGACATCGAAGGCGATGCGGCCCCGGAAGATGACGATGCCGTTGCGGGAGAAGGTCAGCCGGACCTCCCAGTCGCCGGGCATGACAACGTTGACCGGCATCAGGTAGTCCCCGGCCCTGTTCGTTTTGAAGGCGACCTCGCCCGAATCGTGGGCGCCGCGCATGGACGGCATATCGGTCCGGCCGGTGACGACCAGTTCGGAGACCCGCGTCCCGTCCTTGTCATAGAGCTTGATGATCAGGATCGCGGTGCCCATCTTGGGCGTCTTATCGAATTCCCAGGTGAAGTAATTGACCTCGCCGATCCAGCATTTCTTGCCGGACTTGGGCAGGTCCTGGAAAACGGGTTCTTGGCCCTGCGGCGTCAGCCCGGGAGAGTTGCAGCAGGATGTGGCAGGCTGGGCCATGGAGGGTGGGGCTGCGGTCACCGCAAGGGCCACAAGGGCTATCAGGGTCATCGTCGGCTTGTGCATGGGTGCCCTCCTTATCCGATATCATCTATATCCCTATGTATTATATAGGAATTAATCCGGGCCGACAACCATGGAGGGATGTCTTTATGGAGTTGTAAAGAATGTTCCCAACAGCTCCTGTCCGATTTCGGACAGGGCCGGTCCGCATGCGGACAGGTCCAGACGTAGGGCCGAGGGGAGGGCGAGCCTCATGATCTGGCATGGGGATTGCAGGAAGTCCTTACACAGCCATGTCTATGCCCGTCGTCCATCCAGGGGAAAAATGAAAGAGCGCATCATCCTCGCCGCTGCCATCCTGACCATGACCTGCGTATCTTCGGCCGTCACGTTCGGACCAGGCCAAGCCGGGCCGGCCGGTGTCGAGGAAGCGGAAAAGGCGGAGATCGCCCGTGTCGTCAGCGCGGTCATCGGCTGGGCCAAGGACAAGGACCTCGATCTGTTCTACGGATCGATCGCCAACGACGAGGATTACATCAGCGTGACGCCCACGAAAAGGGTCGTCAAGCGTTTCGAGGACGTCAAGCAGAGCGCCCCCTTCTGGATGAGCCCGGACTTCAAGTATGTCCGGCACGAGCTCAAGGACCTGGAGATCAAGCTGGCCCGGTGCGGCACGGTGGCCTGGTTCTATTGCGTCCTTGACGACATCAATACCTACAAAGGCGAGCCGGCCAATTGGGAGAACGCCCGCTGGACCGGCGTCGTGGAGAAACGCGACGGGAAATGGGTCGTCGTCTCACAGCATTTCTCGTTCGCCAGCGATAAATAGGACGTGACCACGAAAGGACCGTTTATGAAGCGAGCCGTACCGAGCTTGTTTCTATGTCGGATCGCCGGCACGAGCCTCTTTCCGCAGCGAAGCGATCTTCCGAAACTCGCCGGCCGGGACTTCCCCTATATCAAGGACAGGATGCTCACGATGGGGGACATGGACATCCATCAGAACAATGTCGAAGCGATCTGGGACAGGATCGGCGGCAAGTGAGCCACGGCCGGTTCCTCAGAGAGAAAAATAACGATATGAAAAGGAACGCATGGTTGGCCGGGGCCCTGATTCTTGTCGTCGCGGCCGTCCTCTGGACGGCGGTTCAAAAGGGGAAGCCGACCGCCGACGGCGGTCATGATGTCGCCGTCACCCGGGACGGCACCGTCAACGAATTCCCCTGCTGGTCCCCGGACGGCCAGAGGATCGCCTTCCAGTCGTGCCGCGACGGCAACTTCGAGATCTACGTCATGAACGCCGACGGCAGCGGCGTCCGCCGCCTGACCGATGACCCCAAATTCGACGGCGCCCCCAGCTGGGGAGTCGTCAGGAAATACTCGGATGTTCGCTGAAGGCAATCGTTTCCTGGAGGAGGAGAGTGCCCGAACAAGGAGGTCGCATGGATAAGCCGGCAAGAAGGTTCGTCAAGGGGGCGATCGTGTGCGTCGCTCTCCTTCTCGGCGCCGACCTGGCGCCGGTGCGCGGGGCCGCCGAAGGCCCGGCCCGGCCGTTGAGCGTCCTGGTCCTCTTGGGCGAATGGTTCGGCGACGCCTATTTCCCCCTGGCCAGGGAGATTGAGGCCCGGGGCTGGACGTTGAAGCGCATCGGAGTGGACGCCGAATACCGCGGCTGCTACAACAAGGCCCGGGACGTCGTCCTGCGCAGCGATATCCTCATCCCCGACCTGAAGGACCTCGCCGCCTACGACGCCCTCATCATCCCCAGCGGGCCCCAGTGGCGGAAGTTCAACGAGAACCCGGCGGTCCTGGCCTTCGTTCGGAACGCCCACGCCGCGGGGCTGATCGTCGCCTCCTTCTGCGTGGGGAACACGACGGTGAAGGCGGCCGGCCTCGTCGACCTCCCCGCCGGGCCCGAGCTGTATCCGGCAAAAGTGACGTTGGTCAAGGAGCGCGTCCTTCTCGGCCCCCGCGGCGGAGGCCCTCCGCCCGGCGACGGCTTCGAGAGCGCGCCCATCAAGGAGATCTGCGACGCCGTCGCCCGCGAGCGATCTGGAAGCGGATCACTTCCGCCTTCCCTCACCGGCCCCTATCTCGGTCAGAAGCCGCCCGGGATGACCCCGGAGGTCTTCGCGCCGGGCCTCGTTTCCAAGGACGGGGACCAGGGCCGGCTGTTCATCGCGCCCGATGGCTCCGAGATCATCTACTGGGAGAGGGACGCCGGCGGCCGGATGCGCATTCTCAGCGTCGTCGAAAAGGGCGGCACCTGGTCCGCGCCCGAGGCCCTGCCCTTTTCGGAGGAATACGTCAACAATGAGCCTTGCCTCTCGCCCGACGGCAAGAAGCTGTTCTTCGTTTCCAACCGCCCCCGCGCGGGAACGGGCGAGGCCGAGAAATTCCCGGACCTCTGGATGGCCGAGAAGTCGGCGGGGACATGGGGCGAGCCCATGAACCTTGGCGATCCGGTCAATCGCCTCGACATCGTCGTTCAGCCGTTCTATACGGTCGACGACACGCTCTATTTCGGCGGGCAGGCGGCCGACGGGAGCTCCCGCGGCATCTACGTCTCCCGCTATGGCGACGGCGCCTTTTCCGAACCCGAGAGGCTCGACCCGGACGTCTTCGACCGCCAGGTCAGCGGCCCCTGCGTCTCGCCCGACAACCGAACGCTCATCGTCCATGCCCGGAAGGAGGACGGATTCGGGAATTGGGACCTCTACGCCTCGTTCCGGGACGCAGCGGGACGGTGGGGCCCGCTGGTCAACCTCGGGAGCGCCGTCAACACGGAGGCGGCCGAGGCCGGAGCGTCCTTCTCCCCCGACGGCAAGTTCCTGTTCTTTTCGCGCGGCGGCGATATCTACTGGGTTTCGACCGGCTTCCTCGGAAGACTGAGGTCGAAACTAAAGGAATGATCTCCATGAACAAGTTATCCATGGTCCTGATCCTCAGCCCCGTGCTGTTATCGGCCGGTTTCGCCGCGGCCTGCGCCCGCCCGGCCGACGAGAAGGCCGTCATCGAGAAGGTCATTCGCGACAACATCGGCTGGGCCCTGACCAAGGACCGGCCGCTCGCCGAGAGCACGATGGCCCACGACGAGAGCCTGTTCATCGTCAACCCCACGTCCGAACCCACGATCGGCTGGAGCGCGCTCGTGAAGAACTTCGACTTCTGGATGGATCCGCGCTTCAAGGCCACGAAGTGCGAGATCTGGGACATGCGCATCGGCGTCGCCCGGTCCGGCGACGCCGCCTGGTGGTCGTGCATGCTCAACGACCTGGCCGAGTGGGACGGGAAGCCGACCGGTTGGAAGGACACGCGCTGGACGGGGGTCCTGGAGAAGCGGGACGGGAAGTGGCACATCGTCCAGATGCACTTCTCCTTCGCCGCGGACACGGTCGCGGCCCAGGTCAAGGCCAAGCTCGAGGCCGAGAAGGCCGCCCCAAAGGACCCCAAAGGAGGCCAGACCCGATGAAAACGGATATGAGATGGCAAGCGCTCGTTGGCGGGGTCGCCATCCTCGCAGCCTCCGCCGCCTCAGGTCCGGCACGCCCGGCGGCGCTGGGGGCGGGCGTGTCGACGCTTTCCGCCGCCGGGATCGATCACGCCGTTCTCTTCTATTCCGGCCGCAACGACAACAAGGATGTCTACATCCTCTATCCGGGAGAGACGGAGCCGCACAACCTGAGCAATCACCCGGCCCAGGACCTCTGCCCGGCGGCCTCGCCCGACGGGAAGAGGATCCTCTTCCTGAGCGACCGCGGCGGCAACATGGACATCTTCAGCATGGCCCCCGACGGCGGTGACGTCCGGAACCTCACCGCTTCGCCCGAGAAGGAAGAACATCCCGAGTTCACCCCCGACGGAAAGAGGGTCCTGTTCGTCCGGGACTTCGATGCGCGGACCGAGATCTGGATCATGAACGCCGACGGGTCCGAGCCCCGCCGCTTGACCCATAACGAAGCCCGCGACGAACGGCCGTTCCTGTCCCCCGACGGCTCGAAGATCATCTTCATGTCCAACCGCGACGGCAATTACGAGATCTACACCATGGCCCCGGACGGCAGCGGACAAGCCCGGCTCACCGACACGCCGGAATGGGAGATCTTCCCCGTCTGGTCGCCGGACGGAACGAAGATCGCTTATTCCCGGAAGTTCCGGGCCGACGGCCGGATGCAGGGCATGGTCCGGGTGATGAACGCCGACGGGAGCGGAGACAGGCCGGTCACCGCGGTCGAGACGCGCGACGAGAACTCGATGTGGTCGCCCGACGGCCGCCACATCGTCCTCCAGAGCGTCCGGGACGGCAATTTCGAGGTCTACCAGGTCGACCTGGATGGCGGCAATCCCATGCGCCTCACCGACCACCCGGCCTGGGACGGCTGGGCCTGTTATCTTCCCGCTCCGGCCCGGGAGCTCGAGCTGACCTACGTGGCCAACATGGGCGTCCTGGTGAGCTCGGGCGGGACCAAGGTGCTCATTGATGCCCTTTACGACAAGCCGAACCCGGACTACCGCGCTCCCGCGCCGGGGACCCTCGAAAAGATCATGAAGGGAGAGGCGCCGTTCGACGGCGTCGACCTCGTCCTCGTCACTCACGACCATCCCGACCATCTTGATGCCGGCCTGGCTGTCCGCTACCTGGAAGCGTTCCCCGAAGCCGCGCTCCTGGCCCCGGCCGACGCCGTGGAGGCCCTGCGCCGGGCGGCCCCGGACTGGGCGCGGATAGGGCCGCGCGTCACCGCGGTCGGCCTCAAAGTCGGAGAGAAGCGGAGCCTGAACGTCAAGGGCGTGGCCGTCACGGCGTGCCGCACGCTCCACAGCGGCGACCAGGACGTCCCGATGAACCTCATGTATCTCATCGAGCTCGATGGCCGGCGCGTCTGGCACGAGGGCGATCCGAACGGAAGGTGCGACATCTTCCAGGCCTTCGGGCTCACGGACGCACGGCTCGACCTGGCCGTCGTCCATTACTGGTACCCCCTCGAACCGAACTGCGCCCGTTTTCTCCAGGAGGACCTCAAGGCCGGCCACATCGCCTTGGGCCACTTGCCCATCCGGCTCGAGGGCGACGCCCCCGGCAAGATCGACATGGTCCGGCGGCAGTACAACAAGGACATCTTCCTTCTGCTGCCCGGATCGCCGGCCAAAGTCCTTCAAGGGGCAGCGACGCCGGGTCCGGAGCGGCTCTTCGGGCAGGCCCCGCCGGGAGACGAGCCGGTGAAGTTTTGGCCCGACATCCTCGCCGCGGGGGCCTGCCCCCACGGTCAACTGGCCTTTTCCGCGGACGGGAGGGAGGTCTTCTGGTCGGCGATCCGCCTGGACGGACGGGAGCAAACGATCTACCACAGCGTTTTCGACGGAACGGCCTTCTCCAAGCCGGTCATAGCCCCGTTCGCGGCCCCGTCAGGCAACGGCGGCGCGGCCTTCTCCCCCGACGGAAAACGGCTCTATTTCAGCGCCGAGCTCCCTCCGACGGACGGATCGTCCCCGGCAAGGACGGCGATCTGTTACATCGAACGGACGGGCGCCGGCTGGACCAAGCCCACGCTCATCGAATCCACGATCGATAACACGATGACCAAGGGTCAGTTGTCCGTCGCCCGGAGCGGCAACATCTATTTCTCGGGACGCGTGCTCACGGAAAGGACGCCGGCGATCTACGTGTGCCGCTATACGGACGGCGGGTATTCCTCTCCCGAGAAGCTCCGCGGCCCGATCGAGGAGGTCCCGCTCCTCGTCGACCCGTGGATCGATCCCGACGAGAGGTTCCTGTTGGTCTCCTGCGCGCCGCCCGAAGGCCCGCCGATGCTCACCGATATCGGCGTCAGCGCCCGTCAGGCGGATGGGATGTGGGGCAAGCCGGCGAGGCTCGGCCCGGCCGTGAACACGGAGGCCTTCGAGCGCTTCCCGTCACTGTCGCGAGACGGGAAATGCCTCTTTTTCATCCGGTCCACGAGCCCGCAGTTCGTCGGCGACCAGGCCTATTTCCACTGGGTCGACGCGAGCATCCTCGGCAATCCCAAGCCTGGTGAATCGAAGTAAGGGGATTCGGCCATGAAAAGAAGCGTTGTGATCATACTGGCCCTTTGCCTGGCGGCGAGCGCCGGCGCCCAGGAGCTGCTGGAGGCGGTCAAGACGGGGGACCTGGACAAGGTCCGCCTGATCGTCGAACGGGAGCCCGGCGTCGTCAACGTCCCGAACCCTAACGGCGAGACGATCCTCTTCGCCGCGATCGCGCCCGGCGGCCGGGCGGAGATCGTCGAGTACCTGATCACAAAAGGCGCCAATGTGAATCAAATGAACAACTTTTATATGGCGCCGCTCCATCTGGCTTGCCGCCGCGGCCTTCCCCTCGAAACCGTCCGGCTCCTGGTCGAGCATGGGGCCGACGTCAACGCGGTCTCGAAATACCAGGGCCGTCCCCTGGACATGGCCCATGAAAGGGGCGATGCATCGGTCATCGCCTACTTGACCTCCAAGGGCGCCGTCCTCACAACGCTCGAGTTCGAGACGTTCAAGCTGGCCGCCGGCATCCACCGTCTGGCCTATCCCTGGGGCATGCGCAACAACCTCGTCGTCTCGAGCGGGCCGGACGGCGCCCTGGTCATCGACACGGGATTCAGCGCCCGGGCTCTCGATACGATCCGGAAGATCGTGGACGGGTTCGGCGGCCCCGGGATCCGCTATGTCGTCAATACCCATGACCACGGTGACCACGTCGGCGGCAACGCCTTGGCCCCTTCCGAAGAAGCCATCATAGGTTCGGCGAGGCTCGAGGGTCTTGTCCGCCAAGGGCTCTTGGTCCTATCCGGCCGGGGACGACAGGGTTCGGCGGGGACGTCCTTTCCGGCTCCCTATGTCATGAAATTCAACGGCGAGGAGATCGAGCTCATCCCCTGCCCCGGACTCCATTCCGAGGCCGACATCCTCATTTATTTCCCCAGGGCGGGAGTCCTTTGCATGGGCGACCTCCTGCTGTCCCAGAGCTGTCCGGCCGTCGACGACGCGGCGGGCTATCTCGATTTCCTCGACAAGGTCCTGGACGTCTTTCCGTCGGGGACCACGTTCGTCAGCGGCCACGGCCGGGACCTGAACGCGGCCGGGTTGAGGAAGTACCGGACCGATATGGCGGCGATGGCGGAAACGGTCAAGAAGGGATACGCTGCCGGCCGGAGCGCGGAGGACATGGTCCGGGCCGACCTGCTCAAGGCCTACAAGGCCGAATATTCGCAACTCGACTGGCTCGGCCCCGACTCCTGGATCCCGAGGGTCGTCCGCGGTCTTCAGGCCGGTAAGAGATAGGAAGCCGGGGGCGCCCCTGATGAAGGGATCGGCCGCCGGGGTCAGGAGGAGGGATATGAAGAAGTCTTGGTCATCGGTGCTGGCCTGCGCCGGCGTTGTCCTCGCGGCCATGATCCTGCCCGCCCAGGACAGCCGCGTCGCCCCGGAGAACGCCAATGAGGCCCGGCTCAACCGTCTTCAGCCGCCCGGGCAGGTCATGGACATCATCGGCGCCTCAGCCGGCATGGCCATCGCCGAGATCGGGGCGGGTAACGGCCGCTACGTCGTCCAGCTCGCCGCCCGGGTCGGCCCCGAAGGCAAGGTCTACGCCGAGGACATCGACGGCGCCGCCTTGCGCCATCTCGCCGAGCGGTGCCGCCGGGTCGGTTTCGCCAACGTCGAGACCGTTCTCGGCGATCCTGCGGATCCCAAGCTCCCGGCCGGCAAGTTGGATCTCATCTTCGTCATCTCTTCGTACCATCACTTCGAGGATCCCGCCGCTCTCATGAAGAACGCCCGGCCGGCCCTCAAGCCGACCGGCCGCCTCGCCATCGCCGAGTGGATCCCGGAAACGCCGCCGGAGAAGATGCGGGCCCGGATGGAGGAAGCCGGCTTCGTGCTCGAGCGCATCGACAAGTCGCTCGAGGCCAACCGGCTGTACATCTACCTCTTCCGGCCCGCCTCACGTTGATCCCAGGATCGGCGGCAAAGGCCTGACCGCCTCCGGTGGGGCTCTCCTCGCTCATCTCACCTTGCCCAGAAGGTAAAGGACGCCCATGATCACGGGCTGGTGGACAAGGTAGATCCAGAGGGAATAGCGGCCGGCCAAGTTGACGAACGTCGGCGGCAGGCGCCAGGGCAAGAGGCTCTTCTTGGCGGCATAGACGGTCCGGCCCAGCGCCGCGCCGATCAGGAAAACGCCGAGCCAGGGGATGAGCGGGAAATAGTCCAGGGAAGAGAACGACGGGCGGGGCAGCCCGAACGGGATGAGCCAATCCGACCGGATCACCAAGGCTTTCTTCAGGATCGGGAGGAGGGCGGTGAGGGCGATGACGGCCGCGCCGCAGAGCGCGCTCGCCGCCGCCGAGAGCTTCTCGAAAACGGCGCCGTAGAGCAACATCGACACGGCCAGGCAGTGGAGGATCCCGAAAAGGATCGTATCGGCGGGATCGAAGAGGTGGAGCCAAACGGCGATCAGGTAGGTCCCCAAGGTCAGGGCGAGCGCCACCGCCAGCAGCCGCAACCCCCGACGGATGTTGCTCCGGGTCAGGGTGCTGCTCACGCCGGAGAGCAGGACGAACAGCCCGGCGAAGAAATGCTGGGCGATCGTCCAGGCGACGGTCGAGAGGTCGGTGGACCACCCCAGGAAGCGCGGGATGCCGAGGTAATCGCGGAGGTCGTAGAGAAGGTGGTAGCCGATGACAAGGATGATGGCCACGCCCCGGAGGAAGTCGATCTCCCAAATGCGGGCGGGGCGCTCCGCGGGCTTCTCCGCAACCGCCACGTTCTCGCCAGCCGTCATCGATCCCTCGCGGTTCTCCGGTTGGGAGGGAGGATAGTCCGGCTGCGGAAACCCTGTCAAGCGGAACCGTCTTGAACGCGCCGACGGCTGGAGCTATCATGGGCCCGGAGCGACGGCCATGTATTACCTGCTGATCTACAAAACGGTGGACGACTATGTCGAGAAGCGGGCGCCTTACCGCCCCGATCATCTGGCTTACTCGAGCGCGGCCCAGGCCCGCGGCGAGCTCGTCATGGCCGGGGCCCTGGCCGATCCGGCCGACGCGGCCCTGCTCGTCTTCAAAGCGGAGTCGCCCGCGATCGCCGAGGAGTTCGCCCGGAACGATCCCTACGTCAAGGCCGGATTGATCAAGGAATGGTCGGTCCGGCCCTGGACGGTCGTCATCGGCGGCTAGTGCGGGGTCGACGGTTTATCTCGGCTTGACGATGAGCTTGCCCAAGGGATGCTTCAAGACGTCCTGATGCGCCCGCGGCAGGTCCTCGAGGCGGCAGGTGCCGCCGATCTCGGCCTTGAACGGGCCCCGCACCGTGTGCCGAACGCTCCTGACCAAAGAACGCTACATGGGCGGCAACTTCGGGTATTTCGGAACCTGCCAGAAAACCCGGGTGGGCGCGCGGCCGCCGGACTCGTTCAATGGCCGATCCGCATCTCGGTCAGCCAATGGTTCGGCGAATACGGCGAGGCCGCGGTGTCGGTTCCCACGAATTGGTTGCCGGAGCCGATGCGGAAATAATAATCGCTGCCGGAAGGGACCTCGAACCTCTCCCCGGTCGTCGGGTCCTGGATCAAGACCTGGTCGTTGTAGGCCCGGTCCCAATTGGCGAAGCTCCTGTCCTGGCTGCGGGAGCGCTCGGCGAAGGCCTGATTGATGATGTCGAACGTGTCCTGCTGGGCCTGGCGAGCGATGCCGTAGGCCGTGAGCATCGATTGTGTCTGCCGCGCTTCCCAGTTAGGGTCTCGTCGATAGGAGGCCACCAAGCGGTTCATGACAGCCTGGGCCAGGGGTTCGGCGCTGGCTTCGGCGAGATAGCCGGCGAACGCGTTGACTGCCCAGGTTCCTCCCCCGTTGACTCCCGAGGGCGCGAGCTGGGTCTGGACGAATCCATAGCCTTTGCGCATCCCGTTCTCCGTCTTGACCTCGAAACGGATCTCGCCGGTATCGACGCGAACGTTCAGCCCTGTCATTTGCATCATCCGCTGCCGGGAGATCTCCGGCAGGTCTCGGGCCTGGACATTGCCGACCGGCCCGACCCTTTGGGGCAGATAGAGCTGCGTCAGGAACGCCGTGGACGGCAGATACCTCATGATCAGCAGCTTGGCGCCGAGGACCCCGTTCTGCCACGTGCCCTCGACCTGCCCGTATTGCATGCCCGCCGGGGTCGGCAGGGTCATCATAGGGATGAACGCGTCGCCGAATCGGACGAGGACCTTGTTGTCCGGGCTCGTCGCCACGACTTCGGGCCGCACATCGGGCAGGCTGTATCGTCTGAGCCCCCCTTCGACTTTCCACCCCTCCGGAACAGCACAGGTGAAGGCTCCCTCGATGGGGTCCCGCCACGCGATCATGGGTGGCCCCGCCGCATTCCCCGTCCGGGCGGTCTGGCCGGAGTAGAAGAACCGGCCCAAGACCTCCTTCAGGACGCCTTCGGCCTGGACCCAGGCGTCGGCTCTTGAGGCGATGGCATAGACGACGCCCTGCCCCTTGTCCTTGAAACAAAGGGCCACGCCGATGAATTTCACCGCGTTCGGGGCAAAGGAAAGCTCGCCTACGGCCACCTCCGGTTGGCTCGATACGACCCGCGTCCGCCCGACGAGGACGCCGGGGAAGATCTCCGGCGCGATCTGCCCGAGGCCCTGGACGATCCCCGCGGCCCGCCCCTCGATCTTGGCGATGGGCTGGACGTAGGTCACGGCCATCGCGCCCCCATCGGGCCCGGGGCAGGAGGCCACGAAGCCGCCGGCGCCGCGCTCCTGCACGCTCCAGCCGGCGGGATGGGGAACGATCAATCCCGTCTGCCCCCTGAAGACGGTCCAGCCCGGCAGGAGCTCGAGGCGGGTCTGCCGGGGGGCGGTCTGAGCCGAAAGCAGCCCGACCGTCAGACAGGACAGGAAGAATGATAGGACAATTTTCCGGCATCTCATGTGCATCTCCCCAAGATGGACTGAGGATAAGCCCGGCCGCCGGTCGATGTCAAAGGGAGGAGGCGCTATTTCACTTTCCCGTGAACGGTGAGGCCAGGCGGTCTTCGACCCAAGCCCGGTCGATGGTCATCCCCCATTGGCTGTGCGTCATGGCCAGGCCGGGGTCGATCTTCAGGGCATCCTTATAGAAGCTGAGGGCCGCGGCCCGGTTCCCGAGGAGGTCGTTCATGTGGCCTTGCCAGACTTGGGCGGCGAAAGCCGTCAGCCCGGTCTTCTCCAGGGCGGCCGTCCTGCCGAAGGCGGCCAAACTCTCCCGATCGTAGCCGGAGTCATAGAGAAGCAACCCCAGCTTGAACCAGAAGCCCGATTCATCGATCGGGAGCGCCGCCGCCTTCCTGAAAACGAGCAGGGGCGTATCACCTTCCTTCTCCCAATCCAGGCCGGAGACGAAATCGACGAGCTCCGCGGCGGTCGGCCGTTCGGGCAGGCGGCCCTTTTGGCCAGGGACGAACGGGGTCTCCAGCCGCTCTTCGACCCAGGCTTTGTCCATCGTGATCTCAAATTGATCGTGGCGCACCGGCCGCGCCGGCGCGATCGCCAGGGCGGCCCGGTAGTGGACGAGCGCGTCCGCCCGGCGCCCGCGAAGGTCGTCGAGAAGCCCGATCCAGCCGAGCGCCCCGAACTTCCAGACGGGATCGGTCTCGAGATCGGCGGCCCTGGCGAAGCAACCCGCGGCGTCATCAACACGCCCTGTTCCGTAGAGGTCCAAGCCGAGGCTGTACCAGAGGTCCCCCGCCGTGACCGGCTGGCCCTTCACGGCCGCGTAGACCCGCTCGGCCTCCTTCGGGTCCCAGCCGAAGGCCAACGCCGCGGCCGCCGCCCGGGAGATCGCCGGAACGGGCGTCTCGAGGCGGGCCAGCTTCTTTTCGGGGTCGAGGACGACGTCCCGCAGCCGCGCGCGGCTTTCGAAAACGAGAGTCGTGACGGCCCGGCTCCGATCGGTCCGGGCGATCCGGGTCGAGCCGTCCTCGAAAACGGCCTGGACCGGCACCGGCATGGACATCGTTCCGAGGCGCCTGACCCGGACCTCCGAGACGAAGCCGCCGGTCCCGTCCTCCCGGCAGTCCTTGGCTTCGACGCCATAGCACAGGTATTGGTTCGAACGGACCCAGGCGTCGAAGAACCAAGCCAGGTTCTGGCCGCTTTCCGCTTCCGCGACGGCCCGCAGGTCCCGCCAGCCGAACAGACGGCCAGTCGATTCCCGAAGGACGCGCGTGTAGACGCGCATGAAGGTCTCGCGTCCCAGGACCGAGTCGAGGGCGAAGACCGCCGCCGGCCCCTTGCTGTGGATGACAGTGTTGTTGAAGTCGAAGTGGACCGCGTCTTCCCGATCGGGCGGGGCGTCGAGGGCCATGTCATAGTACAGGGGAACGGCGTTGAGGTAATTCCCCATCCAGCCGGCCCGCCGGTCCGGATCGAAGCCGCGGACGGTCATGAATTCCGTATCGGCGAAAATGCCCAGGGCGATCCAGGTCCAGGCCGGCGCGTCGGCGTCGAGGACCCACTCGCCCCAGTATTGGTGCCCGATCTCGTGGGACGTGATGTGCTGCCAGTGCCGCGGGGATTCGCCGTCGACGTAAGTTTCAAGACCGTGGATGGCGACGATGCCGGTCGCGACCGGGTAGCCGCCCCAGCGCCCGGCCCCGCCGGGGATGATGTTCAGGAACGGGAAGGGATAGAAGCCGAGCCAGTCCTTGTAGAAATGGACCGCGTCCGCCGCAGTCTCGAGACAGATCGCGGCGGCCTTGGCGCCCTTGTCGGTGAAGTAGGCGGTTATCAGGACGCCGTCCGTGTCGCGGGAGGCGCTCTTGAGACCGGGGACGAGCGAGAGGCCGAACGTCCGGGCCCTGGCAGCCTCATAACGCCCCGTCCGCGGATCGAGCCGGCCGCTGGCGATGACGGCGAAGCCCTCGGGCACATCGAGCTTGACCGAGAAGGCGTCGTGATGTTGGAGGCCGTCCCACCACAGCCTCGGATACCATCTGTCGCTCGAGAACCCGGCCTGGTCCGACGAGCTCCCCGCTCGCTGGGTGAAGGACACGTCCAATTCGGCCGTGGCGCCCGGGGCCAGGGCTTCGGGGAGCGTGACGAGGACGGGCCGCGGCTGCGGCGCCGGGGGAGACCCGTCTGGCGGGAAGAGCCGCCGCTTCCCCGCCGTGACTTCGAGCGTCGAGGAGGGCCCGACCGGCCAGTCGAAGGCGACGGTCCCGATCGTCGCCCGGCCCGTGTTCTTGAGAACAATCGTCTCCCGTCCCTCGACGCCGGCCGCGGCGACGTCCACGCGGGCATCGATGACGTAACGGCTCGACGGGGGATCGGCGGGCGTGAGGAAGGGCCCGCCGGCTGAAGCGGTGCCCGGGCGGGTTCCGGACGAGCAGCCGGCCAGCGCGAGAACCAGGGTCCCCAAGAATGCGTGACGAAGCGGATGTTCCACGGGATGCCTCCCACGGGCGGGACGAACGCCCAGAACGTCTCCCCTATCTTACGCCCGAAAGGAAAGATCTGCGAAGAGGACGTCTCGTGGGCCCTAACTCTCCCGGACCTTGGCGATCGAGCAGACCCGGTCCTTGTCCTCGAGCTTGATGATGCGGACCCCCTGCGTCGCCCGGCCCGACGAGCGGACCTGAGTCGTCGAGATGCCGATGACCTTGCCCTCGACCGTGATCACGAGCAGGTCCTCCTCGTTGATGCCGACCATGCCCAGGGCGTGGCCGACCTTGGGTGTCACGCGCAGGTTGAGGACGCCCTGCCCGCCGCGGTGCTTGATCGGGTACATCTCCGACGCCGTCTTCTTGCCGTAGCCGCGCTCGGTCGCCGTGAAGATGAATTTGACTTCCGGCCCGACGACGATCATGCCGATGACCCGGTCCTTGGGCTTGAGCCGGATGCCCCGGACGCCGGAGGCCGAGCGGCCCATCGGCCGGACGTCTGCCTCCTTGAACTGGAGGGCCCGGCCGAGCTTGGTGCCGATGACGATCGTGTTCTTGCCGCCGGAGATCTGGGCCGAGAACAGCTCCGACTTCGGCCGGATGCTCATGGCCAGGATGCCGCCCTTGCGCACGTTCCTGAAATCCGAGAGCCGCGTCTTTTTGATGATGCCGTCGGTCGTCAGCATGACGACAAACTGCTTGTCGCTGAACTCCTTGACCGCGACGACGCTGGCCGGCTTCTCACCCGGCTGGAACTCGACCAGGTTGACGAGGGGCTTGCCCCGGCCGGAGACGCCGACGTCCGGGACGTCCAGGGCCTTGAGCCAGTAGAGCCGGCCCTGGTTCGTGAAAACCAAGAGATAGCTGTGGGTCGAGCAGATGTAGAGGTCCTCGACCACGTCCTCGGCCTTCATCTCGATGCCCTTGCGGCCCTTTCCGCCCCTGGCCTGGAACTTGTACGAGGTGAGCGAGGTTCGCTTGATGTAGCCGCTCGAAGTGTAGACGATGGCCACGTCCTCTTCCTTGACCAGGTCCTCGGGCCGGAGCTCCGAGACGGCCTCGTCGCGGATCTCGGTCCGACGCTCGTCGCCGTACTCCTCCTTGACCTCCTTGAGCTCCTGGACGATGATCGCGTAGACGAGCCGCTCGTCCTTGAGGATGCGCCGCAGCTCGGTGATCCGTTTCTTCAGGGCGGCGTACTCCTCCTGGATCTTGAGCCGCTCGAGCTGGGCCAGGCGCTGGAGCTGGAGCTCGAGGACGGCCTGGGCCTGGATCTGGGTCAGGCCGAACTTCTCCATCAAGCCCTTGCGGGCCTCGTCGACCGTCTTGGCGGCGCGGATGAGCTTGATGACCGCGTCGAGGTTGTCGAGGCAGATGACCAGGCCCTCCAAAATGTGGGCCCGCTCCTCCGCCTTGCGCAGCTCGAAGCGCGTCCGCCGCAGGACGACCTCCTTGCGGTGGGCGATGAAGTACTTCATCATGTCGATGAGGCCGAGCGTCTTCGGCTGCTTGTCGACGATGGCCAGCATGATGATGCCGAAGGAGATCTGGAGCTGGGTGTGCTTGTAGAGGTTGTTGAGGATGATCTCCGGGAGCTCGCCCCGCTTGACCTCGATGACGACGCGCATGCCCTCGCGGTCGGACTCGTCGCGGATGTCGGCGACGCCCTCGATCCGCTTCTCGTTGACCAGCTGGGCGATCGACTCGAGCAGGCGCGACTTGTTGACCTGGTACGGGATCTCGGTGATGACGATCTTGTCTTTCTCGCCCTTGGCCCCCCGCTCGATGACGGTCTTGGCCCGGAGGTGGAGGATGCCTTTCCCCTCTTTATAGGCGTCGAGGAAGCCCTGGCGGCCGTAGATGATGCCGCCGGTCGGGAAATCGGGGCCCTGGACGTGCTTGAGGACGTCCTTGAGCGTGGCGTTGGGGTGCTCGATGAGATGGATGACGCCGTCGCAGATCTCGCCGAGGTTGTGGGGCGGGATGTTCGTGGCCATCCCGACGGCGATGCCGTTGCCGCCGTTGACGAGGAGGTTCGGGAACTTCGAGGGCAGGACCTCG
>Ga0172366_10000100_pt1 | contig 49208 bp, 46 predicted proteins | sample LakKivSesite69cm_FD_114533 | JGI IMG/M metagenome (GOLD analysis project Ga0172366, IMG submission 114533) | Sediment microbial communities from Lake Kivu, Rwanda - Sediment site 69cm | ecosystem: Environmental > Aquatic > Freshwater > Lake > Sediment | place: Rwanda: Western Province, Lake...
ATCTCTCCGGATGAAGGATGTGTTCTTGAAGAACCCCATGATGTTTCCGGTTTGTTATCTGCCATTAAGGCGCTATTCGATGAAGAGAAAAGATCTCAGATGGGACGCAATGCAAGATTGAAATTGGAAACATATACTATTGAGAGAAATGCTGATGAGATGGAAAAGATTTTTTTTGAGGTTTGCAATGGAAGATAAGACAATTGAATGGTCAAAACTTTTTTCTGCAAGGGAGAAGGTTCATAAAATGTACAGAAGTATCTGGGATGTTCCTTTGATCAAAAAGAGGTCAGCGCTTTTGAGGTTGATACTCAGGGACGGTATGAGTCTGCTCGATGTCGGGGCTGGTTCAAAAGGGGTAAAAGAGGAGATTGAAAAGGTTGGACTCAAAATAACATATAAGAGCATGGATGTAGATGTAAATGTCCAGCATGATTTTTATGACATTGAAGACGTGCATGAGGTTTTTGATGTGGTTATACTTTCCGAGGCAATAGAGCATATGTCCTTTTCCGAAGGGATTCACATGCTCAAGAGGTTGAGGGATGTATTAAGAGATGGTGGGATAATACTTGTTTCAACACCCAATATATTTCATCCTAACAAATTTTTTACAACTGCTGACCATAAGACTTATTATGCGTATGATGAGCTTGCGGCGGTTATGGACCTTGCAGGTTATGAAGTGAAAGAACTATACAGGTCTTTTAATGATGCCTTCCACAGATATGTATTGAAAGTATATATCTTTGGCTTTCTCTTCAGATTTCTTGATATTGACTATGCATACACCATTTTTGCCATAGGGAAAAAGAGGGTATAATGTTTTATAAACAGGTTCTGAGAAATTTAATCAGGTAGTCTACCTTCAATATCTTGCTCGGTTTGGTAAGAATAGCCTTTATGTAATATCTTCTTGCAAGCATCTTATCACGGGAGTGGTAGAATCTCCTGAAAAACTCAAGGTAGCGTTGGGCTGTAAAATCCTTACGGAGACAGTCAATCGCCCCATCATAATATGGATCGTTAAAGATTGTCTCAATAAGGTCAGTACCCTGTTTTTTTATTACTTCAATATTGTGTCGCAGGCTTTCTGGGTGACTGCATGTAACTGCGGTCGGTTTTGAAAGAAAATACCCTTTTGTCTTAAAAAATATTTTTGTGAAATATGCGATATCCTCCCCGTTTGATATGTTTAAGGGGAATCTGAATCTTTTAGCAAGCTGACTCCTCATAAACACCGCACATGTTGCAAACTGAATACGTCTCAGTAAAAGCGCCTCGTGTAATCCATCGGTTATGAAATCCTTTTTTGATGCAGGCCTGTAAGATAGCTTATCGGTTGAGACATCCTTTGAGTATGTTTCGCTGATAACAAACTGAAGGTCACTTTTGTCCATAAGTATATCCAGTCTTGATTCTATTGAGTCTTCGGTCAGATAATCATCCGCATCGAGAAAGGTAATAAATGCGCCTGTTGAGGCTTCAAGCCCGGTATTGCGGGCAGCAGAGACCCCCTTGTTTTCCTGATAGGTATATAAGAGCCTACCCTCCATGTCACGCAAGATATCTCTGGTATTATCCGTTGACCCGTCATCTACTACTATAATTTCAAGGTTTTTATAGGATTGCAAGAGACAGGACTCAATTGCCCGGGATAGGTATCTGGCATAATTATAGGTGGGGATTACTATAGAAACCAACGCATTATCTGCTGTTTTCAACATTTTGGGAAAAGGTATAAGAAGGATAGGAGATTGTCAAGGTTTTTCTATTACATCCTATCTCCATCTGCCATGAGCCTATTTCCTGTCAGCTTCTTTTGAGATTGACTGCTCGGGGGTCATCTGTTATATTAGGGAAAGTTCTAACAGGGGGAATGCAAATATATAGTTTAAATTATTGGAGAATTTTATGAATATCTTAGGGCTCCATGTGTTTGGACATGATACAGGTGCTGCCCTCATATCTGAAGGACGGCTATTTGCAATATGTGAAGAAAGGCTTAACAGGGTGAAACATTCTGGTTTTTTCCCGCATCTGTCCGTAAGATATCTCCTTGATGTTGCAGGTCTTTCTAATATAAATGATATTGATTTGATTGTGGGTGTTACACGGTATGATAAAGAGAAAGAGAATAAAACGGTAGAGATAATTAGAGGCGAACTCGGTTATCAGGGCACTATCCACACCGTATCACACCATGACGCACATGCAGCGAGCGCCTTTTTTGCCTCTCCTTTTGATGAAGCTGTTGTAATGGTGGTGGATGGTCTGGGAAGCAAGGCTATCGATAATGAAACAGGGGCGAAAATCCCTTTTACATACAGGCATCTGGGCATAAAAGAACAAAAGGATTATGAAGAAGTCCAGTCATTTTATAGATTAAAAGGAAATGAGCTTGTTCCTATAAGAAAGGATTATACTCAACCCGGCTACATGAACGGTTTGGGCCTTGTGTATATGGGAACATCTGTATTTTTAAACTTCGGTGATTTTGGTTCGGGAAAGGTAATGGGCCTTGCTCCTTATGGTGGTAAGCCGGGGAAAAGTATGGATAGGGAATTCTTTGAAATTACAGAAGGTTTAGCCCTGACCAGGAGCGATAAAAATTTCGTAAGACACATTGATAATTATCAAAGGCTATTCTTTCCCGATATACCCAAGAGGGATAGCCAGAAACTTCCGGATGATGTGTATACAGAGATAGCGTATGCTGTGCAGAAGGCCACGGAGGAAGGCCTTATTAAGATTGCCAATCACCTTTACCGCATAAGTCCATGCAAGAACCTCTGTTATGCAGGGGGTGTGGGCCTTAACAGCGTGGCTAACAAAAAGATTCTCGATAATACCCCATTCGAAAATATATTTATCCAACCCGCCGCTTGTGACTCAGGCATAGCCCTGGGATGCGTCCTGTACGGTGTCCACATAATCGTAAAAGAGAAATTGGGAAAATACAGTTTTAAGAACGCCTATCTGGGGAGGTCTTATAGAGAGGAGGAGATCGTAGCTACCTTAAAGAATACCCCGAACATCAATTTTACCAAAGAAAAGGATATTGTAAAGAAATGTGCAAGGCTTCTTGCCGAGGGGAAGATACTTGGATGGTTTCAGGGTGGGAGCGAGATAGGCCCTCGCGCCCTCGGGCATAGAAGTATCCTCTGTGACCCTGGAAAGCCTGAAATGAAGGATATTCTGAATGCAAAGGTAAAACATAGAGAAGCCTTTCGCCCCTTTGCCCCATCAGTCCTTCTTGAGCGCGCTTCTGATTACTTCGACCTTAATTGTGAAAGCCCGTATATGCTTCTCATCGCAGGGGTAAGGGGCGATAAACAGAGGGTAATTCCCGCCATTACTCATGTTGATGGAACCGCCCGTGTTCAGACTGTGACAAAAGAAGATAATGGTATATTCTATGAACTTATTCAGGAATTTTATAAGATAACCGGCGTTCCTGTTGTGTTGAATACCTCTTTCAATATAGCAGGCGAGCCTATTATAGAAGCCCCTGAAGATGCCCTTAAATGTTTTATGTCTACTGAGATGGATTATTTGATCATTGAGGATTACTTCGTAGAGGCTAAAGGCCCCAAAAAACTTGTCAGCGGACCAGTTGTCGACGAAAATAAGCTGAAAGCGGTTGATATCAGAGGAGGCAGGGGCTTAAAAAGGTGGTTTTCCAATTTAAAAAAACAGTAGTTAGAAGATATGAAAAAGGTCCTTTTTTATACCCACAATATCTTCACGGAAGAAAATCCAGAAGGTTATAGAATACAACAGTATTTCCCGTATTTAGAAAAGCAGGGTTTTAAAATCAAGCTTCTTACGACAAAGGCAAACCCCTTAGAATTACTAAAAAGCATTCAACAGTCGGATATTACGTATATCCAGAGGGTGCTTCTCAACCCTTTGAAGCTGTCTTTATTCAGAAGGCTTTCAAAAAGGATGGTCTATGATTTTGACGATGCTGTGATGTACGGGAGCAGAGATAGCAGTAGTACGAGACGAAGCAGATTTGAGGGTATGATCAGGGCATCTGATATTGTATTTTGTGGAAACCGTTTTCTCCTTGAGGAGGCAAAGAAATTTAAAACCAATGGTATCCATTACATTCCGACCGTTGTGAACACTGATGAGTATCCAGTCAAGTCCCATGAGGAAAAGAAACCATTTGTTGTGGGATGGATAGGCAGCAGTTCTACATTAAAGTATCTCACAGACATTAAAGAGCTACTTCTATTCATTGCCGACCAGGAGGGGATGTGCTGTAAAATTGTTGCTGATAAACCCTTTGATGTTAAAAATAAAGGGGTGTTGTTCGAAAGGTGGAACAAAAACAGGGAAAAAGAGGTGTTGTTAGATTTCGATACAGGGATTATGCCTGTCAAGGACGATATCTGGTCGCTTGGTAAATGTGGATTGAAACTGATCCAGTACATGGCGGCAGGATTACCCTCAATTGCACATCCAATCGGCGTGGCAAGGGAGATGATTATTGATGGGGTTAATGGTTTCCTGAGAAACGATATGAAGGGGTGGAAAGAGGGGATTGAGACGCTATGCAGGGATGTAAGATTGCGGAAGAATATGGGAGAGGCTTCAAGGGCAATCGTTGAAGAAAAATATTCTCTGAAGGTATGGGGGCCTAAAGTGGCGGATATTGTGGGGGCACTATGAGGGCCTTTCGGATAGATCGCATAAAATGGTCCCTAAAAGAAGAGGAGCTTGCAGATGTCCTGAAGCAGTTTTCCCACAAAGAAGATAAGAGAAGGACTTATACTGTCTACGAGCATAAAAATAGAAGAATCTTTATAAAATCCTTTTTAGAGAAGGGTCTTGGCGGATTACTGAGGAATATATTCGTTCCACGGGGCAAAAGGGAGTATGTATTGAGCGAGAGGCTCTCTACCCTTTCTATACTTACGCCCAATATTTTTGGCTATGGGACAAGTAGAAGAGGCTCATATGTTATACAGGAATGGATAGAAGGAGAAAGCCTTATAAGGCAATTAGAAAAAACTGGCGAAAGGGAAAGGCTGTTTGCCGGTCTCGCTGACCTGCTTAAAATTTTAAAATCCAATTATATACGACATAATGACCTCCATCTTGATAATATCCTTGTTTCAGATAATAAACTTTATCTCATTGACCTCCATAAAATGAGGATAAAAAGGTCTTTTAATTTAAGGGATGAAATTTCTAACCTTTCTCATGCCCTTGCCATGGTCTATAGTGATATGACCGGGTTAGAGAAGGATACATTTTTTAAAAACTATGGCGACGGGGCTATCAGGCATAGATTGGAAGAAGAGATAGAAAGGCTCAAAAAAAACTGGGTGAGAAGAAAGAGAAAGAGGGCATTCAAGGATACATCAATAACGGTCTATTCAGATGAATATCTATATGTTCGGGGAATGGAAAAGAAGGCAAAAGGTGGTTTTGTCGCTAATTTGAAAGAGGACAAAAAGGTAATGGTAGAACGTTTCAGCGACCATATCCGCAAGGTTTACGAGAACAGGAGCAGATTGAAAAGGGCATGGAAAAACCATGTTGCCCTTGCATATATGCATCTATCTATAATACCACAGGCATATTATCTTAAAATGCCCTCTTTTTTAGGGAAGGGGTATATTGCAATGGAAGATTTAGGAGGCAGGGGTGAAGAACTCGACCGCTACCTTGATAGAAGATACGATAGCATGAAATATAATGAGAGAAAGAGGTTTATAGAAAAGCTTTCAAGTTTCTTTGAAATGATTTTTAGAAAAGGTATTCTACATAAGGACATGAAGGGTTGCAACCTCTTTGCATTAGAAGATGGAGGCTTTGCCCTTCTGGATGTTGAGGATATAGTGTTCAGGGATATTGACGAAGAAACCTTGAAGAAGATATTAATACAGTTGAATAATACAGTACCAAAGAGGATCAGCATTAACGATAGAATGAGATTTTTTCTGAAATTGACAGGTTTTATGAAGGTTGACAGGAAGCGTATTTTTAAATATGTGCGGAAGGGGTCCTTAAAGGGAGAAATTGTATATGAGGGGGCAGGTGGACTCAAGGTCGAGTCATGGTAAAAACTCTTGCCCTGTCCTGCAAATATCTTTACAGTTCAATTACTATTCTTCTCGAACCGGAGATTGGATTATGACATTTGCTGTTGATTTCCCAACTTATTCCATTTTCCTGCGATTTCAATATGTTGTCAAGCGAAAAAACTTGATGCTCGATACTTGATACTGGATAATAGCTATTAAGCGGTCAGCTATCAGCATTAAACACTTCCCACTTCCCACTTGCCACTCCCCACTTACGACTCACGTTTCTCACCCTTTGCTCTTTGCCCTCTGCGCCATGCGCTAAAATGTTTCACATGCTATTATCTCAAAGTAATGGCCTTCTCAGGACATATTTCCTGGCAGCAAAAGCAAGTAATGCAGGTGTCGGCGTCCACCTGGGGAAGGTGGTCACTCATGGATAAGGCCGATGCCGGACACTGGTCGACGCAGGTACCGCAGCCTGTGCACAACTGAGGATCAGCTTGCGGTCGCATGAGTGTTTTACTGTGGAGGAATGCCTCCATAGTTTCGTTGTTAAAAAGCGCTTCGCCACTTAAAGGAGGCAGTTTAAAATCAGGCAGTTGCTTCAACTCCCCAATGATTTCAATCGTGCTGAGGTCGTAGTCCCCCAAACCCACTTTCTTCGCCTTCTGAAGGAATCTGAGCAGACCTGGTGCAATTCCCATCATCGTCGCAATAACAGCATCCAGGGCCACGCAGTTATCAGAGGCCAGGATAAGACCGATGTTTCTGAGGTCAGGGGAAGCCGGACCATTACCCTCCATACCGACCACAGCGTCTACTATGAATAGATCGGGTGGCCTGAGCCGGAAAACATCCACTACCATTTCATGGAAGCGTTCGATGGTGCCCGCTGCTTTATGCAGTCTGGCTTTCTGGGCGCCGGGTAGAAAGCCGTAACTGTTTTTGATCGCTCCGGTCATGACAGTTAAGCCGTGGGTTTTGAACTTCGGCAGGCTGATGATGATATCAGCCTCCAGTACAATCCGGGATAGACTTACCCTGGACATGAAATCGGGATTAAAGTCGACCTCCAGTGAATCGTTTCCGATGTTCTGGTAATAGCCCTTTGCTGCTTCCATCAGTCCTGTTTTTCTGAAGCTTTCCTCGTTTGCTCCATAGCAGAAAACACCCGGATTATCGCCAACGACGATGGAGGCAGGCCCCATTGTTTCCACCTTTTCTACTACGGCACGAAGCACTGCAGGATGGGTGATAATACCTTCTTTTGCCTCCGAAGCCCGGAGTAAATTGGGTTTTATGAAAACCTTTTTCCCCTGAAGCTCAAAGGGGAAGAGTTCAAATGCCTGATCTACAGCCTGACGGACACTCTCATAGGTAGCAGGATGGATCATCACTTTTGACATGGTCTATACCTCGCTGGCAGCTCTGTTATTTTCCTGCGATTTCAATAAGCTGTCAAGGAATTTTTAGCTATTAGCTTTCAGCAATCAGCGTAAAATCCACGGATACTACGAATGGAAGAGGCAGGCTATGGTAGCTTAACTGTGTGTCAGTAAAGGTGGGGGAAGGTCAGTTACGCGTTTGAGAAGCGTGTCCCATTCCTCATCTACCTCTTTTTGTATCTCTTGTATCTGTTCCACACTTAAATGGCGATATCTTCCCTGGATCTGTAAATACTCCTTAACAGGTAAACCCTGAGGGTCATAGGTAACAGCGTATTTCTTACCATCAAAGACCTCGTAAAGAGGGAAAAGCCTTGTTTCTACTGCTAACATAGCAGCTTTTACTGAAAGGCTTTCTTCCATCCTCCAGCCTATGGCACAGGGTGTAAGAATATGGATAAACTTGGTTCCCTCAATGCTTCTTGCTTTTTGCACTTTGTCCATGAGGTCTTGTGGATAACCTACTGAGGCCGTGGCCGCATAAGGAACCCGATGGGCCGCAATAATTTCCATAAGTTTCTTCTTCCTGCCATGCCTTCCTGACGGTGTTGTTATCGTCCATGCATACTGAGGAGTTGCAGAGCTTGCCTGGATACCTGTGTTCATGTATGCTTCGTTGTCAAGGCATACATAAATAAAATGTTCATTTCGATCCGCAGTACCTGAGAGTGATTGTAACCCTATGTCAAATGTCCCGCCGTCACCTGCAAATGCAACTACCGATATTTCGTTTTTACCTTTTATTTTCAAGGCATAGGAGATTCCTGCAGCTGTCGGTGCTGCTGTTTCAAATGTTCCATGAAATGTGGGAACCTTAAGGGCACTATTGGGATAGGTTGAGGCGATCATTGACGAACAGGATGGGATAATTATCGCTATTGTCTTTTCCCCGAGTGCACGCAGCACGAGTCTCATGGCGATTGCGAGACCACATCCTGGACAGGCAAGGTGCCCAGGTCTCATCATATCTTCTATTCTCTTCTCTATGTCCATATCAATTTCCCCTTAACCATACTGGTACTTTATCCGGTATATCCTTATTCAGTGCATCCACTACAATAGACTCCAGAGTCTCAGGGGATACATCCGTGCCATCCAATCCGGCAATATATCCATAGATGAGAGGCCTGGTATCTGAATTATAGAGGGCTGACTTTAATTCCTGGCAAAAAATACCTCCACTCCCGATTGATATGTTTCGGTCAATGACACCGGCCTTTTTCTTTCCAAGGAGGGCTCCCCTGACTGCCTCGTAAGGAAAGGGTCTGAAAAGGCGTATTTTAAGAAGCCCCACCTTATATCCGTCTTCGCGAAGGGATTTGATCGCAACCCTCGCTGTGCTGGTAATTGATCCAGCCGTGACGAGTACAACCTCTGCGTCATCGAACATAAACGGTTCTATAATCCCATAACCCCTTCCGAACTCTTCTCTGTATTCTCTGTCTACCTTGACAGCGATTTCCTTCACAGAATCCATTGAGAGGAAAGCCCTGTGTTTATATTCGCGGTACAATTCCTGGGTCACAACAGGCACAAGGAAACCGGGTTTATCCATATCAAAACGGTGGGGAAGATCAAGAGGGGGTAAAAACCGGTCAACTGTACCCTGATCAGGAAGGTCAATCGTTTCCATGAAATGGGAGACAAAAAAGGCTTCGATTACAACCATGGCAGGCAGGTATACTTCTTCCGCTATTTTATATGCCTGGATGACGCTGTCGAGCGCCTCTTGACCGTTTTCTGCATAAATCTGGATCCATCCCGTATCCCTCTGGGAAAGACTGTCGGTCTGATCAGCCCAGAAGCCCCATGGTCCCGCAAGCAGTCTGTTTACATTTGCCATAACTACCGGTGTCCGGCACCCGCTTGCAAAATGGAGCATCTCATGCATCAGTGCAAGTCCCTGGGATGAAGTTGCTGTAAATGTCCTAACACCGGTCAGGGAAGCAGCAATACAAGATGCCATGGCAGAATGTTCCGACTCAGTTCTCATCATTATACCTTTGAGAACACCGGAAGCCTCCCACTCGGAGAGTTTTTCGTAAATGGGTGTCTGAGGTGTAATGGGATAGGCTGCAATGAGAGGGGTCCGGCATAATTTCACCGCATGGGCAATGGCATGATTCCCGGTCATAAACTCTTTCATTACAGCTCCTTCATCACAACCACACTTCTCGGGCAGGACTTTGCACATGTCCCGCACCCTTTACAGTGATCATAATCCACATATTTTGTCCCTTTGATTGGATCCAGTAAAATAACTCCTTCAGGACAGAAAAAGTAACAGTTATAACAGTAATTACATGTTCCACAGGTAAAGCAGCGTGAAGCAGAAGCAATTGCCTCTTCAGCCAACAAACCGAGATTTACCTCTTGAAAATTTTGCAACGCAGTCTCACGGTTGAGTTTACGTTTCTTAACCCTTTCACTGTGTTCAAAATAAAGGGTATTCAGTTTATCGAGGGTAACAACCTTCTGTGCTGCACGGAACATTTCAAACTTTCCGCCGGAGGTATACGCTTCAAAAGAAAGAGACCCCTTGTCTCCTACTCTTATCCCGGAGAACATGTTTTCAGGGGATACTCCTTTGAGATAAAGGTCAATTGAAATGGCAGCCTTTTTCCCCGCTCCTATAGCAGTCACTATGGTTCGTGGCTGATCAATCACATCGCCACCTGCAAACATTTTAGCATTTTTTGTCCTGAGAAATGTATCAACATAGATAAGACCGTTTTTTGTAAGGTCCTTGGGTAATGATACAAGGTCAACATTTTCACCGGCAGCGGTGAAAAGGTAATCTGTTTCCATTATGAAGTCAGTCCCTTCAACAGGAATAGCCCTTGACCTGCCACTCGCATCCGGTTCACCAAGCTTCATACGCCGGAATGTTACGGCCAATCTCTCATCTGGTAACATATTTATCCTGACAGGTTGAATCAGAAATTCAAACTGTACGCCTTCCTCTTCTGCATCATCAATTTCGTCTTTGATAGCTGGCATCTCCGGTCTTCCCCTTCGGTAAGCTATGGTAACACGGCAACCATTCCTGAGAGATGACCTTGCTACATCCATGGCGGTATTTCCTCCGCCGATCACTATTACATCCTTACCTTCCGGGATTGATGAACCTGAGTTGACACGCATTAGAAAGTCAAGACCATGCATAACCTTCTCAAATGTTTCGCCTTCTATGCCGAGGGAACTACTTATACCGGCACCCATAGAGAGGAAAGCTGCATCATACTCATTTAGTGCATCAAAAGTGATATCTCTCCCTACTTTAGAGCTTGTCTTTATATCAATACCCAGAGCCATTATCCTTGCAATTTCTTTTTTAACGATATCTTTCGGGAGACGGTATTCGGGGATGCCGTACGCCATTATCCCGCCAGCTTCCCTGTATGCCTCAAAAACGGTTACTTTATGGCCTAAAAGACGAAGAAAATAGGCGCATGAGAGACCTGCAGGGCCTGCCCCGACGACAGCAACTCGTTTTCCATTACCATTCTGGACGGGGTTCAGGTTAGGCTCTTGATCTATAGTTGTATCAAATATATACCGTTCCAGTGCATTGATAGAGACAGATTCATCGTACTCACCTCTGTTACAGCTTGCCTCACAGGGATGAAAGCAAACCCTTCCGCATATACCGGGGAAGGGGTTTTCCTTTAAGATGGTCAAGAGTGCCTTACCATACTCGCCCTTCTGAGCTAAATAGAGAAATTGAGGGATGCTGTTTCCTGCCGGGCAAGCTTCCTGGCAGGGGGCTGTCAAAAACTGTGGGTGGGGTTTCTGAAAGCCCCATTTGCCAGTATCGATGACCTCTGTGCTGCCATAGGATATGGGGATTGCAAACTGAGAATCTTTTATCATGGGTGAGCCTCGTATATTTTGACCTGTTCATAGGCATCTTTCACTGCCTGGATATTCTCCTCTCTTTTGGATGGAACCATCATAGCGACTGCTTCAATCAATGTTTCAAGCCTGATGAGGTTGGTCAAACGTACATATGCCCCCAGCATTGCCATATTAAAATTGCCTCCAAGCCCTATATTTCTGGCAATTAATGAGGCGTCAACAAGACCAATGGTAAAACCCCTCAAGTCCTTAAAATACTCAATGCTATTATGTGTATTAATGAGGACTTTTCCACCCGGTATAATCTCTTTACCTATTTCCTTCTGGTCAATTAAAGACAGGTCAAGGAGAATCAGGTGATTTGGGTGCTTTATCTGGCATTTCAAAAGAATGGGTTCATCATCAACACGTAAAAAACCTACTACAGGGGCACCCCGTCGTTCAGCTCCAAAGAGAGCGAAGCTCTGCGGGTATTTACCTTCAATAAAAAAAGCCCTTCCAAGAATCTCAGAGGCAACCACTCCCCCCTGTCCACCACGACCTCTAAACATGATTTCGATCATTGAATTTTATCCTTATCCATATCTTCTTTAAGTACAAATCTCAATGTATCCTTTAGAGACTGCTCGATATGATAATTTATCGCCTTTCCTACCCCATATATATCCTTAACTTTAATTGCCTCAAGTATCCGTTTGTGGCCATCGATGGCCCTTAAGACAACGTCTTTTAAAATTATACTCTGCGTCCTGTATATCAGCATGTGCCGCCTCAATGTCTGTGCTAATTCAAGTAAACGTTCACTGCCGCTTAATTTCGCAATAATTTCATGAAACTGGGCATCCAGTTCAATGAATGTCTTTATATTTCCGTTTGCAACCTCATTTTCAGCAGCAGCTATATTTTTTACAAGCTCTTTCACAAGCTTCTCATGGGCTTTTTCTATTGCCCAGCGGGCAGCCAATCCTTCTATTAATCCCCTGATCTCACATATCTGCTTCACTTCCTCTTCGCTCATAGATCTAACAACGTAACCTACGCTCGGTGTTGATTTGATAAGCTTTTCAAGTTCAAGGCTATGGAGAGCTTCCCTTACTGGGGTTCGTGAAGCGCCTATCTCTTTTGCAATTTTTGTTTCTATCAGTAGTGCATTGGGTGGTATGAGACCGTTTAATATCTGCTCCCTTAAATAATTGTAAACCTTCTTACGTATGGGAAGTCCTTTTTTGATAACCAATTTCACCATTATCGGGATACTGTACCCAGATGCAAAAAACTTGTCAAGAGGATTTTTCATATTTGACGTAAAATCAATAATTACAGATTCTTATAAAATATTCAGAGGTTTAAGAATTGGCTGTCCAAATACCTTTTTTTGCATATATATGGGCTAATCTGAATTGTCGGTATGCCGTGGGTGAGCCCGATTACTGTTGCCAAACCGTATAAATATGGATGACATATACCATGACCATTTATAAAAAGAAGGTCTATGCTTTTGCCATAAATAAGTTTTGAAATAATTGGCGCTTCTTTCAGAAAAAATAATGTGCTTCGATAGGGCTCATTCGATATACCTTGATCTACTTTAATGTCCTTAAGCTTTTCATCGTCTTTCGCCTTTTCCCATAAAAAATCTAACAGGTGAGGAACCATACTGCATCATTCGGGAGATTGTGTTTCATCAAGCTCTATCTCTGCGTCCAGTGCAAGGGCCTTCTGTTTGCCTAATTCGTCTATCTTCTTTAAAGATCTTTCAAGCATGTTGCTTCTTGTTGTGATGAGGGCATCGTACTCTTTTTTTGCAGCATCAAGCCTGTCACCCATTATCTTGAATTTTTCTTTGTAGGCCGACCACTGTTTCAAGAACTCGGTAAGGAGCTTTAATATCTCTGAGGCAGTCTGTTCCAGATTGAAATTTTCAATCGCCTGTCTTATCACTGCAAGGACAGCATAAAGCGTAAAGGGAGAACATAGAATAACTTTTTGTTTTAATGCCTCATCCATTATTGTTGTATCGGTCTCGTTTATAAAACTGTAAATCTGTTCATTGGGGATAAATATAATTACATAGTCAACAGTATTATCTGATGGGTTGATATAATCACGGGTTGTTACCTGTCTGATCATTGTTTTTGTATTTTTTAGTAGTTCATCTCTGTGACGTTTTCTATCATGTTCGGAATGTGCATCAAGGTATTGTTGATAGTTTTCGATTGGGAACTTTACATCCATGTTTACCTTCAAATTATTCGGTAAAAGAAATGTATAATCAGGCCTGCCGGCTGAGTGTTCCAAGGTTTTTTGTTTGATGTAATTTATTCCCTCTACCATTCCCACTAGTCTAATAATATCTTCTGCCATCCGCTCACCCCATTCGCCCCTTTTTTTTGAACTCGCAAGGGCTTGACCAAGGTGTTCGGTCGTCTCTTTCAACTTGAATGTCACCTCTTCATGTTTTTTAATGAGGGTGGCCACTTCTGTAAATTTTTCGCCACTGTCCTTACTAACTTTCTCAATTTTATTTTGAACCTCAGACAGTGTTTTTCCTATGGCTTCAATGTTCTGGTCAATCAGTTCTTTTTTGCTTTCAAGTTCCTTCTTACCTTCGGTAGTTTTTGATTCAAGTGCTTGTTCAGCAAGCTTCAGAAATTCAGCAGAGTTTTTAGAAAGGGCTGTTAAAGACAGAGAAGCAAATTCATTCTTAAGCGTTTCTTCAATATATTCCCTTTGTTTTTCAAATTCATCAAGCCGTGTTTGGGCCTCTATTCTGGCCTGACTTTCTGTCTTTAACTCTTCTCTCAGTTTGTTTAATTCAGTTTCTCGCTGCTTAAGCTGTTTATTTAGAATAAACCAGAGGGTAGCACCGCCTAATATGAGACCAACAATCAGATATATTATATTAGTCATTTCAATCCCCTTTTAGACTAAATCTTTTCATACACCCACACCGTTCCTTCATTGCACAGTTAAGATTTCTATTTGCATAACTCAGTGTAACTCTGAGGTACTTGCTAGCTGACAATTTCGTTCCATTTCATTTTATGTTCAAATTTTATAGCTGTATCCTGTTTTAAATTCTCAACATAATTATCAATAAAATCATATGTATCGTTCAAAAGTCTAAGGTAGTATTTTAGCGATGGATAAATACCGTTGATAATTACCTGACAACCATGTATTTTTAAAATTCTTGATATTTCATCATTGTTATTCTGAGTATCAGAAGGGTCTTCTCCTATTGTGGACAATAAATAGTATCTCTGTATAGGGTGAGCTTTAAATTTTTCATAAGCATCTCTTATTAATTGAGTATTTATAAGGATTCCATGTTTAATCTCAACCGCCTCAAATACTCTCCTATCGTTATCTCTAATCTCAATGTCACCTACCTTACCAGTACTTTTATCAGAAGATGTGTGTTCCTCCAACTGCATCAGTGTTTTGCCCTCAAACCTTTTTGTTTCTTGAACCAAACATTGATATGCAGCATAAACCGCTAATGTGGGTAATCTGGAGGCGCCACGTGAAGAATATCTATGCTCAAAGTGTTGCCTTAGATATTCAATAATTGTTGATATTGTTAAATTTGTCGGCTTTGCTAAGTCTAGAGAGATTTGTTCTCTGTGCTCGATGAGTTTTTCAAAAAGTGCCAAAAGATATTTTACTGGGGGTTTATTTTGTTTCTCAATATGGTCAAGCAAGTTCAAAAAAGAAAATTTTAATTGTGGTGGAGTTATTTTTCCAGGATAATTCAAGTCATACGGTATATTTTGTTCAAGCGATCTGGTTAACCAGCCGCTTTCAGCCATGGCTGGAAATCTCATTTCCTTCATAAAAGGCGTTACATATTTTGTATCAATTCCTCTCCCAGAATAACCACCGTCCATATTTTCCTGATGTAATCTAATATCCTGGTCAGGGTTATGCAGCTTATGAACAAGGCTTGTTATTAAAACAGTTAAAACCCCTTTGCCTCTTTCAAAATTATCTGTAACAGTCTGGATGTAGGTTCTCTCACGGTCATCTAATTTATTAATTAGTGATTGCGCTTTGCCTTCGTTGAAGATTGTCAATGTTTCACCGTATATCTCGTGCAGTATTTCCGTGTGGGGTTTGCCTTTAAATTTGTTTATTTTTTTCATAAGAAAAGCTCCTGGGTTATTTCATTGTTTGTATTTTTAAGCCTTATTCTCGCATCTCTGCAATATTCTTCGTTTATTTCTATGCCGATATATTTTCTATCAAGTTCTTTTGCAGCAACCGCGGTTGTACCACTTCCAAGGAAAGGGTCAAGGACAATATCATCAGGTTTGGTAAGGAGTTTTATTAATTCTTTTATTATTAATAATGGATATATAGCGGGATGTTTGCAACCTTTAATTGTCTCAACTGCACATTCTATTATATCTCGTTTTATTGGTTCACCTTTAATTTTTATAATAGTAAAACCTTTTTTCAAAAGCTGATATTTTCTGCCACCATCCTGTCCGCCGAATGGCTCAGAGTGAATACCCTTTATCTTCATTCTGAAGCTTTCAAGCTCTCCCATTTTTACTTCCCTGATAACATTCTGAAGCTCACAGTATGCCATCTTTTTTTGTTCCGGTGTAAGCGATGAATTTTCAATAAGCTCAAAATATTTTTTGCCTATACTATTACCATTAGTTCGTTTGTTCTTAATTCCATTATTATTCATATATTCACCAATGTTATAATAATAGTTATCACTTTTTGCAAAATGAAAAAAAGGTTCGGTGCTACTTACAAGCCTTTTTTGATATTGCCTGGGCGTTGGGTTGAGCTTTACCCATGTAATATTATTTATCAGTTTTACATTACGCTTTTTTAATACTTCTAAAGCGAATCTATACGGGATAAGCTGAAGACTGCTTTCCAGATATTTGTCGCCTAGATTAAACACAATACTTCCATCATCTTTTAAAATACGAACGCACTCTGAAAAGACCTGAAGAAGGTTATCTATATATTTTTCAATAGTTTTTTCATTCCCAATGCCTCCACCGTAATCCCTCTGTTTAAAATATGGTGGTGATGTAATGATCAAATTAATTTTGTTGTCCGGTATGGATTTCAATATATCAAGGTTATCACCTTGTACTATATTATCTACAAGGTCTGTGAATGAAACTATTTCCGATGTATTATACTGAATTATAGATTCTGCAATAGCATTATAATTATCTTCCGATGAATGTCGCTTGCTATTTATTGTATTAATCAGTCGGTTATTTCCAAATACAGCCCTAATTATATCATTGTGATAAAGATTGTTCCTGGCAGGCTTGGATGTCTTTGCCTTCCCACTTTTTGTCTTTTTTGACATTATTTTTCCTCCGGGATGGTTTTGCCATTTTTTGCAAAATGCACATTAGCAAAGATGTTATATGCATTCATATGTGAACACTCTTGCACCATCTATTATTCTATCAACCCTTTTCACCAGTCTCTTCTTATATAGGTTTAACAATCTTGTTCCACTTGTATTTGCCGGTAGATTCAATTTCTCACAAAGCTCGCCTGCTGTGATTTTTCCTTCATGAAGGATCAAATCAAGGGTTATTTGTAAGTAGTTATTCAGGCTCCCTATAAGAACTTTTCCATTACCTCTGATTTCCGCTATCACTGCAAGAACTTTTCTCTCAAGTGCAACTTCGATGTTTTCCTTCTGATTTTCATTAAGCCCTGTGAGCACGATATATTTATCCCCGTATTCGCCGCTTATAAGTCTGGATATGAGCTTTGCCACTATCTCATCAGCACAGGAATAATCAATCACCCCGATTCCGGAGAAATCAATGGCAATGACCGCCCCATTTTTCTCTTTCGCAATATCCCGCTCTATCCTGTCCCTCATCGTCTGCCCCGTTGACCTCGTCACAAGATCATTCGATCCGTTTTTAAGTTCTTCCTTCAAAAGTGAACTGAGTGTATAGGTCATTGCATACATTTCAATCAAGAATGTCTCCATAATCTACCTCGATACCATTCTTAACTTTTTTATAAAATATAATCTTGGTTTCAATTTCCTCGCTCAAAGCCTTTTTTGTTTGATAAGTAACAGGTTTTATTGAAACTTGAATAGTTCCGATATATCCATCAATGCCTTTTGACTCTTCGCCAGGATTGGCAAAACGCCAGTCAGTTTTTCTAATTTCTGCCCCCTTTTTTAAAACAGCCTCTTGAAACTTAAAACCCAAAAAGGTTTTTACAATTACCAGATCTCTTACCCATTTTTGTATCATCTCCCGCTCTATTTTATCCATTGCACCTTGAAGGTTTTTATACATTTCCAAAACCCTTTCTGTAGCCATTTTTATGGCCTCTGTATGTTTTTCTATATACCATTTCTCCCACTCAGGAAGGGTTTTACCTGTAAATTGATGAATTAATTCGCTCATCTGTCCCACAACCTTCGGTCTTGTTCCCTGAGCATTTTGATTGGCAAGATTGATTATTTGCGAAACATATTTTGGAAATTCAGGTGCTTCGATGTTCAGGTACCTTCTGATCTGTTCATTGGTCAATTTAATCTTCATTTGCTTCACCTTCCTTTCTCTCCAGGGCAAGGAACTTTGATTTATATTTGAACGATAAGGACCTGTCGACTTTTGCCAGACCCTCTTTGATAAGATGTGCATTCAGGAAAGTCTTGTTTTTCAGATAAAGGTAGCAAAGCAAATTATCTTTTTCGTCATATTTGACCTCGTCATATTTCATAAAAATCCGCTGCCCCTTAAGGCTGCATGAAAGGAATTCCATTGCTTTGCTGTAAACGCTTTCTTTTGTTTTAATGCCCAGTAACCTAACCTTAAGATCATTGTCTAGAATCACCATTTCAGGGTTTATAATCTCCTTAACCATGTGATATATCTCTCTTTGATGGTTTGAGCTGGCACTGATTTTTGAACCAAACACCAACTTCCTCGGGTCAATTTTCTTATCAAATCTGACAGGGTCTTTGAAGATATAGGGAAGCCTGAGAAACTGATCCTTATAATTGATATCTCGTTGTTGCTGGAAGATTATATCTGAATTGCCCAGTCTCTCCTTTATTGTTGGCAGGAATTCACCATTAATCTCATAACCAACGGAATGTCTTTGCAGATTCTTAGCTGCAAAGCATGTTGTTCCGCTTCCCAGGAATGGGTCAAGAATAGTATCACCCACAAAACTAAACATCTTTATTAATCTTTTAGGCAATTCTACCGGGAACATGGCAAGGTGCTTATCCTGTTTCTCACCAGGGAAATTCCAGTGTCCATAAAAGTATTCGTTCCATTCTTCGATGGTCAGCTTAGATTTTTCCTTGATTTCTCTATTAACCTTTGGGGGAATGCCCAATTTTTTGAATATAAGTATAAACTCGTAATCAAGCTTAATGATCCCGTTTCTCGGATATGGGAAAGAACCCATGATTGATGCTCCGCCTGTTGTGTTACAGGTTGTGACCTTCTGCCAGATAATGGCACCCATGTAATCAAAACCTATGGTTTCACAGAATTTGATTATTTCTTCCCTTATGGGGATGATTTTATACCTGCCATAATAAACAGACCTGGCAAACTGGTCACCGATATTTACGCACAAACGGCAACCTTTATGGAGAACCCTGCAACACTCATTCCATACAAGGTTAAGGTTATTAATGTAATCTTCATAACTATCATTAAAGCCTATCTGACCTCCATTACCGTAGTCTTTTAACTGCCAATAAGGTGGTGAAGTAATAATGAGATGCACGCTCTCATTTTTCAGCTCCTCCATTTTCCTGCTGTCACCGATGATTACCTTTGTCTTGGCTACCATAGAATTTCCTCTATCTATCTCAATTTAGCGGCTTGAATGGGCTCTATATCAATGGAATTGAGCCAGTCTATTGCTTCATGTCTCATTCTTTCTTCTTTGAATGCAAACCATCGCTCTTGTTCCTCAGGATAATCAGAAAGGATATTCTTGAATCTCCTGAAGGCACCCTTGCCATCAAGGGCAATATTGAGCTTCCCTTTAAGATGAATGTCTTTCACAGTCTCGGCAAATTCAACCATAAGATCATAAGCCTCATATGATGGGTTTTTTGGTATTTCTTCATACCGTCCGCTCTCGTCTGAACAGACACTTCTGGCGGTTTCAATCAATTCCTTCTTCCATTCAGGTAGGTCTTCAAGAGCCTCTTCATCATCTTCTTCAACCGCCCTCATCAATTCATCAGGAATGCTCACAATTTGTCCGGTTTCAGTATCAAAGAGAGTCGTGCTTCCAAAATCATCCTGCATCTCCATCTCCATCGCTATTTCATCAAGGTCAACCTTTATTTTTTTCAAGGTTTCACCTCACAAATTCAGATGTATCTAAAATCGTTGTCACGGCATTATCAAAATCTGCATATTCATAGTCTTTTAACACTTCTTCTATGTCAGCGAGAAAAAAAGGGTCATTGCCTGCCTCGATAATAGCTTTTCTGATTTGTTCCTTTATTATATTGTCTCGTTATCAATCATATTCAACAGAATCAATTGAATCATAAAATATCCAATTTGTCAAGTGATTTTTTAAGAAACGGTTTTACGTTCAAGGTTCAAAGTTTTGATAAAGACTCGTTTTTTAACTTTGAACATAGAACATTGAACCTTGAACAAAAATGTACTATTTACCTCTCTGGCAGCATGATGTTGATTTGTGCCCCTGGAAATTGGGCAAGATTTTGCTCTTTCTCTTTTCCCCATGCCCATTCTGGTATAATTGAAAGTTTCGCTTTGCCTGAACGGATGGAAATTTTACCACTCCACTGATTGACAAAACGCCTAACAGCGGCAAGGCCATGCCCTCTTCCTTCATCGGTATATCTGGATGCCCTGTGAAAAAGGGCTTTTTCGAGGGCATCAAGGTCATTTTTCAATGAAAACCGTTCTGATAAGGATTGCTTGAAACCTATACCAACATCCATGACGGCGATTTTCACAACATTTTTATTCAAATTCTGAAAATAGTATTTCTGGATACCCACAAGTCCTTTACTATTGCTATGCTCTATCACATTCTGACATACTTCAGAAAGTGCAACAACAAACCCGCTTATTGCCTTTTCATCATAGTGGAGGTGCCTTTCAAGAATCGAATGGGCACGCTCTTTAACCTTACCAACTATGAAATGTATATCGTCAGATTTTTCAACTGGCGTAATCTCAAGCAGCACATCAGAGTATGCGCTTTTCAGATACTTCTTTGATATTTTTGGCTCCGGAGGCTCAAGCATAAAATATTTACTGGCAAATTCAAAGAAATCCATTCTTTCAAGGTATCTCAGGACTTCTTCTGATTGGGGGAGAAGAATCGTTTTTTGAACCTCGTCTGCCCTTAGAAGTCCTCCCACCTCAAGAAGGCCAACCATCCCGTAAGGATCAATGAATGTTACATCTCTGAGATCAATAGTCGATGAGTTTTTAAATATATCTAAAAACTGCTCAAAAGTATCTTCCGTTAACTGAAACATATCTGTCTCATTTTAGGTATTACCATTTTAAAAGTCAAACTTGTAAATTAGCGTTCAGCATTTAGTCGTCAGCATTCAGCAGTTTCTGAGAACCGAAGGCTGATAGATAGCATGCTTATTAAATCCCTTCCAATCACACATCAAACCTATTATAATTATCACTGTGGATGACTTCCTTTCACTCCTTAAAAATTGCGAGCTGTGCCCGAGAAGATGCAGGGTAAACAGGCTTATGGGTAAAGGGGGGTTCTGCGGCATTGCTGATGAGATTATTATTGCTCACTTTGGGGCACACTTCGGTGAAGAACCGCCCATCTCAGGCACAAAAGGCTCGGGGAATATATTCTTTGCTTCCTGCAACTTGAGATGTGTTTACTGCCAGAACTACCAGATAAGCCATAAAAAGGTCGGGAAGCAGGTCTCAATTCAGGAACTTGTTGAGATATTCTTCCACCTTGAGAGAGAGGGCTGTCATAATATCAATCTCGTCAGTCCTACGCCATATATACCCCTTATTGCAGCTTCGATTGTGGAGGCAAAAAAGAACGGCATCAATATCCCCTTTGTATATAACACGAATGCTTACGTGAACGTACAATCACTTAAAATTCTTGATGGTTTAATAGACATCTATCTCCCTGATTTCAAGTACTGGAATCCACAAGTTGCAAAAAGGCTCTCAGACACAGAGAATTATCCTGAGTACGCCCAATTATCCATATTTGAAATGAAAAATCAGGTAGGAAATCTGTATATAGAAGATGGGATAGCATTAAGGGGTATCCTCGTGAGACATCTTGTTCTCCCGAGCAATCTTGCTGGCTCTAAGCGCGTTTTGGCATGGATCAAAAACACCCTCGGGAGTAGCACCTTTATTAGCCTTATGTCCCAGTATTATCCCTTGCATAAAGCCTCCATGTATCCCATGCTCAACAGAAAAATTACCCAGGAAGAGTATGATGGGCTCATAGATTTTTTAACAGAAAATTGTTTTGAAAATGTATTTATTCAGGAACTGGAAAGCGCACCACTTTATGCGCCGGACTTTAGTCGTGCTGAACCCTTCAAACAAGTATGCAGTATGGAGTAAGGAGTAGGCAGTTTAACATAGAACCTTAAACATAGAACAAAGTACAGGAGGATTAAAAATGGAAATAAAAACAATAGAGATTGATATCCCTGAAGGTTTGAATATCATCATCGGGCAGTCACATTTTGTAAAGTCCATTGAGGACCTTTATGAAATCCTTCTTGGTTCCTCCCCTTCTCTCAAGTTTGGGGTTGCCTTCTCTGAAGCAAGCGGACCCTGTCTTACAAGATATGAAGGGAATGATGAGGCATTGATGAAGTTAGCCGCCGAAACCTCCTTTTCCCTCTCCTGTGGTCACACCTTTGTCATTTTTTTGAAAGACGGGTTTCCGATAAATGTCCTGAATGCACTAAAAAATTGCCAGGAGGTATGTCATATCATCTGCGCAACAGCAAATCCTCTTCAGGTCATAGTTGCAGAGACAGAGGAGGGTAATGGTATCCTTGGTGTGATTGACGGGGTAAAACCAAAGGGCATAGAAAAGGAAGAGGACAAAAAGGCAAGAAAGGAATTGCTCCGCAGGTTTAGATATAAACTGTAACAGAAGCGGTCAGTGGTCAGTTGTTAGCAATCAGCCGACAAAAAAAACAACAAAAATTTATAAAAAAAGCTGAAAGCTGATTGCTGATAGCTTATGGCTGCTTTTACTGTTGACTGTTAAGCCTTATAAATGTTAATTTTCATCTAAATGGATGAATTCTATAGAATATCAAGATTACCACCATACGGGCTGGGTATAGTAAGAGACCTTTTAATTGAGGCTAGGAGAAGGGGTGAGGACATTATTGACCTCGGTATGGGTAACCCGGACATCCCCACCCCAAAGTATATAGTCTCCAAGCTTATAGAGGCTGTCAGAAATCCAAGAAATCACAGGTATTCTGTTACACGTGGGATTCATAAATTGAGGGTTGCAATTTCAAACTGGTATAAAAGGAAATATGATGTTGATGTCGATCCTGAAACCGAGGTTGTTGTGACAATGGGTGTCAAGGAAGGGATAGGACACCTTGTCCTCGCAACGATAAGCCATGGGGAAGTAGTCTTTGTTCCTGACCCCGGGTACCCAATACATACCTATTCTGTTGTTATAGCAGGGGGAGACCTCAGGACCATACCACTTTTGCCAAAAGATGAGTTTTTCGAAAGACTGAGCATTGCGATAAAAACTACATGGCCCCAGCCAAAGATGCTGATTATCAGCTTTCCAAATAATCCTACAACAGAAGTTGTAGGAATTGACTTTTTTGAAAAAATCGTTGCCTTTGCTCAGGAACACGGTTTAATGGTAATTCATGATCTGGCGTATGCGGATTTAGTTTTTGACGGTTATACAGCCCCGAGTTTCTTACAGGTGAAGGGGGCGAAAGATATAGGCGTGGAGTTTTTCTCCCTTTCCAAGAGTTACAGCATGCCAGGATGGAGGGTTGGATTTGCAGTTGGGAATAAAAAGATGATTTCGGCACTCACCAGGATCAAGAGTTATTTTGACTACGGTGTATTCCAGCCCATTCAGATTGCTTCCATTATCGCCTTAAATGATGGCGATGCCGATGTGCTTGAGATTACCGAAATATACAGGGGAAGAAGAAATGCACTGTGCGAAGGGCTTTGCAGATATGGATGGAAAGTAGAAAAACCAAAGGCAACCATGTTTGTCTGGGCAAAAATCCCTGATGAGTTTGTGTCAATGGGTGCAGTAGAGTTTTCAAAACTTCTATTACAGGAGGCAAAGGTGGCTACATCACCGGGAACAGGATTTGGAGAGTATGGTGAAGGTTATATTAGATTTGCACTTGTAGAAAACGAGCATAGAATCAAACAGGCAGCGAAGGGTATTAAAAATCTTTTTTATTCTTCAAAAAAACAATGATAGGCGTTGGAATTATAGGTTTAGGCACTGTAGGCATCGGTACATATAAAATCCTTAAAGAACACAATTCCCTCATAAAACAGAGTACAGGTATTGATGTCAGGGTTGTAAGGATTGCAGATATTGACCTTAAGAGGGATAGAGGGATAAAGCTAAAAAGGGGCATTCTTACAAAGGATGCTTACGAACTCATAGAAGATAAAAATGTAGACATTGTTGTTGAGCTCATTGGAGGTATAAAACCTGCCTACGATTATATTGTTCAGGCTATAAAGAAAAAGAAATGGGTAGTAACTGCAAATAAGGCCCTCCTTGCAGAAAAATGGGATGAGGTTTTTAAGCTTGTGGAGAAAAAGAATTGTGAAATAGGTTTTGAGGCATCGGTTTGTGGTGGTATACCGGTAATAAGGGCAATAAGAGATGGTCTTATTGGAAACAGAATACACTATATCCTCGGTATCCTTAATGGCACAAGCAATTATATCCTTACAAAGATGACAGATGAAGGCATATCGTTTAATGATGCACTGAATGATGCCCAGCGACTGGGCTTTGCAGAACAAGACCCAACACTGGATATAGAAGGTATAGATGCAGCTCACAAACTATGCATACTGATACGTTTAGCCTTTCATTGTCCTATAAGCATGAAAGATATAGTAACAGGGGGGATATCGAAAATAGAACAGGTTGATATAGGTTTCGCCAAGGAATTTGGATATAAAATCAAACTCCTTGCAGTAGCAAAGGAAGAAAAAGGCATGATAGAGGCAAGGGTTGAACCCGCAATGATACCTATAACCCATCCGATGAGTAATGTGAATGGCGTATACAACGCTACTTATGTGGTGGGAGACAGGATTGGTCCCAACCTCTATTATGGAAGGGGAGCAGGCAGTGACCCTACAGGCAGCGCAGTGGTGAGCGACATAGTGGATATGGCGCTCAGGATGAAGGCTAAGGCTCCACGGATAAAGATTCCTGTATACATAGGTAAGAAAAGGGTAAGAGGGGGCGAAGAATCTTCTGTCCCCTACTACATGAGATTCGCTGCACAGGATAGACCAGGTGTGCTGTCAAAAATTTCAGGTATATTGGCAAACTACAAGATCAGCATCTCCGCAGTTACCCAGAAAGGCAGAAAAGAAAACGGCTATGTACCAATAGTAATGCTCACCCATGAGGCAATCGAAAAAAACCTGAAAAAAGCAAAGTCGGAGATAGACAAGCTACCATTTATAAGGGGTGGGAGTGTATATATAAGGATTGAAGAAGGCATGTTATGAGGAAATTAAAGGATACAAGGGTCCAAGGGGTTAATCTCGCCCTGGCGGGACTTGAATCCTTGAACTGATCAAGAGACCCCTATGGGAGCCAACCAGATGAAATATATCGTAATCATTGGAGACGGTATGGCGGATTTTCCTTTAAATGAACTTCACGGCAAAACACCGCTCATGGTTGCAAAAAAACCTTACATGGATATGATGGCAAGGGAAGGATTTTGTGGAAAGGTCATGACCATACCAGAAGGGTTTTCTCCAGGCAGCGATGTGGCATGCATGTCAATATTTGGCTACAACCCAGCTGAGTACTATACTGGAAGGGCACCAATTGAAGCCTATGGTATGGGCATTGGAATGGACGAGGAAGATGTGGCCTTCAGATGTAACCTTATATATATTGATGTTATATCCGACAAAGCACTGATGGGGGATTACAGCGGTGGGCACATAACCACTGCAGAAGCAAGGATTCTCATAGAAGATTTAAACAAGACTATCGGGAATAATGCATTCAGTTTCTATCCGGGGGTAAGCTATAGACATATCATGTTATGGAAAGGTGGCAGATGGGAGATGAATACAACACCCCCTCATGATATTACAAAAAAAGAGGTTTCAGCCCACCTCCCATCGGGTAAGGGAGCAGAACAAATCATTTCTTTAATGAATGAGGCTCAGCGTGTACTCATGGACCATCCTGTAAATAAAAAAAGAGCAAAAGCCGGCAAATTCCCTGCAAATAGTATATGGTTATGGGGACAGGGAAAGAGGTCACGTTTTCCCTCTTTTGAGAGTAAATTTAATATAAAAGGGGCAACAGTTGCTGCGGTGGATCTGGTAAAGGGCATAAGCAGTCTTATAGGGTTTGATACACCTTATGTGGAAGGAGCTACTGGTTATTTAGATACGGATTATAGGGCAAAAGCAAAAAAGACCCTCGAACTCCTTAAGAACCATGATATCGTGTATATACATGTTGAGGCTCCTGACGAAGCATCCCATAACGGTAGTATAGAAGAAAAGATAAGGGCCATCGAGAATATAGATAGATATATAGTGGGTGAAATCTTTGATCATACTGGGGAAATGGTAAAATTTTTGATTGTCACAGACCATACAACCCCTATATCGATGAGAACACACTATGCATGCCCGGTACCCTTTGCAATATTTGATAAAATGAACAAAAAAAATGGATGCCAATCAGGGTACGATGAGCGTGCAGGCGATAAGATTTTTAACGGTGAAGGGTTGATAAAGTTTTTCATAAGGGAACAATAACCATGAGACAAAAGTTCATATTTGTGACCGGCGGCGTTGTTTCTTCCCTTGGCAAGGGCCTTGCTTCAGCATCAATCGGTGCACTCCTTGAGTCGAGAGGCCTTACCCTGGCACTATCAAAGCTTGACCCCTATATCAATGTTGATCCAGGCACAATGAACCCCTTTCAACACGGGGAGGTATTCGTCACCGACGATGGGGCAGAAACAGACCTGGATTTAGGTCACTACGAAAGATTTACACATGCTGTTGGCTCTAAAAAGAGTAACTTCACTACAGGTCAGGTATACGACACCGTTATATCAAGGGAGAGGAAAGGCGAATATTTAGGGGGCACTGTTCAGGTTATACCGCACATCACCGATGAGATAAAGAGAAGGATTTTGAGTGTTGACGATGGAATCGATGTGAAGATCGTGGAAATTGGAGGAACAGTCGGTGATATTGAAAGCCTTCCTTTTCTTGAAGCGATAAGGCAATTAAGGAATGAATTAGGGAAAGAAAATACATTGTTCATCCATCTCACACTTGTCCCCTTCATCAGGACAGCCGATGAAATGAAAACAAAACCAACCCAGCATAGTGTGAAGGAGTTAAGGGAGATTGGAATTCAGCCAGATATTCTCCTCTGCAGAACAGAAAAGTTTTTGTCTCAGGAACTGAAAAATAAAATAGCACTTTTCTGTAATGTGGAGAAAGATGCAGTGATAACTGCGAAGGATGTAGATGTAATATACGAAGTGCCACTCTTATTCCACAATGAAGGGTTAGATGAAAAAATCACAAAATTACTCAATATATGGTCGAGAAAACCAGCCCTCTCAAAATGGGAAAGCATTGTTGACATGATAAAAAACCCTAAAAAACAGGTAGAAATAGCCGTTGTAGGCAAATATGTGAGGCTGAAGGATTCATACAGAAGTCTCAATGAAGCCCTTGTTCACGGAGGTATTGCAAACAATTGTAAGGTAAACATAAGGTATGTGGACTCAGAAGAGTTAGAAAAGGGAGTAATTTCGCAATTCGATGGTATAGATGGAATACTTGTGCCTGGTGGTTTTGGAGATAGAGGGATAGAGGGCAAGATTAATGCAATACAGCATGCAAGGGAAAATAAGATCCCCTTTTTTGGTTTATGCCTCGGTATGCAACTTGCTGTTGTTGAAATGGGAAGACACCTAACAGGGCTTCAAGGGGCACATAGTACAGAATTTGACGAAAACACACCCTGTCCAATCATATACCTTATTGAAGAATGGGTAGACAGGGAAAATAAGACTCAGAAAAGGGATAAATTTTCAGACAAAGGGGGCACAATGAGGCTTGGCGCTTATCCCTGTAAACTAAAACAGGGAAGCCTTGCCCATAAAGCATACAATCAGGATTTGATTCACGAGAGACACAGACACAGATATGAATTCAATGTGGCTTATCGTGGTCAGCTGGAGCAGTGTGGGATGAACATCACGGGTATTTCTCCTGATGGAACATTTGTTGAGATCATTGAATTCAAAGACCATCCGTGGTTTCTGGCATGCCAATTCCATCCAGAGTTTAAATCAAAACCTTTCAGCCCGCATCCCCTTTTCAGAGAATTCATCAAAGCATCTTTAAAACAGAGACAAGAAGGACAAAAATGCAAAAAAAGGTGAAGGTAGGAAACATAAAGATTGGAGGGAAACCTTTCGTATTTATTGGTGGCCCTTGTGTTATTGAGGGAAGGGATATAACCCTAAGGATAGCCGAAAAACTCTCAAAATTGACTGGTGCCCTCAATATACCTTTTATATTCAAATCATCCTACGATAAAGCAAACAGAACATCCATAAACAGTTATAGAGGGCAAGGTATAGAAAAAGGGTTGAAGATACTCTCCGAAGTAAAAAAGGATGTGGGGGTTTTGGTATTAACTGACATACACTCAGCAGAGGAGGCGGGTATTGCCTCAAAAATAGTGGATGTATTACAGGTTCCAGCACTATTATCAAGGCAGACCGATATACTTGTGGCGTGTGGAAAGACGGGTAAACCCGTTAATATCAAAAAAGGGCAGTTTTTATCCCCCTATGAAATAAAACACGCCATAGACAAGGTTTTATCTACTGGAAATTCTAAGATCCTCATTACAGAGAGGGGAACATGCTTCGGGTATAATAATCTTGTGAACGATTTTAGGGCAATACCGATTATGAGGGGTTTTGGATATCCCGTGATTTTTGACGCTACCCATAGCGTTCAGAAACCCGGGGCGATGATTAATCGCTCTGGTGGAGAAAAAGAATTTATTTTCCCCTTGGCCAAGGCTGCTATTGCTATAGGGGTAGATGGGGTTTTCATGGAAGTACACGTTGACCCGTCAAAGGCCTTGTGCGATGGCGAAAACTCTATTTCCCTCGATGAGCTACCACGTCTTTTAAAGGCACTAAAAACGATAGAGGAAGCGTTATGATAAGCAGATCAGCTATCAGCTATCAGCTATCAGTATTTAGAAGTCAGAATTTAAAAAACTCCGAACTAAGAATATATAGGATTTGTTAATGGCAAAGGATTCACATTTAATTAAAATTGGAAAAGATGTGTTGAAAAAAGAGGCAGAAGCGATCCTTGATGTAATGAAGGATCTTGATGACAATTTTGACAGGGTGGTTGATATAATACATGGATGTTCAGGCCGGGTTGTACTCATGGGGATAGGCAAATCAGGGCTCGTATGCAAGAAAATAGCATCTACACTTTCAAGTGTAGGTACCCCTGCTCTCTTTTTACACCCTGCTGACTCGCTTCACGGTGATCTTGGCATGCTTCAAAAGGGTGATGTGCTTGTTGTTGTGAGCAATAGCGGCGAAACAGAAGAGATAATAACAATACTTCCCTGGATAAAGCGAATGGACATAATAACCATTGTCATCACCGGAAATACAAGATCAACAATCGCAAACTATGCGGATATAGTCCTCAACGTGAAGGTGAATGAAGCATGCCCCTATAATATGATTCCCACATCAAGTACTACCGCTACGCTTGCACTCGGGGATGCAATTGCTGTTGCCCTTATGGAGAAAAGAAATTTTAAAATAGAGGATTTTGCATCTCTCCATCCAGGCGGAACAATAGGAAGGAAATTGCTCTTAAGGGTAGAGGACCTGATGCATACAGGGGATGCCTTACCCAGGGTGTATCAGGACGCATCCATGAAACATGCCATTCTTGAAATCACCTCAAAAAGATTGGGTGTAACGGGTGTGTTCAATATAAAGGAAGAGCTTATAGGGGTGATAACCGATGGCGACCTGAGGAGAGCGATTGAAAAATATCACAACTTGTTGATAAAAAAGGCCAAGGATGTGATGACTGTCAATCCAAAAGTAATAAGAAAAGATGCCCTTGCCGTCTATGCATTAAAAAAGATGGAAGAATTTTCTATAACATCGCTTTTTGTTACAGAGAGAGAAGGACAAAAGTATCCTGTAGGCATTATTCATATCCATGACCTTTTGAAGGCAAAGATTGTATGAGGATGGATGAAAAACCGAGGGATTGTTGTTTATATTGCATCAGGATTTATAATATCAAGCCTTTTACTGGCTCTATACTTTTTTCTCAAGAAGCCTGAGAAAATAATCTTCCCCATATTAGAAGAAGCGAAAAGGGTAATTGTTTTTAAAGACGTGAAGTATTCTGGAGAAAAGAAGGGGGTTACAGATTGGGAAATAAAGGCAAAAATTGCGAGAAAATTTATCGATAAACCTGTAGTGTTGATGGAGGATCTTGAAGGAAAATACAAGCCAAAGGAGGGTGCCGTTGTTTTTTTTAAAGGTACAAAAGGTACTATGAACACTGACGAGAAAAAGGGTATTATTGAAGACGTGGATATTATCTATAACGAGTACAGGCTCAAAAGCAGATTCATGGATTTTGATTTCAAGAAAGGTATGACCTCCACAAGCGCTCCGGTGGACATAAAGGGTAGCAAGTTGACTTTAAGGGGTATAGGACTCGCTGCTAATACAAATGAAGAAATTGTGAGAATTGAAAAGGATATAGTGGGTTTTATAGAAACTAACAAGGGGAGGTACAAGTTTGAATCTGATAAGTTTGTATACCTTTTAAAAGAAAATCGATACATTTTAGAGGGCAAGGTTATAATGAAGGGTGAAGATATGAACCTCCTTTGTGACAAACTTTACATCTTTAGCAAGGGGAATGATATGGAAAGAGTAGATGCCATGGGCAAGGTGAGATTGATTTCAAAGGGGACTATTGCGAAAAGTGAAAAGGCGGTATATCATTTTAAGGATGACAAGATAGTGTTTACAGAGTCACCAAAGATTTTCAAGGATAATGTTGAGATGGGGGGCGAACCAATTATATATAACCCGTCTAACAAAAAGTTTTCGATAGACAAGCCAAAAATGAGGTTGGAAAAATAATGACAGAACATTCAAAACTTTTTACCGAGAGTTTATCCAAATCTTACAATGCCAGGAAGGTAGTTGATGAAATTAACTTACATGTAAATACAGGCGAGATAGTTGGACTATTTGGACCGAATGGTGCAGGTAAAACAACTACTTTCTATATGATTATAGGCTTTATCAAGCCAGACAACGGGAAGATATTGCTTGGTTCTGAGGATATTACTGCCCTCCCGATGTTTATGAGGGCAAGAAAGGGCATTACCTATCTCCCACAAGAACCTTCCGTTTTCAAAAAGATGAGTGTTGAGGATAATCTCAAGTCGATCCTGGAGTTTAACGACATGGACAGAGAAATGATGGGGCACAGGGTCCTGGAACTCCTTGAGGCATTCAAGCTGGAACAGCTATCTCAAAATAGTGCAGATTCGCTCTCCGGAGGTGAGAGAAGAAGATTGGAAATAGCAAGGGCTTTAATGATTGCCCCCCGGTTTATGCTCTTAGATGAACCATTTTCTGGTATAGATCCTATATCTGTTTCTGACTTGAAAAAGATAATACATGGACTTAAAAAGAGAGGGATCGGTATACTTCTTTCGGACCACAACGTGAGAGATTCCTTACCTATATGTGACAGGGCTTATGTAATAAACAACGGCAGGGTTCTCCTTGAAGGAACCCCTGAGGGGGTGGCAAAGGATAAGATAGTGAGAGAGGTGTATTTAGGAGAGGAATTTTACATTGATGTTGGAACTTAAGCAAACTCAAAAGCTTTCACCTGTACTCACCCAGCAACTTCAGCAGGCAATAAAACTTCTGCAACTATCGCAATTGGAATTAATTGAGGCCATTGAACAGGAATTAAAGGAAAACCCTATATTAGAAGAGGCAGAAGAGAAGGGAACTGGAGAAGAACCGGCAGAGGAAAAGGAAACTATAGAAGAACCTGTAGAAGAAAAGGATGAGGTGGAAGAATGGCTGGAGAGATTCTCTCCCTCCGAGGAATTTGGAGGCAGAGAGGAAAAGGAGTATCCAGATTATGAAAATGTAGCAAAAAAGACAAATAATCTGAGAGATTACATAAGGTGGCAGGTAGGCCTTGCAGACTTTGACTCAAACGACAGGATTGTCGCAGAATGGATAATAGAAAATATAGATGACAACGGGTACTTAGCCTACCCAATTTCAGAGATTTCAAGGGTATCGGACTTTACTGTAGAGTCTTTAGAAGCTGTCCTTAAAAAAATCCAGAAGCTGGATCCACCAGGAGTTGGTGCTCGAGACCTAAAAGAGTGTATCCTTATTCAATATGAAATGAGAGGGAAAAAGGACCCGACCTTCGAGCAAATAATTACTTCACACCTTGAGCTTTTTCAAAAAAATAATTTAAAAGAAATTGCAAAAAAAACAGGATACCCACTGGAGAAAATAAAAGAGGTTTTTGTAAAAATAAAGGGTTTTGATCCAAAACCAGGGAAAAACTATGGAGATGAATATACCTCCTATGTAGTCCCTGATGTTTATGTGGTGAAGAAAGATGACGGATTCGAAGTGTTTTTAAACGATGAAGAAATCCCTGAACTCAGGATGAATAGATATTACATTGAGCTTTATACAGGTAAAAGCGTCAACAGGGACACAAAAAGATATATTAAGAATAAGATCAAACAGGCAGAATGGTTTATAAAAAGCATACGACAGAGGCAGCGAACATTATATCTAACTTCAAAGAGCTTAGTACAATGTCAGCTTGAATTCTTCGAGAAAGGCATAAAGTTTTTAAAACCCCTTATACTCAAAAATGTTGCACAAGACATAGGCGTTCATGAGTCCACCATAAGCCGTGTAACCACAAATAAGTATATGAGTACCCCACACGGCATTTTTGAAATGAAGTTCTTTTTCCCCACAGGAATCAGCAAAGAAGATGGAAATTTCCTTTCCACAAATGTCGTAATGAACCTCATAACAGAGATCATAGAGGGTGAAGACAAAAGGAACCCTTTGACAGACGACGAGATTGTTCCCTTGTTGAAAGAGAAACAGAATATAAAAATTGCACGGAGAACAATAGCAAAATACAGAGAGTTACTTAACATAAGCTCCTCAAGAGAGAGAAAAGCGCTGGATTGAATTGGTTTGACATAGAGCCTGATATCTGTTAACTTTGTATCAGGGGTTGGGTATCTACCAACCTTATTTTTATGAGCGGAGGCATCATGGATATCACGATAAGTTTCAGACATATAGATCCAGATGAGAATATAAAAAGCTATGTAGAAGAAAAGATTACGAGATTACAGAGATATGTGGAAGTGCCTCTCGATGTCCATGTGGTGCTTTCACTCGAAAGAAAATACAGGCATAGAGTAGATGTGATTTGTACTTTAAACGGTGTAGTGATAAATGCCCACGAAGTAATGAATGACATGCATGCAGCCATTGATAAAATCCTTGACAAGCTTGAAAGGAGATTAACGAGATACAGGGACAAGCTAAAAAAATATAGGGAAGGAAAACCAAAACGTACTTCCTCTATCGGGGAGGAGGGGAGTTCAAAAATTATTATAACAAAAACCATAGATGCAAAACCCATGGACCCTGAAGAGGCGATCATGCAACTTGAAGCTTCGGGAGATAGTTTTATGATATTTCGTGACAGGGAAAGGGATAATGTATGTGTGATCTACAGAAGGAAGGATGGCAATTTTAGTTTAATTGAGACAGCAGGAAAGACGCTATGAGGATAGAAGAGATATTAAAAGAGTCATGTGTTGTTGCTGATATAAAAGGTAAAACAAAAGGGGAGACCCTTTTTGAGCTTGTTGATGCATTAAAAAAGGCAAATCTGATTCACAACCTTGAAAAGGCGGTTAATGTGATCTTAGAGCGAGAAAAACTTGGGAGTACAGGCATTGGTGATGGTGTTGCCATACCCCATGGAAAGATGAAGGACATACATAACATTGTATGTGCCTTTGGAAGGTCAAAAGACGGTGTGGATTTCGATGCAGTGGACCGAAAGCCTGTACATATCTTTTTCTTACTCCTTGCACCTGAGGATTCAGCAAGTCTGCATCTCAAAATGTTATCCCGAATCTCAAAGATCTTAAGAGACCCATCTTTTAGAAAAAGACTCGTCGAACTTACAGATGCCCATGATATATATACGAATGTTGTGGAAGAGGATAGAAGACTTTAATGCAAATAATAACCACGTCAAGTAATTTAGAATTTCGAATTGCCCCGCTTCCAGCAGGGTTGAAGCTTTCTAATTTCGGAACCTTAATATTCTCAATTCTCAATTCACAATTCACAATTCAAAGATGAAGGGGATAACAGTAAACGAACTTAAAGATAATAAAGTATACGGATTAGAATTAGAAACCATTTCTGGTTTCAAGGGTCTTTCAAGAAAAATATATAATCCAAGGATACAAAAGCTTGGGCTTGTAATTACAGGTCATATGGTTTACCTCCATCCCCACAGGGTCCAGATCCTCGGGAACAATGAGATTACCTACCTGAGGTCCCAGCCAGAGGCAGAAAGTAAAAGAATAATAAAGGAACTTTGCAGGCATGATGTAGTCTGCTTTATTGTAACACGGAACCTTAAAGTGCCGGACTATTTTCTCATTGAGACAGAAGAAAAGGGTATACCGATGCTCCGAACTAAACTCATTACCTCTGTCTTTATTGAAAGGGTTACAAAGCTTCTTGAGGAAGAACTCGCACCATTTACCACCGTACACGGGGTACTAATGGATATTATGGGTTTGGGGGTATTGATAATAGGTAGACCTGGTATTGGTAAAAGCGAGAATGCCCTTGAACTGATTATGCGTGGCCACAGACTTGTTGTTGACGATGTGGTACATGTGAAAAAGATGGGGGCTATTGATCTGTACGGGGAATCCCCTGAGATGATAAAAAACTTGTTGGAAATAAGAGGGATAGGCATTGTTGATATAGGATATCTCTTTGGAGTTTCTGCTGTGAGTGATAAAAAGAAGATAGACCTTGTTGTAGAACTTATGGATTGGGATGACAAGTTAGAGTACGAAAGGGTTGGTTTAAAAGAAGAAAGATACAGACTCCTCGGCATTGATTTACCGCTGGTGCAGGTTCCAATAAGCTCGGGGAAAAATGTATCTGCAATAATAGAACTTGCATGCAGGAACTATATTTTAAAAAAACAGGGCATATATACAGCAAAAAATCTGGAAGAAAGAATGTTGAAATCTATGGAAGGTAAATCGAATATATGAAGGTAATGATCTTGAGCGGCATTTCTGGTTCTGGAAAGACAACTTTCCTGAGGGCCCTTGAAGACGCCGGCTATTTCTGTGTAGATAATTTCCCTCTCATATTACTGCAGAAGTTTTTAGAATTATGTGGACTGACAGGCGACAAGATAATAAGGTGTGCCTTTGTTGTTGATGTCAGAGAAAGGGAGTTTTTTGATGAAGGGAAGGAAATATTAAAAAACATAAAAGATAAATATGGAGCAGAACTGATATTTCTTGAAAGCCCTGATGATATATTACTCAAAAGATTTCGAGAAACAAGGAGGTCTCATCCATTATATAATGCCTCCAACATCAAGGATGCGCTCAAGGAAGAGAGAGAACTTGTAAAATGGATTAGAAACATCGCAGATAAAATAATTGATACTTCACAGTTTACCCCACATGAACTAAGGCGTTTTGTGTTGAATACATACAGCCAGGATGAGAAAAGAATGAAGATAAACCTTATGTCTTTTGGATACGCCTATGGAATACCCCTGGAAGCAGATATGGTTTTAGATGTGAGGTTTTTACCCAACCCCTTTTTCATCGAAGAATTGAAAGAAAAAACAGGTCTTTCCGATGAGGTAAGGGAATATATAAAATCCAATGAGGTTTATAAAGGATATTTTCATCTGCTCTTAGATTTTTTAGTCTACCTTATACCCCTATTCGAAAAAGAGGGTAAGAGTTATCTAACAACATGTTTTGGGTGTACTGGAGGAAAACACAGATCGGTATCTATTGTGAAAGAACTTGCAGGACAACTTTCGATGATGAATTATAATGTGTCCACGCTTCACAGGGATATTGACAGGTAGGGAGGGGAAGATGACAGGAATAATTGTTATAGCTCATTTTAATCTTGCAAGGGAGATGGTAGCAGCTACCGAATTGATTGTGGGTAAACAAAAACAATTTGAATATGTGGATATATTTCCAGATGAGGATGTAGATAAGCTTAAAAGTAAGGTTGTTCATGCATTAAAGGGGGTAAATTCAGGAGATGGGATTCTTATTTTGACGGATATGTTTGGGGGTACCCCTTCGAATATCAGCCTCTCTTTCTTGGAGGAAGGGGGGGTTGAGGTGGTAACAGGGGTAAACCTCCCCATGTTAATAAAGCTTACTACATACAGAGAGGGTAAATCCCTGGATGAACTTGCCAATTTTATTACCCAATACGGTCAGAAAAACATTTATCTTGCAAAAGATGTACTAAAGATAAGAAAAAAGGAATAAAAGCATATGGTTGAGGGGATATTTACTATCAGGAACAGACTGGGTCTTCATGCAAGGGCTGCTGCAACATTTGTAAAAAAGGCAAACGAGTTTAAGGCTGATGTCTGGATGGAGAAGGACGGAACAAGGGTGAACGGAAAAAGTATAATGGGCATCCTGATGCTCGCATGCCCTCTCGGCAGTAAAGTCATGCTAAAGGTAGACGGTCATGATGAAAATGATGCATTTAATGAACTCGGAAAATTGATTGAGGATGGGTTCCAGGAAGAATGAACGAAGAAACCTTTGTAAATAGAGTTCTTAAAGGTACTGGTGTTTCATCCGGGATAACGACCGGTAGGGTCTATCTGCTGGAGAGGGGCAAGATCCCTATAAACAAACGGTCAATAAAGGAAGAACAGATAGAAAAGGATGTCCTCAAATTTCGACATGCCATAAGGACTGCCATAGAGGAATTAAACATTATCAAAGAAACCATACTGGACGATGAAATCAAAAAACATGCCTTCATAATAGATGCCCACATGCTCATGCTCCAGGATGATTTTTTTATCAACGCTGTAATCGATACAATAAAAGAAGAGAAAATCAATGTGGAGTGGGCACTTGATATCGTTGTCTCAAAATTTTTAGCGAGTTTTGACAAGGTAGAAGACCCTTACTTAAGAGAAAGGGGTCAGGACATTAAGTATATATACGAAAGGCTCATAAGGATATTGGTCAAAGGGAAAAGGTCAGACATAAGTAGCAAGGGCATGAAGGAGAAGGCGATCATAGTTGCCCACGATTTGTCCCCTGCAGACACCATCCAGTTAAATCTCAACAAAATATCGGGGTTTGCAACTGATATGGGTGGAAGAACATCCCATACCTCTATCGTCGCAAGGGCACTTGAGATTCCAGCGGTTGTGGGTACAGGCAACATCACAAGCCTGATCAAGAACAACGACAAAATAATCATAGACGGTGATGAAGGGGTTGTTATCATAAACCCAGCTCAGGAGGTTCAAAAAGATTATATTGCAAAACAGCAACACTTGAGGAGCCAAAAAAGGGAATTTTTGAGGATAGCAAAATTAAAACCAGAGACCAGGGATGGCTTCAAGCTTAAAGTCGGGGCAAATATAGAGCTCCTTGCCGAGATGGACATTGTAGAGAGATATGGCGCCCTTGGAATAGGTCTTTACAGGACAGAGTATATTTATTTGTCAAAAAAGACCCTGCCTACAGATATGGACCATTATCATATATACAGAAAACTCGCAGAAAACAAGTCATTAGAATATATCACAATAAGGACTTTAGATATAGGCGGAGACAAATTTGTATCTGATATCGAAGTGCCAAAAGAGATGAATCCGGCCATGGGTTTAAGGGCTATAAGGTTATGTATAAAAGAAATGGGGTTATTTAAATCACAACTTAAGGGGATTTTAAAGGCAAGTGCTTATGGGCCTCTAAGGGTGTTGTTTCCCATGGTTTCAGGCATAGATGAGGTGAAAAAAGCAAAGGCAGTGTTAAAAGAGTGCATGGAAGAATTAAGCCACAAGAAGGTTGCATACAACAAAGATATAAAGGTTGGTATTATGATAGAGGTGCCCTCCACATGTATGATAAGCGACCTGCTCGCCCAGGAAGTGGATTTCTTTAGCATCGGGACTAATGACTTGATACAATATACCCTCGCAATTGATAGGGTCAATGAGTATGTTTCTTACTTATACGAACCATTACACCCGGCAGTACTCAGGATGATAAAGAGGACGGTTATGAATGCCCATGCAAATAAAATTGAAGTTGCGTTATGTGGAGAAATGGCGGGTGAACCACTTTACGTTCCAATACTCTTAGGATTGGATCTTGATGAATTGAGCATGAACCCCTATTCTATACCGAGGGTAAAAAAGGTTATACGAGGGCTTGAGCATAGTTATTGTAAGGAGCTGCTGGAGGAGTTATTGAGAACAGATTCGGCAAAGGAAGGGGAGTACATACTGAGAAATGAAATGGCGAGATTATTTCCAGGAGATTTTATAAAAAGTTATGAAGAATAGATAAATAGCTATCAGCTATTAGCTTTCAGCGGTTAGCAGAATCAAAGAAATCTTTAGCTGATGACTGATAGCTGAGTGCTAAAGGCTAAAAAAACCAAGGAGGTAGAGGAGAATGGGGATGAGTAGATTTCTTTTTACATCAGAATCTGTCGCAGAAGGGCATCCGGATAAGGTTGCAGACCAGATTTCAGATTCAATACTTGATGCGATTATTGAACAGGATAAGAAGTGCAGAGTAGCATGCGAAACACTTGTCACAACAGGGCTTGTTTTTGTTGGTGGCGAGATAACAACTAATTGTTATGTTCACATTCCCGGGATCGTGAGGGATACGGTGAAGGAGATTGGATATAACAACTCATCCATGGGTTTTGATTGGGAAACCTGTGCTGTAATAACATCCATAGATGAACAATCCCAGGATATAGCATTGGGTGTGAATGAATCCGAGAGCCATGAACAGGGTGCAGGCGACCAGGGCTTAATGGTTGGCTTTGCGTGCAATGAAACTGCCGAATTTATGCCAATGACCATTGCATTTGCCCATAAGCTTGTGAAAAAACTGTCCGAGGTAAGAAAACAGAATATCCTTAACTTCTTGAGACCTGACGGAAAGAGCCAGGTAACTGTCGAGTACATAGACGGGACGCCCCAGCGGGTCGATGCTGTCGTAATCGCTGCCCAGCATAACCCTGATGTCACATACAATACCTTAAGAGAAGGTATCATTGAAGAGGTGATTAAAAAGGTGATACCCCCGGAGATGATGGATAACAACACAAAGATATATATAAACTCGACCGGCAGGTTTGTTGTAGGAGGACCTAAAGCGGATTGCGGTATGACAGGGAGAAAGATTATTGTTGACACCTATGGTGGTCAGGCAAGCCACGGGGGCGGCGCCTTCTCCGGCAAAGACCCTTCTAAAGTAGACAGGAGTTCTTCTTACATGGCCCGATATATTGCAAAAAACCTTGTTGCTGCCGGTCTTGCCGACAAGCTTGAATTGCAGATAGCCTATACAATAGGAGTTGCGAAGCCGGTTTCTGTGATGATCAACAGCCATGGAACCTCCAGAATAAGTCCGGATAGGATAGCAGAAATTGTGAATGAATTGTTCGATCTGAGACCGAGAAAAATTATTGAGAGGCTCGACCTCTTGAGGCCCATATTCAAAAAAACAGCTTTCTGCGGGCATTTTGGGAGGAACGAACCGGAATTCACCTGGGAAAAGATCGATATGGTGGAAGAAATCAGAAGGAAAGCTGGCATTTAATGTAGCCACTATCTTTCAGCTATAAGCTATCAGCGAAAATAGAAAAGACAGATATTCCTACAATTCTTTTGCTGAAAGCTGATTGCTGACTGCTAAAAGCTTATTACGGAGGACAGTATGGATTATGATGTAAAGGACCTGAGTTTAGCAGACCAGGGCTATGAAAAGATTGAATGGGCAGAACGAAGGATGCCTGTATTGAGAAAAATAAGGGAGAGGTTTAAAAAAGAAAAACCTCTTAAAGGCGTAAGGATTTCATGCTGTCTCCATGTTACCACAGAGACAGCGAACCTCGTGAGAACCCTGAAAGAAGGCGGGGCGGGGGTTGCACTGTGTGCATCAAATCCGTTAAGCACACAGGATGACGTTGCAGCTGCTATCGTAAAGCATTTAGAAATCCCGACTTTCTCGATAAAGGGAGAAAATGATAACCAGTATTACACACACATCATGAAGGCCCTTGCCTTTATGCCGAACATCACAATGGATGATGGTGCGGACCTGGTCGGCGCCTTGCATATGATTGCCCTTAAAAGGTATGAAGCCTTGCACGGAACGATAAAGCACTGGTTAAAGACCCTCAATGAAAAAAAGAAAAGGGAGCTTGTGAGAGGCGTAATCGGTGGGTCCGAGGAGACAACCACAGGCGTTATAAGGTTAAAGAGTATGGAGAAGGAGGGTGTGCTGTACTTTCCAATCATAGCGGTAAACGATGCACTCTCAAAACACATGTTTGACAACAGATATGGAACAGGCCAGAGCACGATCGATGGGATTCTCAGGGCAACAAATGTACTTTTTGCGGGTGCAACATTTGTGCTATCGGGTTATGGGTGGTGCGGTAAGGGGGTTGCAATGAGGGCAAAAGGGCTTGGTGCCCATGTGATTGTTACAGAAGTGGACCCTTTAAGGGCACTGGAGGCACACATGGATGGCTTTGAGGTGATGGACATGGCCCATGCCGCCCCAATCGGTGATATCTTCATCACCACCACCGGTGATATACATGTCCTCAGGACAGAGCATTTCAAGAAGATGAAGGACGGGGCAATCATTGGCAACTCAGGACATTTCAACGTAGAGATTGATATAGGCGCCCTGGAATCGATGAAGAAGAAGAAGAAAAGAATAAGGGAATTCATCGATGAGTATACCCTTTCAAACGGGAAAAAGATCTTTCTTTTAGGAGAAGGGAGACTCGTAAATCTTGCGTGTGCTGAAGGCCATCCTTCTGATGTAATGGATATGAGTTTTGCCAACCAGGCACTCTGTTCAGAATATATGTGGAAAAACGGGAAGAAGCTAAAAAAGAAGGTCTATAGTGTGCCAGCCGAGATAGATAAGAATGTTGCATATCTCAAATTACAGTCAGCAGGTATAACAATAGACGAGCTGACAGAAGAGCAGAAAAGGTATCTTGCCTCCTGGGAGATGGGTACGTGATCAAGCTCCTTGTTGTTGGAACTGTCGCATACGATTCAATCGAAACCCCCTTTGGAAAAGTAGACAATGTTTTAGGGGGTTCTGCACTGCATTTTACCAATGCGGCGAGCTTTTTCACCGATGTTGGCATGGTCGCAACAGTGGGAAAAGATTTTGATCTGGGGGGGATAAGTTTCTTAAAGAATCGCAATGTAGATATGAGCGGGATAAAGGTTGATGAAGGGAAGACCTTCCGGTGGGAAGGGAAATACGGCTACGACCTCAACCAGGCAATCACGCTCAAGACCGAACTTAATGTTGTTGAGACATTTAAACCACGCATCCCACCTGATTTCAGCGAAGCTGATTTTATTTTTCTTGCAAATATTGACCCTGAGCTGCAATCCTATGTGATTGACCAGATAAAAAACCCGAATACGGTAGTTGCACTCGATACCATGAATTTCTGGATAGAAAATAAGTTCAACGCACTAATCAATGTTATAAAAAGGGTTGACATGCTTGTCATCAATGAGGCGGAGCTGAGGGAAATTTCAAAGGAACATAACCTTGTAAAGGGTGCAAAGAAGATAATGGAGCAAGGACCTTCTTGCATTGTTGCAAAAAGGGGTGAATACGGTGTTCTTATGCTGAGCAGGGAAGAGATATTCCTTGCCCCTGCCTATCCTCTTGAAGATGTCTTTGACCCGACCGGTGCAGGTGATACATTTGCAGGCGGGCTCATGGGGTATCTCGCAAATGTTGGTGATATTTCATCGGAGACAACAAAACAGGCAATCGTCATGGGTTCAGTCATGGCATCATTCAATGTAGAGGATTTCAGTATCAACAGGCTAAAAGGGCTTGAATACAATGAAATCCGCGAGCGCTACACTGCCTTTAAAAGATGCCTGCAGTTCGGGGATATTAAGTTTGAGTGAGGCAGCCATCAGCTATTAGCAATCAGCCACTTCGTCTATTCTGTCTATTCTGTCTTTTTTGTCTATTTTGTCATAACCATATAGACCAGAGAGACGAAAAGACTCTTCCGACTTACCACTCGGAATTTTACACTTTGTGCTCTGCCCTCTGCTTCATTCTGCTTACTCCCTGCTCCTTACTATTCCCTGCTCTCTGCCCGTTGTAATTTTTAAAGGTTGACAGCTAAAAAGCCTTTTGATAACATATAATTATAAGGAACACACGATGCTTACTAAAAAAAATATTATAAAAGCAATTATCGATAGCAGGGAAGAAATCAAAAAATATGGTGTTAAACGAATAGGGGTTTTTGGTTCCTATGTAAAATCTATGCAAAGAGAGGGCAGCGATATAGACACCCTCGTTGAATTCGAGAAAGATAAGAAATCATTTGATAACTATATGGAACTAAAATTCTTTCTCCAAGACTTACTTGGGTGTAAGGTCGATTTAGTAATAAAAGATGCCTTAAAACGAGAGATTAAACCGCATGTGATTAAAGAAGTGGAATATGCGAGATTATAAATTATATTTAACTGACATATTAAAAGCGATCAGGAAAATCAACAGGTACTCTAAGGGATTAACTTATGAAGAGTTTAAGAAAAGCGATTTAATTATTGATGCTGTGGCAAGAAATTTAGAGATTATAGGTGAAGCTACGAAACACGTTCCTAAGAACATCAGAAATAACTACCCCTATGTCGAATGGACGAAAATTTCTGGATTGAGAGATATATTAACACATGAATATTTTGGGATTGATATAGCAATATTGTGGGATATCATCCAGAATAAACTTCCGGATTTAAAGAAAAATATTCTTAGGTTATTAAAGGAAACAAGATAACCAATCCTCTTACCGAACCCCCCCTTCCGCCTCACGTAATTTTTACACTTTGTGCTCTGCCCTCTGCGCTATATCCTCCTCATTCTGCCTACTACTTACTACTTCCTGCTCTCCGCCCTCTGCTTCCTAACTATTAGTTATGAGCTATGAGCTAATTTGTTGACTTCCAAAATCATTCCTTGATAACATGGGGGTTAGGAGGATTCAAAAATACGGAAAACTTGTTAATAAAAAGCCCTTTTGTATATTACAAAAAAGAAACGCTTTCTCTGATTCAGAGAAAGCGTCGGGCCAACGATGCTATCGTTGGGGCTGTTTCTATTAATTATTATAACACTGTAATAAGGCTTGTCAAGATATGAACGTATTATTACATATATAGATGGTTTTGTTTTAAAATGTCCTGAGTCGTGGAAGTAAAACAGTATATACAATCCTCAATCTTCCTTGCCAAAGTCAAGACAAACTCTATTACCTCTAAAAAAGGTTTAAATTATTCATAATTTTGCCTATAATGGAAGATAAGATGGAAATTGCAAACCTGATTGAACGTTTTGAACAGAACAGGGAGGCTTATAAATCAAGTCAGTACAATGAGACCCAGCTACGGCGGGAGTTTCTTGACCCATTCTTTGAATCCCTCGGCTGGGATGTAGAAAATAAACAGGGCTATGCTGAACCATATAAAGATATTGTCCATGAAGATGCGATAAAGATAGGTGGGGTTACAAAGGCGCCGGATTATAGCTTTTGTATCGGTGGTACACGAAAATTTTTTGTAGAAGCAAAGAAACCTGCAATCCATATAAAAGAAGACATTGATCCGGCTTTTCAGCTTCGCCGTTATGCCTGGTCTGCAAAGCTACCTCTTTCCATTCTCACAAACTTCGAGGAATTTGCTATCTATGACTGCCGGATAAAGCCTGATAAAACCGATAAAGCGGCAACTGGACGCATTCTTTATCTTACCTGTACTGAGTACATAAAACGCTGGGAAGAGATTGCTTCCATCTTTTCCCGTGAAGCTGTCCTGAAAGGAGCCTTTGATAAGTTTGCCGAGCAGAGCAAGCTAAAGAAAGGCACTGCCGAAGTTGATGCTGCATTCCTGAAGGAAATTGAGTTGTGGCGGGATATGCTTGCCCGTAACCTTGCACTTCGTAACCCGCAGCTCAACCAAAGAGAGCTTAACTTTCTTGTTCAGGCAACCATTGACCGTATCATCTTCCTGCGTATCTGTGAAGACAGAGGCATTGAGGATTATGGAAGACTGCTGTCCCTTCTGAATGGTACCAATGTATATGAAAGAGTCTGCCAGTTGTTCCGCAAAGCTGATGAGCGTTATAACTCAGGGTTATTCTATTTTCGTGAGGAAAAGGGTCGTCCTGAACCCCCTGATCGCCTGTCACTGACACTAACCATTGATGACAAGGTGATGAAAGAAATTATCAGAAACCTTTACTATCCTGATAGCCCCTATGAGTTCTCGGTGTTATCTGCGGATATCCTCGGTCAGGTATATGAGCAATTTCTCGGTAAGGTAATTCAACTTACAGCCGGTCATCGAGCAGTCATCGAGGAAAAACCGGAGGTCAAGAAGGCAGGCGGCGTTTATTATACGCCACGCTATATTGTAGATTATATTGTGAAAAATACTGTTGGAAAGCTCCTTGAAAACAAAACACCAAGACAAGTATCGAATTTAAGGATTCTTGACCCTGCATGTGGCTCCGGGTCTTTTCTTATCGGGGCCTATCAATATCTCCTTGACTGGCACCGGGACTGGTATGCAGCGCATACCCCTGAGAGATGGGTAAAGGGAAAATCTCCTGTCTTATATCAGGCATCCGGTGGTGATTGGCGACTTACAACTACTGAGCGTAAACGCATACTCCTCAATAATATCTATGGTGTGGATATTGACATGCAGGCAGTTGAGGTAACAAAGCTTTCGCTTCTACTGAAAGTACTTGAGGGTGAGACAGAACAATCCATATCCCAGCAGCTCATACTATTCCATGAAAGGGCACTACCTGACCTCGGAAGCAACATCAAGTGTGGAAATTCCCTCATAGGGCCAGACTTCTATGAAGGAAAGCAGATGGGTCTTTTTGACGATGAGGAACGCTACCGCATCAATGTCTTTGACTGGAAAAAAGAGTTTCCGGAAATCATGAAGGCAGGTGGCTTCGATGCCGTAATCGGAAATCCACCATATGGAGCGTTATTGTCAAAAGAAGCGGCTTCATATCTCTTAAAAAGATATCATTTACAGCAATACCAAATAGATACCTATTTTCTTTTTCTGGAAAAATCCCTTGGATTGATAAAAACAGCAGGTTTTTTAGGAATGATTATACCAAACACCTGGCTTTTGAATTTGTTGACAGGCAAGATCAGACAATATCTATTTGAAAATACAAAAATCGAAAATATTGTTCATTATCACAAACCCGTATTCCATGGAGCTACTGTTGACACGGAGATTGTAATATTTGAGAAACAGAAACCCAAAAAAGATAGTCAAGCTGGCATTATTATTGTGGGAAAAGATGGTACAACAACGGAACACTATATCTCCCAGCAGAGGCTAATTGAAAGAAAAGGCAAACCCATTAATATTTTCGAAAAACCTGAGTTAATTGGTATTGCTGATAAGATAAAAAAGAATCAAGTTTTGGAAAATTTTTGTATCATTACTCAAGGTACCAAACCTTTTCAAGTTGGCAAGGGTAAACCACCTCAAACAAAAAAGACATTGCAAGAAAAACCTTTTGTTGCAATGCAACCTTTGAACCCAAGTTTTCGTCCGCTTTTGAGGGGAAGTTTAATTCAAAAGTATGTTACCCTATGGAGAAGTGATTATTGGATAAGTTTTGGAGATTGGCTGGCTGAACCCAGATACTCGGCCAACTATGACGCACCAGAAAAAATAGTAGTTCGACAAACCGGTGATTCAATCGTAGCAACCCTTGATAGAAAGCAATTCATTGTGAGAGATAACTTATATACTATGGTTCAACGCGAACATAACGAGACCAACTTATGTTATTTTCTTGGTATCTTGAATTCTCGCTTGATAAACTGGTTTTACCAAACAATACTGAATCCTGAAAAAGGTGAGGCCCTGGCTCAAGTAAAACGCGGTCATTTAGCACAATTACCAATTGCCATGGTAAACTTTTTAAATCCAAATGAAAAGCAGCGTCATGACCAGATAGTCACCCTCGTTGAGCAGATGCTTGCCCTCCATAAACAGTTTGCAGAGGCAAAGACACCCCATGACAAAACTACCATCCAGCGTCAAATAGACGCCACCGACCACCAAATCGACCGACTTGCGTATGAATTGTACGGACTCACCGAAGAAGAAATCGCAATTGTTGAAAGGCCATGACGCGTGAGACGTAAAAGGAAAAGGTACGAATTTATAAATTAAGAGTTGAAGATGCCTTCCTGAAATGTTGTTTTTCTCGTTTTCTCTTTCCGTGCTCTATTACAACCCGAAATAAATATCTCTCAAAAACCCTTGACAACCCATTGAGATAGCAGGAGAATGATTGAAACAATAAAAAACGTCACATGTTAAGAATAACTCTTTTGGTTTCTCTAAAAAGGTTTATTACTATAAGGGGGGGGTTACAATGGCTGAAACATTTATTGATGCAATAGGTGATTTAATGCGTCTTCAGCGTTGGAATGCAATGCCTCGTATTGAGACTTGGAGTGAAGCGGAGAATATTGCGTATACTACCCATATTGCTTATGCCGTTGGCAAGTTAAGGTCTTTGTCTGACAACCAACTTGTGCATGTTATGACACGTGCACTACTGAAATCGCTAAACAAACATTACCTCTCTGATATTTTAGTTGATACAAGAGAAGAGATTAAAAAACTTAAACCTGATACATGGGAAAGGTTGGTGGATTATGCTGCAACTGAAACAGCTACACTTTTTCCAAGTGAAATTTTCGACCATGTACGGGGCTACATGACATACAAAGGCGACTATAAAGCTGAAGGGAAAAAAGAGATAGAAGAACTTATCAAATTTGCTCAATACAAGGTTGCAGTTAGAGAGTGTCAAATCAACAAGCCAGTTTATAAGAAATTCTACGAGCCATATGTCAAGAAAATTAAAGCAAAAATTGAAGGAGAGCTCACACAGCACCTTAATTTCGAAGGTTGCTATTCAAAGTTAAGGGAATACCCATATAAAGTTGAAAACTTAAAGAATCTTAGGCGCTGGAATCGTGTCAATCGGTCAGTGGAAACAAGCGTTCTTGGGCACACATTTATTGTTGCACTTCTTACGTTAATCGTAGCGAAATTGTATGAAAAAGAACTCAAACCCAAAATTAATACACACCCTTCGTACCCAGCTATTCTACGGGCATTGTTTCATGATGTACCTGAGACATTTACTGGCGATATCATAGCACCAGTGAAGAATATTATTAGCAAAGATTCCCCAACTCTCATGAAACAAGTTGAAAACAAGATGATGAATGGTTTTAAGAAGAAGATGCCTTTAGGAGTTCAACGGGACATAGATGAGCACAAACTGCTTGAAGGACTCGACGATAATGCTGAACCCTATACAATTTCTTCTTTAGTAAGAGCTTGTGATAGGCTTGGTGTTGTTCTGGAATGTCTTTTCGAGATGGAAGCAGGCCGCGCAAGCATGGAGATGACCTCGGCCTATAGTAGTTATATTTCAAGGCTACAGAATTCAGAATGGGTGTTCATTCGTGAACTTTGTACTCGTGTTTTACTTGAACACCCAAAAGTTTTAAAACGTTTATAGAATAAATTATTTACACTCATGAAACGTTATTTTCAATGTTAGATGGTACGAAAGAAATGACTGACGGCGTCGACAAGAATACGCGTACTGCGATCTTCATTGATGGTGACTGGCTTTGCTTCGCGGCCCGTCACCTGAAGGAGGAGGTAGACTACGCCCGCCTCAAAGTGTCACTCGATGATTGCTTTGGCACCGAAGCGCCGATGCACTTCTTCTGCAGTATCAACGCCCAGCAGAATGAACAGCAGCAATTCGTTCGCACACTCAAATCGCTGGGATACATTGTCCACGTTTCTAAGTTGCGTCGTCAGAAAGATCGCTATGGAAACATCACCCTCGTCAGCAAAGGTCTCGATGTCGCTTTGGCAGTGTCAGCAATGGCACTCCCCGATGAGTTCAGGACTCTCGTTCTCTTCTCAGGAGACAGCGATTTTTTGTCCTTGGTTAAGACTGCCAGAAGCCAAGGGCGGGAGGTCATTCTCATTACCGTGCCACTTGCGTCCAGAGAGCTTGTTGAAGCATCTGGGAAGAAATACATCAATCTTGAGGCCCTCTTGCGGAACCTGAAGCAAGGTAAGGGTATCCCAAGAATCAGACCCAAGAAGGCTGTTTCCCCGAAGAACATGTATGTGGAGAAAGGAGACCACTTCGCCCCATACCTATTTGTCCGATCACTCTTTCTGTCCGCACAACACGACATAGTCTTGATTGATCCATATGTTGATGACCAGATCCTGCAAATGATCCCGCTCCTTCCCAAGACAGTGTCCATAACTCTCCTCTCGAGCAAGATCTCACCCGCTGACTTCTGTGTCCAAGTCAACAAGTTGCGCAAGGACGGCTATGAGATCCACGTTTTTCTAACTAAAGCGTTTCACGATCGATTCCTTGGTGTTGATGACCAATGGTGGCATAGTGGCCACTCATTCAAAGATCTCGGCGGCAAAGATTCCTTTTTCAGTCAAATTGACGATTCAGCGTCACTTGCAAAGTTGCGACAGAGAGTTAAGTCAGAGATCTCAAAAGGGACAGAATATTGTATCTAACAACCACTTCCACCTTGTGTCTTGCCCGCCGCGGGTAAAATGAAGGTAAAGCGGCACGTTACTCGCTTTCATTTTGTAATATTCATCGTGCCGGTCATAGACGAACGCAATCTTTGTAGGTGACATTCGCAACCGCTCGCTTGGTTCCTGAGAGGGATGGAAGCAACAATCTGAAAAATATAAGGGGGTATTGGGACATTGTTGCGTACATTGGATTGTCAATTTCTCCATCAGGTTGTCTCTCGTTTTGTTCACATTCGGCAATCGAAAATCATAAATCGACAATTAAGATATTCCCTCCCCTTTCTCTTTCCATTTTCCTGCTATTTCAATAAGTTGTCAAGCGTTTTTTGGCTGTCAGCAATCAGCGATCAGCTTTAGTACGCCTTGCTCCATGCCCTCTGCCATCAGGAAAGGGCAGCTATGCAGCTATTCAG
>Ga0172366_10000103_pt1 | contig 48429 bp, 45 predicted proteins | sample LakKivSesite69cm_FD_114533 | JGI IMG/M metagenome (GOLD analysis project Ga0172366, IMG submission 114533) | Sediment microbial communities from Lake Kivu, Rwanda - Sediment site 69cm | ecosystem: Environmental > Aquatic > Freshwater > Lake > Sediment | place: Rwanda: Western Province, Lake...
GCCGCTCTTCCGATTCCAAGAACGTCGCGCATGAATCGCACGTCCTCCCCGGATATCCCTCTGAGGGCGTAGAGGCTCACAAGATAGATGGGCACGACGGCTGCGACGGACAGCCACAAGCCCACGGGAACGAAGATGAGGAAGGCCGCGACGAGACAGGATGCAGCTGCCGGCCTTGCGAGGGATCGGAAAGCGCTTGCCGAGTAGTCCCTGGTTGAAACCAGAAAGAACCCTGCAATGGGACCAGTCGCGGACGCCACAAGCGTGGCCGCCGCTGCCCCAACGTAGCTATGGCGGGGTATGAGCATCAAATTCAGGACAACATTGCCCAGCGCCGAGAGGCCGGTGAATATAAGATCGAGCTTCTGCTTGTTGACCGATATCAGGATGCGATTGTTCACTATTCCGATGAATATGAAGACCTCGGCCCAAACCAAGATCTGGAGGATGGGAGCTGAAGGAGCATACTTTGCGCCAAAGAGGGCGATGATAGCTGGCTTGGCAAGAAACGTTCCAGCAGTAGCGATGGGGACTATGAGGGAGGTCGCATACTTGAATGCGAGCCTGTACAGCCTTCTATGTGCCGTCTCCGATCTGGGATACTGGTACGACAGGAGCGGGAAGAATGATATCATCAACGCGGTTGCCAGAATCCCCAGGGCCTCGGTGAGACGGAAGACGACGGTGTAAAGGCCCACGGCCTCGCTGCCCTTCATCAACTCCAGCATGACCTTGTCGGTTCTCATGTAGATGACGATCAGTTCGGAGCTCAAGGCGAGGGGCCATGACTGTGACAGGAGGTACTTCATCGTGCCCCGGTCATACCTGGGACGGAATCTGACGAACTTCCTCGATGAGGCCAGAACTACCAAGAAGGAACACAGGTTGGACGCCGTGGTTGCCATGAGGACCTGCAGCAAAGTGCCGTGGGAGTATATTATCCAGACAATCAGCAAGGCGGAGACTGTTCGATCGGCCACCTTGGCTATGGCATCATATTCCATCCGCAGTTCGGCGCTGAGGATGCTGGAGCAGACTGAACCCAGGGACCCGGAAAGGAGCATGAAGGATGCCACGAAGGTGTAGCCCACGAATCTGCCTCCAGGCCAGACGACCCAGGAAACAATGACGCTGGCGGCAATGGCGACAAGAGACATTACCGCGGACAGGGAGATGGCGTTGCCCACGTACAAGGAAGCCTTGGCCTTGTCCTTGGAGATCTCCCTAGTCAGAACGGCCTCCAGTCCGAGCTGGGCGACAACGGCAAAGAGGGCAACATAGGCAACCACAAAGCCGTAGTCGCCGTACTCACTCACCAAGAGGTACCTAGCCAGCAAAATGGCTACGAGGACCGAGACGACGCGAACGGAGAGGTTCCCTATCACGACGGCGGAACTGTTGCGGGCCACCCTCTTCGCCAAGGCCATACAAACCCTACCGGGCCGATCGAGGCGTGAGGTAGGGAAACAAGTTATATCTCTTATGATCGGCCATCCAACACTCGATCTGCTCGACAGTCCTGAGAGCGAGTTTGATGAGCCAAACCGGCACGACCTTTGCGCCACAGCCCCTTGGCGCTGAGAGCCCCAGCGACGGGTCAGTATCGTATGACCCAAGCGAAGTCACGATCGCGATACCTGCGTTCAATGCCGGGCGAACCATCGAGCAGGTTCTGCGGCGCGTGGCCGAGCTTCAGGGAGGCAGCTCCAGAATCCTGGTTGTGAACGACGGAAGCAGCGATGCCACCGTCCAGATGGCCGCCAAGTACGCAGACGTCGCGAGCCATCCAAGAAACATGGGGCTAGGCAAGGCCCGGAACACGGCCGTCGAGAACACCCACACCAAGTACATAGCCTTCCTTGATGCCGATGTGGTTCCAGAGCGTGCATGGCTTGTCCGCATGATGAGGACTTTCGCCGAGAAACGGGACACAACCGGCGTCGAGGGCAGGCTCGTGGAGGAATCCAGAACATCGGCCGACCAGTGGCGGGCCAGACACATGGAGCAGACATGGGGACTGGAATCCCGGAGGGTGCAGTATCTGCACGGCAACAACTGCATCTACGTCAGGGACGCCATCGTGCAAGCAGGCATGTTTGACGTTTCGTGTCTCACGAATGGCGAAGATGCCAACCTCGGCAGGCGGATCACGGAGAAGGGCGACGTGCTGTGGTACGACCCTCGTCCCGTTTGCCATCATCTCCGCACCGACAACATCAGGTCGGTTCTGGAGACGCACTGGCGCTGGTACTTCTCCTTCCCCATGCACAATGTCGGATGGTTCGGACTGAGAAGACGGCTGACCATCTATGCCGTCTACGCCCTCAGGTATCTCAAAGAGGACCTTGGATCAAAGAACGCGCAGATCATCCTAATCGACCTGCTGCTTGTGCCCTACTACCTTCATCTTGAATTGAGGCTCTGGCCGAGAAAGTGGCGCCTCAGATCGGAGCGCGCGGCAAGGACGGTGAGTGCATAGGCTGGCGCCTATCCGACGGAAGGGCTGCGCGCTTTCTCCTCAAGAACCCTCTGAAGCGTCTTGGGATGGAAGACCCGCAGGTACGCGATGGGGCAGTACTGCCTCGTCACTGCCTTGAAGGTCTGCATCATCATGTAGGACTCGGAACTGCTCAGGGACCCTGGGTATCTGTTCACTATCGTGAGTGGCTCCGGAACGGCGTCAAGCCTGTATCCCTTCTTGTGGATCCGCATGATCAGCTCCATGTCTTCAACTCCGTCGAGATCCTCAGCAAAGGGGCCCACATCATCCAGAACGCTCTTGCGAACAACGAGGCTGCTCATCGCTATGAACCTGTTCTTCAGCCACCTCTTGAAGTCCCATGGTCGAGCAGGGATGACCCGTGTCGGCTTCCCATTATCCTTCCAGATCACGCCAGTGTATGAAGCATCTTTGGTGGCATCAATCTGGACCTCCAATTTCCCCGGCAGCCATTCATCGTCGACATCCAGGAAGGCAATGAACTCCCCCCGGGCGACCTTCAGCCCCATGTTCCTGGCCAGCCCCACTCCCCTTCTGGATATGAAGAGGTAGTGCGCCCCGAACCGACTGGCTGCTGTCCTGCAATCACCGGTTTGATCCACCACGATCGCACTGCAATCCCCGCGTGTCTGATTCCGGACAGATGCCAAGCACCTCTCTACCCACCGCCCTCCCTTGTAGCTCGGCACTATGACCGACGTTTCCATCAGCCGTCAGGACTCACCTTCGAAGAAATATGTTGTCCGCGGCAGATGTCGGAAGGCAGCTGCCCACTGCAAGCATCCAGCCAAGTTCACGGGCCGGGCCGGCCCTCGAGGAACTTGTGCACACACCAAGCATCCAACGCCGCGGCGTAGAGGGATCGCTTGCCGCGTGACGGCCGGTCTTCAAGCTCCACCAGGCTCCTCGGCAACAGAGCCCTCAAGGGGCCGTCCAGCGTTTGCTTGTGCATTTCGCAGAGCCCCATCTGCCACCATTTCTCCATGGAGGGGGGCGAGAACCCGTGCTTTGGCCTTGTGGCGTTCCTCACGACCTCGGGCGAAGCCATCGTTTTCAAGGCCTCGACTAGCGGGTACTTCCCGTGGAGCGTGCAGCCATCCCACATCCGAGACCATTCGGCAGCCGAGGAGAACGATTCCACCGATCCGTCAAGCAGCGGGTACTCGACTTTCACCCCATAGGCAATGGAACAACATTGGACATGGGCGAGGTAGTCCACAAGCTTCAGATCCCTCTCCAGCCTCAGGACTTTGACCATCCAGTCTGCTTCGCTCCCGCTGGTCGGTATCCCATGCCCGCCCTGCATGCCTGGGACTCGCGACTGCCATGCCGCATAGAACTCCTCAAAGGAGCCGGTGTGTCCCAGAATCCCCGTCAGGCGACCGTACCTCCCCGGCAGGAAGGAAGCCAGGCGGGCCAGCCCCCTTGCCGACCGGTATCTCTTGTACTTGAGCATCCTTAGATACCTCTGGGCATAGCCGGCGAACACCTCGTCGCCTCCCTCCCCGCTGAAGAGGGTGTCTACGCCCGATCGGGCCGCCTCCTCCAATACCGGTAGGTAGACAAAGCGCCCGGACGGCGACAGCTTCGCCCAGCTTTCGGCCTTCTCGAGCACGCCCGAGATGTTGAAGCTAATGATATGTTGAGTCGTACCGAAGGCATCGGCTACCAGCTTGGCATTGGCGATTTCATCGTCGGATTCGCCGAACGCGATGGTGAATGTATGGATGGTCTTGTCGGTGGCACCAGCTAACGCGGCCAGAACGACGGATGAGTCCAGCCCTCCGGAGATCATACAGCCGACGACCCTGCTGGATTCCGCCGATCGGCGGGCCGCCGATGAGAGCGCCTCAGCCAAGCTCGCATGCTTGCCCGGAGCCCTGTCGTACCTGATCTTCTTCCTCACTCCCGAGAGAAGAGTGCCCTCTCCATCCACGACCCATCCGTACCGGAGGATGTCCACGAAAGAAGCATCATCGATCCTAGAAGGGAGATGCGCGCTGAGAGTTGGCCTTGCCCCACGTTCGCTCTCGAAGAGAACTTCGACGGTCATCCGCGACGACCACCAAGGTCCGGTTCCGGCCTTGAGCCATCTGGCTCCCCAAAGCCCAAGCCGATTCCGGTGTTTGGTTTGGCCTTTCTCCCCTGCTGATCTTATATGTTCCTTACGGAAAACTAGGTGATGTAGCTAGGTTACGGAACTACCGGGACCACCCCTCCGGCGCAATAGCCTCTCCTTCAACCAGTCGAGCACCATCCTCCGACCGAAGTAGGCCCGGACACTCGGATCCTGTACCCTCTTGCCTTTCAGACCGTCCAGATATCCTCGGATCAGAGGCAGAGGGTTGCGTCCATGAGACAAGATCGAGACCGCGTGGGCGAGCACGACAAAGGGACTGTACCAGAACATGGCCATGAGCCGCCCCCGCCGGTACCGCCCTGCAGGAGTTACCTGGCTGGTGGGCCTCTGCTCAACCACCCGGAGATCCTCGAACATCGCAGAGGAGAAGCCCATCATCTTGGTCTTGGCATTAAAGAAGGCGTCTGAGGCGACTTCGGGCAGGTCGTCTATGGGGACGGACAGCCAGATCTCGGCCTTGGTGGCCCTGCCCGATCCCCTTGCAAGGTCGGATCGAGTCCTTTCGGCGCCGTCCTTGGTCCAGATGATGCCAGAGGCCATGCCCAGCTTGGGATCCCTCTCCATGCGGCCAAGGAGTTCTTCGAAGTAAGTGGGAGCGACCCTGGAGTCCGCATCCAGAACGCAGTAGTAGCCAAAGCCTCGGTAGGTTTCCTCGTCGAGCGACCCAAGGGCCATCTTTATCGAAAGGCCAATGGTGTCGTGGTCCGGCTTGTTCTTGATCGGCCCGGTCCAGACCCGAACCTTCAGGCGAGTCGAGTTCGCCCTCTCAAGGATGAGGCGGTTGGTTCCATCTGTGCTGCCATCATCAACGATCAACCAGAGAGCCGGGGGCATGGTCTGAGATTCCACGGAATCGAACAGGGCATCAACGTTGTGTTCCTCATTGTAAAGATTCGATATGAGCAGGTACTCAACCATTGCCTCACCGGGTGGGCAGCGTGTCCGTACTCTCGCCTTGGCTTGCGCGACGATCTTGATAATGATTGCCGCGGGGCTGTCGCAGCCGCCCTGAAAGGCCCCTTGGCATGATCATATTCGCCGCCAAGCCCCAAACGGCGTTTCTGACCTGGCCCGACGGAATCCGCGGACGAGGATCATGGTTCGAATGCGGTTGGTCTAGATTCCCCTAGGCGCTCCCCTATGGAGGCACCTCTCCCAAGGAACCTTTATTTGCTCGTCCTGTCGGCGCAGGGACTGTGGTACCTCGGCGAGTGCTCCTTTGGGTTCGCCGGCTGTTCGAGTCCAGATGGCTGATCGTCATCCCTTTGCTCATCTACGTCGGACTTGCGGCGGGAAGGATCGCTACCAAGGCCCCCTGGTGCGACGAAGCGTGGTTCGCCAGTTCGGCAGTCAATCTGGTCAGGAAAGGATTCATGGGTAACACCATCCTAGCGGATGAAACCGGCTTCCCCGAGCTCCACCGGTACACCTACTGGCTGCCACCCATGTACTTCCTGGCTGAGGCGCTCACCTTCAAGGTGGCTGGCGTCGGGCTTCTGCAGATTCGCTTCATCAGCCTGCTGTGGGGGCTTGCGGGCCTGCTTGCGGTGTGGGGCCTCACGGCGAAGTTCTTCGGGAACAATCGTGGACTCTGTTTCCTCTCGGCCATGCTCGTGGGGACCAACTTCTTCTACATCAAGTCCGCCAGCGATGCCCGCATGGACATGATGGCTGCCTCACTGTCACTGATCGGGCTCTGGATCTATCTCTCCATGAGAGACCGAAGCCTGCCCCGGGCCGTTCTACTCAGCAATACCTTCGTCTGTTTGTCCGGTCTCACCCATCCCAACGGGCTGCTAGGCCTCCTCGTTCTGCTTTTCATGATGGTCCATCTGGACAGGCATCGAATGAGTCGTCGGACCATCCTCATGGGGCTGGTTCCGTACGTCGTTGGCGGCATGGGTTGGGGGATCTACATCTCCCAGGATTTCGACGCCTTTCAGCATCAGCTGCTGCCCAACATACTGGGCAGAGGGCAGGCCAACATCGTTGGGTCCGTGTACAACGAGATCGTCTCAAGGTACCTTGGATGCCATGGGTTTCTAGGCGTCGAGAGCATCATTGAACGTGCTCCGGCCCCGATATTGGTCTTCTACTTCCTGTGTTTCCTTTCCTATCCCTTGGTCGCTAGGGGGAAGGACCAGCTGTTGTGGCGCATGCTTGTGATCTTCTTCCTAGGTCTGATGTTCCTAGCGGGGAACAAGACTTGCAGCTACCTTGTCTGGATAGAGCCATTCTTCCTCCTGAATGCCCTTGCCGTCTGGAGGCGCATGAACAATTCAAGGTACGTCAACGCCCTCTTCATGCTGGCCTTCAGCTACATTCTGCTGTTCTCCCTTGCAAGCAACATCTACACGATTGCGAGGAACGAGTATGCCGAGGAATACCTCCCGGACATGCGGACGTTCAACTCATCGTACTACCAAGGTGGCCTCATCTACGGGGGCGCCGAAATCGCCTTCTTCTATGACTTCGACGACCAGATGTTCCAGGATGACAACAGGCTCGGATTCCGGACCGGGGTTCGGCCCGACTACCTTGCGATCTCGCCCGGGTATCGGGCGAATTTCAAGAGATACAAGGAGTCTGAGCCGGAAGCGTGGGGATACATCAACGCCACTCTTGAAGAGGACTATCACGTCGTATTCGAGGGGCACGCCTACACCTTCTACAGAAAGAAGAGCTGATGCTAGATCCTGAAGTCCCGCCCCTTCCCCTTGGAGTCAGGAGACGCCATTCAAGATATTTAAGAGTTCGTGCCCGGATCGGGGTCCGAGTGGAAAGTTTGGGCCGTCTGAAGACCGCAGTCATCGGCGTCGGCGAGATGGGCAGGAACCATGTCAGGATCTACAACGAATTGGAGGGCACGGAGCTGGTCTCGATCTGTGACACCGACGCGGTCAGGGGCGGCCGGATCTCAAGGATCTACAAGGTTCCTTGCTTCGAGAGCGCGGAGAAGATGCTGTCCTCGGTCGAGATCGATGCAGTGAGCGTTGCGGTCCCGACAGCCCGACACTTCGAGATGGCATCCCTTGCTATCGAGAACGGCGTCGATGTCCTTGTTGAGAAGCCCATCGACCTCTCCGTTGAGCGGGCCAGGACGCTGGTAAAGAAGGCCAAGAACCGCGGAGTGTCGTTGATGGTGGGACACGTCGAGAGGTTCAACCCAGCGGTCATGAAGATGAAGGAGATGATCGCGGAACTCGGCGATCCCACGATCGCCGCGGCAACCAGGGCAGGGCCTCTTCCGAACAGGGTCCGGGACGTCAGCGCCCTTGTTGACCTGGGAGTCCACGACATCGACGTGCTGAGATACGCCCTGGGCTCCGAGGTCGACAGGCTGTACTGCGAATGCGGAAGGGTGATACACAAGGACCAGAGCGACTACGGCAAGATCCTCCTAAGCTTCAAGAACGGCGTCGTCGCCTCGGTGGACATCAACTGGCTAACGCCCATAAAGATCAGGCGGCTCGTCGTGCAGGGACTGAAGGCGATGTTCGAGGTCGATTACATACCCCAGGATCTTTACAAGTACGATGTATCCTACGTTCAGGAATTCTCGGACTTCTCGGATATCCTGCTCGGAATGACCGAGGGCGAGATGCGCAAGATACTGGTCAAGAAGGAAGAGCCCTTGAAGATTGAGCTGGACCTTTTCGTCAAGTCCCTGGCGGAGGGAAAGGAGCCCCCGGTCACCGGGGAGGACGGGATCAAGGCGGTTCAGATCGCCCTCCTGGCTGAGGAATCCGGAAGGGACCATCAGGTCAAGAAGCTGTAGGAAGGGATAGTCCCTGCACAGCCTGCTTGGCGCATACCCATACCAGAGGGATGAAGAAAGGTACACGCCCATGTCAAGGCCCATAAGGATGAAGCCCTTCCTCGAGAAGCGGTTCAACTACGAGTTCCTCCACATCCATGCCTCGACCCACGTCAACTACTACGTGGACTATGGGACCACATTTGCCAAGCTGGCTGTCAGGATCGCCAAGGGTGGCCATGATGGTCTGATCGTGTGGAACTACTACTACGTCCCGCTGCTTGTTGCGCTCGAACGAGCCAAGAAGATCGTCGACGTTACAGATGTGGAACGGTCCATAACCCATGCTAGGCGCCTGAAGGGCATGAGCGTGGACGCCGTGGAGAGACAGATGATGTCCAAGATGGATCTTCTGATCTGTGCTGATCACGGCAACTACCTCGACTACTCCGAGAGGTTCAAGGACGTCAGGGTCAGCTACGTGCCAAACGGAGTGGATCTGAACGCCTTCAAGCCCGGGGAGCATGTGCCCAAGGAATACGATTCGTGTTATCTGGGGAAGGTCGAGAAGCAGTACAGGCTCGAACCACTGATCAAGGCCATTGTGGCGACTGGTACCCGCAGCCTTTTCATAGGCAGAGGCAGTGACTCAACATACTACGAGGACCTTGCTAGGAAGGAGGGAGCACGCATAGACTTCCATGGGTACGCAAAGTACGAGGACGTCCCCGGGCTGCTCAACTCGGCCCGGATGGGATTGGTCCCACCGGTCATGAGCGGCAGCCTGAAGCTACTGGAGTACCTAGCATGCGGCCTGCCCGTTGCCTCGCCCGGGAAGTTGGATCCATCAATCCAAGAAGGGGTAACGGCGATCAAGCAGGGAACGGCAGAGGAGTATACTCGGGCCATCCAGAACGTTGCGGGCATGGCCGAGGACGAATACCACAGGATGGCTGAGAAATGCCGAGCGACGGCCCTCGGATTCTCGATCGAGTCGGTGGCCAAACGCTACTGCGACGCCATCGAGGAGGTGCTTGAGGCTTGAATCTCGATGCAAGCCTGGTATCGGCGATTCTCTCCGCCGTGGGTTGCCTGACATCTTTCGCGATCGTGTATATAGCCATGCCCAAGCTTCTCATCAAGCTTCGGAAGGAGAACATCCTCGGCAGGGATATGCTGAAAGTGAAGGAGGTGCAGGTACCGGAGTCAGGGGGGATCATCATCATACTCGCGGTCATCGTGAGCCTATCGATCACCACCTACCTCTTCGCGACCTATGCGTACTCCGGGGACTCGGCCCACCTTCCCGGCAAGACAACCATGCAGGTCTGGATGCTCGCGTCCATCGCGACCCTTCTGGCCGTGGGGTTCATCGGTCTTGTCGATGACTATCTGAACATCCCGCAGAAGTACAAGGTACTGCTGCCTGCGTTCGCCGCGCTTCCACTCGCACTGGCCTTGTCCGGCGAGACCGAGTTCTACAGAACGGATTTCTGGATTCCATTCTACGGGTATCTACCCCTTGGAATACTCTACCCACTTGTGCTAGTGCCCGTCGGGGTAACGGCCGCCGCAAACCTGACCAACATGTATGCGGGGCTCAACGGACTTGAGATGGGCAGCGGACTGATCGCGTGTTCATCGACATGCGTCGCAGCGGCGCTCATTGGCAGGTGGGAGGCCGTGATCATTCTGGGCCCAATGGTGGGTGCTCTGCTGGCATTCCTCGTTTTCAACAGCTACCCCGCCAGAATCTTCCCGGGGGACGTAGGCACCCTCATCATTGGCACATCCCTCGCACTGGCATCGATCGTGGGCAGAATCAAGATCATCGCCGTGATAGCCCTGGCGCCGCAGATCATCAACTTCCTTATGTACCTCTTGAACATCAGGTTCTTCATGGCCAACCCCAGCGCCAAGTTCGCAAGCGTCAGGGAAGACGGAACACTGAAAGCACCGGAGGGCGCCAAGCGGGGGTCCCTGTACTTCCTCCTGATGCACCTCTACCGGAAGGATGAGCGCTGGCACGTGCGCATCCACTGGGCGATCTGCGTCGCGTCGGGATTGGTAGCCCTGATCGTGGGCATTTTCGTATACACATGAGGTTGCCTCGTGTGGCGGAGAGGGCCACGTTGACCCATTCAAGCGTCGTCATAGGCGCACTCTGCGAGGACAGGGTGAAGACCCCTGGGGGCGCAAGGCGGGGCCTGGGAGGCACATCATACTACTTTCCTGCTGCCTTCCGCGCTCTGGGGGGAAGGGCGGCCTGCGTATCGAAAGCTGAGGACGAGTGGGTCTTCAGAGAACTGGAGAGGGCGGGGGTCGCTACCGACGGAGTCGGCAGGGGCTCGACAGCATGCTTTGAGCTTGTGTACGAGGGCGGGAAGAGAACCCTTAGGCTCTTGAGACACTCATCGGTGATCCGTGCCGAGGACATCCCACCTCGCATGCTGGCCTTTGAGGCATTGCACTTTGGGCCGGTGGAGGAGGAACTGGATCCGTCCATCTGGACCTTTCGCAGGTCGAACTTCCGACTGGTCACGCTGGACATCCAGGGCCTTTCCAGAGATGTCGATCGCAAGACGGGGATCGTCAGGGCCCAGCGTCGCCTCCATCCAGCAATCAGGCGGGCAATTCGTAGTGTGGACGTGGTGAAGTTTGATGAAGGGGAGGCAAGGGCCTTGTTGGGAAACAGAGTTCGATGGGAGGACGCCATCGCCGACCTTGAAGGCCCGCAAACCATCATCGTCACTCTGGGAGAAGAAGGCGCACTCCTTTTCGAGGATGGTAGGAGCCACAGCATACCCGCGTATCCCTCGGATCCGGTGGACTGGACGGGCGCCGGCGACTGCTTCATGGCAGGGTATGTTTTCCGCAGCCTACAGGGACGCGACAGCATCGAGGCGGCGAAGTTCGGTTCGGCCCTGGCAGCGACGATGATAGAGAAACCCAGGCCCACACGCTTCCCCAGCGCCCGCGAAGTCGCCGACAAAATGAAGCTCGGGACCATCACCTGAACAAGTTAAATCGATGGGCGTCTCCGGAATCTGCGGTGCTGGCATGGTCAATCTAGACCTCAGGTTGGCGAGCAGGGCAAGGCAGTACATCACGCGCGGACACGCGGGCATAGGCCTGGCCGTATCGGTGATCAACACATGCGTCCTGTGGTTCGGGCTGATCCCGGTTGTGAACACGACCTTTGGGAAGCTCAGGTTCTTCCTTATGGCCTTCGTCCCGTCCTACCTGTGTTTCACCCTGGCGTTCGGGTACTGGGACATGAAGAAGGGGACCTACAAACACGAGCAGGCCGCAGCGGCGCAGTGGAGCCCGGTCTACCAAGACATGTTCTACTGTCTCAAGAGGATGGGCGAAAGGCTGGGCGATGAGGAGATCGTGTCGGTAGCCGGCAAATGGACCGCCCGCAGGGAAACGGCTGCGGACAAGTCGTAATCCACCGGGTTGGCCGATCGCGATGCAGGCCCTGATGGTTGACGCCCTCGGCTCGGCAAAGGGCACGAGGCTTCTCACAAGGGACGTCATAGGCTGCGGGCCCAGATGGGTGTGCGGGATCCTTGAGCGGGCGGGCGTGAGCTGCCGCATCCAGCTTTGCGAGGATTTCCTTCGAAGCAGGAAGAGTGACCGGACGCCCGACCTCCTGTTGGTCTCGGCGATGACCATGGATCTTCCGGCGCTCAGGAAGATCGGCAGGAAGGCAAGAAATGTGGTGCCGGGCTGCCGGACGGTGGTTGGTGGCCCGGTCTGCGGGTCGCCCCGAAGGGCACTGGCAGCATCCGGATTCGATCTCGCAGTCTCTGGGGAGGGTGAAGACGCTCTAGAGTCGATACTGGCGGGGAAGGATAGGGATAGGATCCCGGGACTCTCCTACAGGCAATGGGATCGAGTCGTGGTGAACCCGCCGGCCCACCGGCTCGATGAGCAGGGGTATAATCGGTTCTCACCATCGACGCGACGGATCATCGACTACCCGACCTTCTTCGCAAGCAGGGTCTACGTTGAGGTTGTGAGGGGATGCAGCAACTTCAACAGGACGCGGATCAGACTGGCGGATGGACGCAAATGCAGTGAATGCGGGAAGGACTGCCGGCACGCCAGATGCCCTGAGGACATCCCCCCGGGATGCGCTTTCTGCTCAGTTCCCTCCACCTTCGGCCCGCCCAAATCAAGGAGGACCGATCTCGTAGCCAAGGAGGTGAAGGAGCTGGTCGGGCTCGGGGTGCGCAAGGTCGTGCTGAGTGCGCCCGATCTTCTGGATTACTGCAGAGGCACGGATCTTGTGGATCCGAGCAGCCCAAGGCCCAACTATCCGAAGATAGAGGATCTCCTATCCTCTTGCAAGGCCGCAGCCAACGGTCGAGCGCGGATCTCGATCGAGAACGTCAAGCCCTCGCTCTTCGACGATGAAGCCGCGGGCATCATCGCAAAGCACCTGCCCTCAACCGATGTGCACATAGGCTGCGAGACCGGGGATGAGTCTCACTCTTCAGCCCTCGGCCGGCCGTCAACGCCGCTTGATTCGCTGAGAGCCGTGCGGATTGCGAGGAAGCACGGCCTCAGACCGTACGCATACTTCATCCATGGCCTGCCCGGACAGACGCTTGATTCCGCACGGAAGACATCCCAGCTCATGCACAGAATGGAGCCGTACGTCGAGAAGCTCACCGTCTACAGGTTCAAGCCCCTGCCGCACTCCGCGTTCGAGGGTGAACCGAGCGGCCCTCCGAGATGGGAGGACCCCGCCAGCAATCTCATCGCCGAGGCCGCGAGAGAAATTAATCTCAGGAAGAAGGATGCCTACGTCGGACGAACCATGGAAGTCATCGCCGCCGAGCCAAACATGGAAAGGAGGGGGGATGTATTCTGCTTCCCGGTTGCCGGGGGTCCCATGGTAACCGTACGGGGCTCGAAGAAGCTGATCGGAAACAGGCTCAACGTGAAGGTGACAAGAGCTCTGTCGGAAAGGCTTCTGGCAGGAGAGATTGTTGAGGTGATTCGCAAGTGATCGGGATCGAGGTCATCCACCACGATGGGCCGGCCAGACTGGGAAGGCTGCATGTCAATGGGACTGAGGTCGACACCCCGTCCGGGTGCTTCTTCTGCAAGGTGGAAGACGGGCACCGGCTTTTCGATATCGGACCCAAGGCCACAGCCACTTTGGCGATACCACCATCTCCCCTGGTTGAGCGCCCGCCTTTGGAGATGGGCCCTGGATTACGGGAGGGACATGTACTCGTGGTCGCCGGGGAGTGCCTGGCCCGCCGGAAAGGAGAGGAATCCGGAGCGCAGGACTGCTCGATAATCCGCATGTCGGATCGGGCACTGGACACGGAACCTTCCGCTGTGAGATCGGGCATGGTCATCCTTGAGCCCGGGCCTCAGCAAGACCCGGTTGGTGTGATGGAGGCAGTCATCGAGCTCAGGCAGAAGCTCTCGCCCAATGCGGCCATAATGCTGGCCGACGCCGATGTTTGGTCGTTCCCGCTCTTCGCGCTGGCCGGGACGGACCTGTTCGGAGACTCCCATGCAGCAGCTAGCGCCTTGGCAGGAGAGCTGCTCTTCGAGTCATTCTCAGTGCCGGTCGATGAGGTGGACAGGGATGCCTGCCCCTGTCCCTTCTGCGAATGTGAAACCCGGAATGGGGCTAGAGATGTTCCGGGACACAACCGCTGGATGACCAGGAAGGTTCTCTCGGACATCAGAACCAACATCCGCCTCGGAGAGCTGAAGCAACTAGCCGAGGAAAGATGCACCAGACACCCGGATCTGGCCGCGGCCCTCAAGATCCTCTACAGGGAACACCCCAGCTACCTTGAGCAGTTCACCACCGTCTGCCCGGGGGTCGGGCCTTGATCCGCTTCACCGACCTGTCCATCCACTGGCCCGAGGTGGTCCGCTTCAGGGAGAGGGTGGCATCCAGGTACCGACCCGGGGTGAAGGCCGACTGCGTGGTCATCCTTCCTTGTTCCAAGAGGAAACCCTACTCATTGTCGAGGTCCCATCGCCTTTTTGCGCAGGCGATAGAGCCAGCTCGGAGGAGGGCAAGCATTGAGGAACTCACGATAACCAGCCCCCTGGGTGCCGTACCAAGGGCCCTTGAGGCCATTCCACCCGCACGCAGCTACGACATTGCGGTGACCGGCGTCTGGAGCGATGAGGAGATCGAGGTGGTCTCGCGCAGCCTGAGCTGTGTCTTGCCCCAGTTCTCGCCCACGGAAGTCGTTGCCCATGTCTCGGGAGGGTATCTGGCGGCATGCCAGCGGTCCGAGGCGGCACTCGGCTGGACCTTCAGATACACGGGCGCGGACAAGCCTGCATCAACGGAGGGGCTGGATTCACTTTCCAAGGCCCTAGAGGCGATCGATGGGCATCCCAAGCACATGGACCCGATCGAGCCCGCCAGACAAGTGCTCTCCTACCAGTACGGACCGGAGATCGCCGAACGCATGATGCTCCCGCCAGCAAGGAGGGAGATGTCCGGGAGGATGGAGAGAGTGGTCTGCAACGGAAAGCCCGTGGCCCGGAGGAATCCGTTCAGCGGCTTTTTCACTCCCGAGATCGAGGGTGCGAGGATCATGGCTGAAGCGGGGGTCCACTGCGTGGACATCGACTTCGAGCCAAAGGTGAAGGTCGTTTACTGTCCGGGCGTGGTCTCGGCCGACCCAGCGGTCAGGCCCGATGACGAGGTGGTCGTGCGCTGGAAGGGGCGACCAGTGGGACAGGGAAGGTCGCTGCTCAGCGGAGCAGAGATGACCGCGTCCGGGATGGGGAAGGCGGTGGTGCTAAGGGAGATCTTCCCCTAGGATCGGCCTCCCTTCAGATGGTGCCTGACCTTCGCCGCCATCCCGACCTTGAAGCTCCGCATCTCCCTTGAGTTCATCATCGACGTACCGGTCGCAAGCAGCCTGTCGCCGCGATCCACGATCAGGGCTTCCTGGCCGGGCAGCATATTCGGATCGCAGGCCAGCACGAACTTCGCGAAGGCCGATTTTCCCTCGGACACAAATGGCGCGGCATCGTCCGAGACCACGATCCTCATGGCCGGATACGGCAGGTAGGATCTCAGCATCGCCGCACCCTCCATGGTGGGGAGGAAGAAGAAGTCCTTTGCCCGCATCGTGCCGAGCAGGGAGTCATCTCTCTTCACCTTTCTGATGCGACCGGTCTTCGATGACCTCACCACCCTGAAGGGTTCCAGCGCCGCCCCACATCCTGGTCCGAGCTGGAAATCGACGGCGCCCTTCACGATCTCCACATCGGTAAGCTGGACCTCTTTCCTCTTCGCAGATTGCTCAAGCTGAGCCGTGAGTTCGGTCTGCCCAAATGGATAGCAGAACGAGGCGGCGTATGGAACTCGACCGTAAAGAGGGTGCTTGAAGGTAAGCGCCGATGGGAGGCGGTGCCGGGCCTGTCGCCTCGCCCTGGTGACCTCGGGACGCAGTCTAGACTCCTGACCGGAGTAGAAGAACGCGGATTTCTTGGTCACTGGATCCACCTGCTCAAGGAATGCCCTGTGCCGCCTGAGGGTGCTGCAGAAAGCGCCCAGCAACTTCGGGTGGCTCCTGCACCTGGCCTGGGCCAGCTCCCAGAGCCTATTGTCCCTGATAGCCTGTCGCACCCTGCGGAGCTCCTCGAAGGTCGTGTAGAGATTGTGCCGGGCCAAAAGCCTGACGCCCTCTTCACCAAGCATCTCCTTCGGACCTGTCCTGCTGCAGGTCGGGCAACTACAGGGAAGCTCAGCGAGGTCCTTCACCCGCAACGTGCCATTGGGGGTGAGATATCTTCCCTCCTGAGCAGATAGACTATACATGGCGGAATCGAACAGATCCCCGCCGAATGCAGCAGAGAGGGCAAGGAACATGGGATGCCCCACGCCGAAGACGTGGCGGGGGCGGTCCGGAGGAAGGCTCTTTGCCGTATCCACGGCCCGGTCGAGATGGGACTCGAACCTATATTCGATCAGCGACCCCACGCAGCTGCCCAGGGCAAAGATATCAAATGGCATTCCCGATACCTGCCTAGCCTCCTCGCGCCTCAGGCGCGCGTGCGGCGTCAGATGCACGACCCCGTACCATAGCGGCGCCGCGGGCTTGGAGCTGCAGAGTTCCCTCGATCTCTTGATCGATTCCTGGATGCATGCGCGGGTCTGGCCCTCGGACATATCGTCCCTGGGCGGGACGTCGAGAACGACCGCCAGATCGGAGCCGATCCGGGCCTGGAACTCGTGGATCGCCTGCGGCGACACGTCAATCTTCTGGCCCCTGTATATCTGGTAGCCCCCCGAGTCGGTCGCGACCGGACAATTCACACCCAGGTACTCGTGCACGCCGACCTCAAGGACGCGCTTCCTCACTTCGGGCTTGCTGTAGAGGATGAAGGCGTTGGTGATCAGTGCCGAAGCCCCGGTCGCCCCAATGATCTCGGATGGTGTCACCGTTTCGCGGAACGGATTCACCACGGGGAGCACGGTCGGAGTGCTGATGTCTCCGTGGCCGGTCCTGAGGACCCCCAGCCTTCCGAAGGCATCCCTGTCGAGCATCTCGAACAAGTTCGAGGCTTCCTGGGGCCCTCAACGCTTCCTAGCGACATAAAGATGTCTTCCCAACCCTCCGTGAACCCGCTGGTACACAAAGGCCTCGAGATCCAACCCGGCCTTGGACAGATCGTCGGAGAGATCAACCGTTGACGGGGAGGCAAAACACACCGTGCCGTTGCGGCTCAGCAGATCGTGCACAATCGATGGGAATCTGGAAAGCAGCGTCCCGGCGTCCATCATCATGGGCGATGACCTGCCATATGGGGGATCCGTGACGATGTGGTCGAAGCTCCCGTTGAATACCGCGGGAGACCTGAGGGCGTTCCCTCGGACCAGCAGCGGCGTGCGAGGCTGCAGCTTCGTCAAGTTTTCCCGGGCGCCCCTTATCATGTTCGGGTCGTAGTCCACGCCGAATATCCGAGCTCCCACTATCCCGGCCTCGACCAGGATGCTCCCCGTGCCACAGAAGGGGTCAAGGACCGACTCGCCGGCAAGGACCCCCGCCAGGTTCACCATAGCCCGCGCGATGACCGGGTCGATCGCCACCGGGTGCCTGAAGGGTTTCCCCCGTGCCTTTCTGGTGTAGGCAGATCTCTTGTGCTTCCTGAGCAGGACCGAAAGTATCTGGCCGTCGCCCACGAGGGTCAAGAGAATAACCACATTGGGCCTTGAGACGGAGACGGTCGTGTTGACCCCTCTCAGCCGCGCTTGCTGACATATCCTCTCGCCCAGCAGGCGCTCCGCCTTGGACCCCGAAGGGCCGAGATTCCTTGCTCTCAAAAGGAAGCTTCTCTCACGGACCTCCTCCAAGATTGGATTGGCAGGCTCGGCGACGCCGGCGCCGGTCGAGATGATCCTGGAAGCCTCCCGGGTCAGGGCGAGCCTGCGGCATGCCCTCTCAGCCTTGACCGCATTGAGCGAGGTGGTGACCATCGCGAGGCTTTCCCCAAGCTTCTCCAGCCGTGAAGTGGGATCGATGCTTGAGAAGAGCCGCTGAGCCTCCAATGCGGGTAGGCTGACATGTTCGCCCGACAGTCGCAAGAGCAGCTTTTCGGTCAATCCCTCACCCGAGAAAGATTTAACTCCAAACACAAGACCTGTCGAAAATGGTCGGAACGAAAGGACCCGGCAAGTCTGTGATATTAATGGTGTTTTCCCACGGATGTCATCCCCGCGCCAAGGAAAGCACGGAGGCACCGCCACGGAAGCGGAGGTGAACCGACTTGGACAAGGAGCTCTTTCTCGTCGTCACCGCACGAAGCATCGTCCTCGTCGAGGAGAGCGGCAAGGTTGCCAAGAGCCTCAGGTTTCCTGATGACCCCGGGTCCAGAGCTAGGCAATTGGAGCAGCTTGAAGAGGGAAAGCCTCCTGCGGAGCTTGGGGCATTCCTCCAGGAGGCTGACATCGGCAATCTGGTGGTCGAGACCAAGTCCCTGATGAAGGCTGTTGCGGAGTCCGGTTGGAAGGGGCCCTTGAGGCTAGAGTTTCCCTCCCCGGGCGGCAGGGCGGTGCGACGCCAACTAGCCACCCTCCCATGCGGATCCAAGGATTCGTGGGAGACGGCCCGGGTGCTCTCCGCCGACAAAGTTAGAAGGAGCTACGAGGACTGGGACCGGCTGGTGATCCAAGCGGTTGCCGCCATTGACGAGCTGGACAGAAGCATGGCCAACATCTACGCAAGGTGCAGGGACTGGTACTCCATTCACTTCCCAGAGTTGGAAAGGATCGTGAAGAGCGAGAAGGACTATGCAAACATCCTCCTGACATCCGACCCAAGATCCCCCGACGCCTCGCTTGGAAACCTCAACCTCTCCGAGGAAAGGCTGAAGCGCATTCAAGAGGCCGCGGGGAGATCGGTGGGCGTCAGGCTGGAGGGGAAGGACATCGAGGCCGTCCGGGAACTCGCCAAATCCATGCTCTACCTGGAGGAGAGAAAGGCCCAGATACATGCCTACCTCTGCGCTCTGATGGAGCGCCATGCCCCGAGCCTGACCAAGGTGGCCGAGGCCGCGGTCGGCGCAAGGCTTATCGCAAGATCGGGGAGCATCCGCAAGCTCGCCATGATGCCATCGACCTCGGTCCAGACCCTCGGGGCAGAGAAAGCGCTTTTCCGACATTTGACCAAGGGCGCAAGGCCCCCGAAACACGGCATAATCTTCCAACATCCGTACGTGAGGAATTCGCCAAAGAGCATAAGGGGGAAGGTGGCCAGCACGCTGGCGTCCAAGATCTCCCTCGCGGCCAGGATGGACTGCATCACGGGCCAGGATGGCGGGGATGACCTGAGGGCATCGCTGGATTCCATCGTGAAGAATCTGCGAACGAAGGCATCATAGCCGGAAATCGGAGGGCCGTGGCCGAGATTTGGAGTCCCGCGTCCGCATCGGGCGACTCGGGCTAAAGGATCCACAGTCCTTTGTGCATCTGTCAACCGTCCCGCGACGGTTGGTGCCAGGCTACACCACCACGGCCGCGCGATGCCGTCGGGCGGGCAACTTTTATATGTGACTCTAGGTTGCCTGGGCCGTCCGTCGCCTGCGCCTTCTGTAGAGGAACCAGCCCGTGGGGACCGCGGCCAGCGCGGCAATGGCGATTCCCCAGACGACGTACCGGTTGTCCAGAAGGTTCGTGTGCCTCACGACGAGGACCAACCTCGTTGGCTCGCCCCCCAAGCTTAGAACGGCTCCTGCCTTCCCGGGCCTCACCGAGCCATAAGGCGTCTCGATCCTGGAGATAGTCAGTCCCTTTCGAAGCTTCAGGCTCAATGCCTGTGCCGTCGCCTCCGCCCCCAGACCAAGCGTCCGCACCTCCACTCTGGAGCCCGGCTCCAAGTCGATCCCTCCCCGGACGATGTACCAGATGCCCACCGATTTCACCTGGCCCACCTTCATCCCGCCAAGTCCGATGGTTAGCACGGTCTCGTTCTCGAGGAGGCGGATGCTCGGGGTGACGACGCTCTTTCCCACCATGAGGATGGGCTGGGACAGCAGAGCGCTGGATGGGTACGGCACCCTGACGTCCACAGACGACAGGTTTGGCTGAAGCGAGACGACCTGCAGTTCACAGGTCAGGGACGTCCCGACCTGGGATGTCTCGATGGAGTATGAGACGGACTCAAAGTAGTGAGACTCCTCAGCCAGACTGGACGCGAGGAATAGGATCGGCAGGAAACAGAGGACGGATCTCGCCATAAACGAGTGACGCGGGGACCGACGGCTTCTGAAAAATGTCACCGATCAAGGGGTCTTGCCCAGGACGTGAAGAGGCTTCAGAACCAGCCTCTCGTAGAGGGCGGCATCCGACCCAAGGTTGGCCCTGATCTCCGCAAGCATGCGTTCGAGGTCCCTCTTCCTCAGGTACCCGTCGTTCCCCGACATCCGAACAAGCGCGAGGATCTCGGCTATCGCATTCTCGACGGCGACCCTGACTGCAGCTTCCAACTCCATCGCCCACTTCTCTGTCTGTTAGAAATTATTAACGGATTTGTAGAATGGACCTGTTATCGCGGATGTTATGTCTGGGTATCATGGCACTCGACGAACAGGCAATCAACAAACACCCAGTGTCTTCAGGACACAAGCTTGGGCTACGTCTGGGTGCCGCTTGCAGGCATGCGCCTGGCAAGTCCGTCCGGACCCGCAGGCGGGTTGAATTAGGACCCGCCTACTCCCTCTTGTCGTAGAGCTTCTTCCCACACTTCCCGCAAACGAACTCGAACTCGTGGTTCTCCTTCGTCAGCTCGGTTTCCACCCTGCAGTCGGGACATATCGGGAAGAGCATGTACGGGATCCCGTCCTCTATCTTGTAGCGAAGCCCGCACTCGGAGACAAGATCCTTCCCCTCAAGCTTGATGTCCTTCTTGCAGAAGGGGCAAGCGAGTATGTCCAGGAGATCCTTGCTGATGATCTCTTCATCCTTTCTAGACATCGCAGACCACCTACTCACCGATGACTTGAACCATGATCTTCCTCGTGCTGGGCCGCTTGCCCAGTTCAAGGAACAGAACCTGCTGCCACGCCCCCAACGCCAGGTTGCCGTTCACAAAGGGCACTGAAAGTGTGCTACCCAGAAGGGTTGACCTCAGATGGCAGTGTGCATCGTCGTCGATGGTGTTGTGAGAATATCCCTCTGCCCTGGGAACCAGCCTGCTGATCGCCTGCTTGAGGTCTTGCATGAGACCGTGCTCGTATTCCATGATGACCAGGCCGCACGTCTCCTCCGACGTGAACACCGTGGCCACGCCGCTGACCAGTTTGGACTCCGCGACGGCCGAGGTGACGTACTCCGTGACGTCGAGGACATCTATCTCTCCTTTCGTCGCGAAGATGTATTCCTTCGTGAACACGCCCAAGGTTCAGGTCACTCACGCAAGGCCAGTCCAAACCCTATTAAATTTTAGGCCCAAACCCAAAACCCCAAACCCAATACCTTCACCTCCCCGGAATTTTGACCCGTAACCTGATGAGGACAGGAAACGTGTCGAGAGATTAATCAGGGACAGTCTCCCATCCTGACGGGGGCGCCGAGATGAGGTGTAAAGGACGATGCCTCGCCGTTGCCATTATGATCACTCTTTGTTTGGTCCTATCCGCTCTCGGCATCGCGCAGACTGGAGCGCAGGGTCGCGCGGCATATGTGCCGTCTCATTTCCTCCTAGCAGTTTCTGTGAATTCCGTCATTCGGACAGAAAATCGTGATTGTGAAGAGAAGCGCTCTACGCTGGGGTGATATGACAGAAGGGCGTCTTGTGGCAAGCAGTGGAGGCGATAGTAGAGGGCAGTGTCGTGGGCTCTTGGCCGTGACCGCACTGACCGCCATCATGATGATGGTCGTGTGTCCCGGGGTGATGGGTCACTCGGGCGGGAACAGTCCTGCGGAGGTGCTGGTCATAGGGGACACTATCCCGGATGAGTCCTTCTTCCGGTACGATCCCTCCTTGAGGTTCAGGAGGATCCTGTGGCCGACCTGGGTGCAGGCGTGGAGCGCCGAGGAGGTCTCCCGGTGGCTGAACACTCAGATCGCTGCGAGAAGCTTCGTCCCAGCTGACTTCATCATCGAGCTGCCCTACCTGTCCCTTGGCCATCCAACCATCGAGTCGTTCATCAGGCGCAGCATTGAGAGTTCTCTAAGCATGAGGAATGCCAGCCTTCTGTTGCCTGTTCCTCAAACAGTTCTGATGGCTAGCTTCGCGCCAGACCACACCAGGGTGGACGACCCGTTCGACCCCAGCAGTCTGGTGCCTAGGCAGAACTCTGACGTCCTGGGTGGGAAGCTGAACACGCACTTCTTCGTACAACCGTTGACGGGTCCTTTGACAGATTTCGGCGGGCTGATATCTGGGTATCATGACTCCAACCTCTTCGTCATGGAGGACCCCCACCCTTCCGCCGAAACCGTGGCGGTGATGGTGCCTGAAGGACCGCTGCTCTCCATCTTGGGTGGGTCCAGGCCGTGGCTTCTCCGCGTCAACTTGTCAGACACCCCGACCGGGAACCGGATCGGAGCAAGAGGGTATGCGTGGAAGTGTGCCTCGCCCCTTACGGGGATCTTCTTCTTCCCCGAAGGAGGGTATGTGGCTACCACCGTAATCGCCGGAGCAGGATACGTCCATGTCGATAATGTGAAGACTGGCGAGCAACACGACTACGCTTGGGATATCATCTCCCACATCATTCTCGACTCCACACGCCACGACATACCCGACCTGCTGATCGCCCACATGGCTAGGGGAATGTTTGCCCAGTACTACACCAAGTATGCAAACGCCTATCGGGCTTTGGAGTTCGCGGACATGACCTCATCCAGTTCCCAGACCTATCCGGTTTGGCTGGATCTGGCCAGGATCGAGAAGGACAGGAAAGAGGCAGGTACCACCTACCTTGAAGGGAATGTAGAAGGATCTATCCAGATCATGGAAGATGTCCTCCTAGGAGTGGAGGGCGCGAGGAGACGGGCCGAGAGGGTCCTTTCCCTCTCACTCTTCTTCGTGCGAGTCGCGGAGTACGCGACTGTCGGCAGCACCTTTCTCATTGCCCTCTCGGTCACTCTCCACTTCGTATATCGTCCGAGGATGAAACAGGCAGGAGTGAGCCGATACATCTCGACGAAAACTGAAACCGGCCTAGGCATGCAGGCCGTAGAAGCTGCCAGGCCTCCCGCGCATGAACGGCGATGGCCCACCCGGAAACGCATCCTGTTTCTGGTGGTTCCATTTCTTGTCACAATCCTAGTGCTGGGGGCCCTCTCCAAGTCCATCCAGGAAATGGTTTCCTGGGAGGGTGTCTATGCCGGTACGGACGAGTACGGCCGGGTTGAGGGCAAGGAGCAACTCTTCACAGGGCTGCTCATCGCCAGACCCTACACCACGTTCAGCGTCAGCGTTTCCGGAGGTGTCGCGTGGATTGAAGGGGAAAGACCAGAAGCGGTCCACGCCCGTGCATACTGGCCGTTCGAGCTTCGTAGAAACAACCAGAGCTCGCTCCTCATCTACGTGCGGGAAGAAGACGCTGAGCAACTACGCGCATTGTCACGATACGTCGGGCTGATGGTGGAGATTCGAGGAAAGCTCCGACAACCCATGGTCACATACGCTGGCCAGCAATACCCGGTTCAGGGCTACTTTGAACTGGTGCCGGGAAGCGTTCGACTGTCACCAAGTGGGTCGTGATGCTTCATGGATCGATGGGTGGGTCTCCATAGCGGCAAACCCACTGGAGCCGCTTGCCCATTGACCCGCGAGCGTCTCCAGCCATCATGGGAATGGATACACAACGGTATCAATTTACGCGCCGGAAAGGATACTCGGGGGTTTTCTCACCCGGCCGATAACGCTCTGACACTCTTGAGTAGATGGGTTGGGATCGCTGTTTCTATCGTGTGGCCGGCGACTATGGGTCAAGTCACGATATTGCCTGTACAACGCCGTTTGTCCCATCCACAACCACGGTCTGTCCGTTCCTCAGCCGCCGTGTGGCGTCGCCGGTGCCGAGCACCGCCGGGATACCGTGTTCACGGGCGATGATGGCGGAATGCGACAGCACTCCGCCGCCATCGGTGACGATGGCGCCGGCCTGGCCAAAAAGGACAGACCAAGTCGGGGTCGTAATCGGGCAGACAAGCACGTCCCCGTGCGCTAGCCGGGAAAACTCAGATTCACTTCGGATGATGCGGACGGTGCCGGTGTAGCGTCCAGGCGAGCCAGAGACGCCGATTAGCTTGTTGCCTTCTACGGCGGGAGTGCTCTGATACCCGGTGGCAATGAACCATACCATCGCCCTAGTTAGAGTGCGCAGCGGCTCAGGCAAGGCACGGGGGTCCGGTGCCCCATAGTTTTTGCCGTATGCTGACGGGCCAGGGTGAGCCGCCACCCAGGCACGCTCAGCCTTGCGGCGGCCTACAAAGGAAGCGAAGTCGCCCTCCCCTGTGAGAAGCGCGGCTCGAAGCTCAGCATCCTCAAGGTATACCGCGTCCTCGGCATGACGAAGCAGACCCCGAGCCGTCAGCCGTCGGCCGATTTCAAGTGCTGCATAGCGTAGCAGTGCGTTCGGCACGTTGTCGGTGTGGAAGATATTATCCTCCCGCGTCGGATATGCCCGCTCAGCCGCCTTCAGAGCCCGCTCGAATCGTTCCCGCTCTTGCGTTGATCTGCGGGAGAGAGCAGAACGTGCCGTCTCTACAGCCTGTTTCCGTGTCTGGACCGGGTCATACGAAGCTGAGGAGCCATGGACGATGCGGTCCCGAAGGAGTCTCGCCAGGAGCTGTGGGTTCTCGGCAAGCGTGGTGCTTCCGGGGTCATAGCTTGTCACGCGGTGGCCATATTCATCAAGATACGTTTCGAAAGCCCGGGCGACGTCCGGCGCCGCCTGACGAAGCCGGAAAATAATGTCTGGGCCGGCATCAGCCATAATCCCTTGGGCGGTAGGATCTTTCTTAACCACGGCGGCAAGTTCGGTGAGCCTGTGCGCCGGCTCGGACGATGCCTCTGACAGCCCGCTCACGAGGGACATAGCTTTGGCCGTGTCGTAGCCAAGCAGTTCCTCGCATACCTCGACAAGTCCATATACGGCCAACAGATAGGGGGGAACGAGACGGAAGTGTGCGATCTGGCCGCGGCGCAGAAAGTCGATGGTCTTGTCAAGGTGTTCGATGACCGCTCTATCGTCCAGTTCGGCAAGATTCACGCCGTTCAAGTCCTTGGCTTCCTGACGAAACTGGGCACGACCTTCTTGATACCAGCTTTCGATGAGGCGCTCCGGCAATCTTGAGCGCATGGCCTCTTCGATAATCCGCCGGCGTCGACGAAATGAGGGCATGAGTCGGGAAAAAAGAAAGATCATCCAAGACGGAGGCGCGGGTCGTTCTTTGCCGCCCAGGGGCACCGGATGGAAGTAGACTTCGCACCCGATCGCCCTCTGCTCGATACGCTCAAGTGGCAGACCGGTTTCTGGGGCCACCACGGCAGTGGAATCCTCATTGGCAGGAAGGTATGTTGATGCGCCCAAAGGCGTGACCGGTGACGGAAAGTGTGCCTGGTCCTTCTCCCAATATCCTTTATCTGGTATCTTCATCTCCGGGCGCTGGGGTAGTGCCGTGATAGGCCGAGCTTGCAGGAGGTACAGTCTTCCACCGGCCAAGGCCCACTCTATGTCCTGGGGAGCATCGAATCGTCTTTCAATGCTTCTAGCTAGCTCGGCCACTGCCTTTGCCGTACTAGCATCGATGGCCTTTTCCTGAGCAAACTGGCATATTGCCTCGTCTCCCCTAACGACCCAGTCATCCGGGGAGGCCTGCCCGGAGACAAGGCGTTCGCCGAGTCCCTTCACGGCGCTGACCACTACTTCGTTGTCACCGGTGACCGGATTTGCAGTAAAAGCGACACCGGCGGCTTCGGGCCGTACCATTTGCTGTACTAGGAGGGCTAGTCTGGGCACGCCTTTCTGACCGTGTTCCGCTTGATACTGTTTCACCTGCTGGCTGAAGGCTGAGGCCCAGCACCTGCGCACCGCCATAACTAGAGCTTGGGCGCCGTGAACATCCAGCACCGTGATGTACTGCCCGGCATAGGAAGCGTCGGAGAGGTCTTCGGCAACTCCTGAGGAACGTACTGCGAGAGGAACATCACCCAGCTCCTTGGCTGCCGCAAGTAGCGCTTCGGTAACGTTGCTGGGCAGTGGAGCCGCCTCAACTTTTTCCGTGGGGCTGTCAGCATCTATGGAGTTTGCATCAAGAAACGCCTGGAAGGCTTCCGTCGTCAGTGAAAAGCCCTCAGGGATCGGCAGTCCGGCCCTCACAAGCTCGCTTAGATTCGCAGCTTTGGCTCCTATGCACTCGATGTCCTCTCGGGACAGGTCACCGAGCTTCATCGTGTACCTGCCACTTTTCGGGTCCATTGTCCCTCCCCGAATCCGCCAGGTAGTGCTGAAAATCAGCCAACCTGGGGTACCTACCGTCTATCGCCTTCGATTCTTATATTCTTGAGCCCCACTCTTAGGAACCGAGTGGATGAGGGGCCTTGCTTCCTGCGGTCCTGATCTGCCAACGGTTTCTCCAAGAGTCTATTGGAGTGGCTGAATGCGCTTGCGCCGCAGTGACGGCCGTGAGGCCGCATCAACTTCTTGCGTCATCCGGACTTGTCATGGACACAGGCGGCGAGACGAGAACGGGTCTTCCCTCAGGAAAGAGGAGCCCAGAACACCGACCCAGATTCCCGACAATCATCGCAGACCGACGGACTACATCAATCCTGGCGCACGACCTTCCACGAAGCGTAGCGCGTTCTTGCCCAAGATCATGCGCCGGACTCTCCGGGGCAGGGCCGTGTTGCACCTAATGGAATCCAAGGCCTGCCCCATGGCATCTCCCTGGGCAAAGTGGGGCCAGTCGGTCCCGAACATGATGCGGTCCTCGCCGGCGGATTCCACAAGCGATGCGATGGACTCGGAATGCCTGGAAGACACAAGAGCGCCCAAGTCGGCGTACAGGTTTGGGTACTCGCCGATGAACTCACCTGCCTGGCTGGCGTTCCCCGCGGTGAAGACCCTTGCGCCCGCATGAGCAAGTGAGAAGTTGACGTCCGGGTGGGAAGCGACAATTGGCCTCAGATGTGAGATGTAGTCCTGAAAGTCCTTGATCCTCTTCGCCACCTCCCGGTGGCCGGCCGCGACGGTTTCCGGGGCAGCTGGTACGTCCTTGCCAAGATACCAGAAGGAGGTGTCCAGGATGATGTGTGCTCCGTACTCATCGGCCAGATCGTAGATGGGGATCAGCCGTCGGTCATCCGGAAGCTCGCCCCAGAAGGACGGGACGAGTTTCACCCCGGCCGCCCCCAGCTCAAGGTTGGCTCTGGCCGTCTCTAGATACCCAGGTAGGCTCGGGCCAAGGTGACAGGGAAACCAGTAGAACCTGTTGGCAAAAGCGTCCATGACCTCGAGGGCGTAGTCCAAGCTCAAGGTGTCCCGAACGCTTTCCAGGGTGAGGCCCTTTCCTTCAAGGTCGGATGGGATGTCCTCAGGCGACCAGCTGATGTAGAAGGCCCGGTCAATGCTCCACTTTCCCATGAGTTCGACGTAGTCCTCGGCGCTGGCGCCGGGCCCTGGCGTGTACACCTGCGGCCTGCCGAGGGAGTCGAAGGGCCGGATCAGGTGGACGTGGGCATCTACGATCATCTCGCTCACGGTTTGTCACCTAGATTGCCCATCGAATGATAATTTTTACCACCTAGTTGCCATGGGGAACCGACTGAACGAACGCTCGATGGACAAGCGGCCTGCGCAAAAAAGCATATCAAGGTCGAGGCCGATGCCCTGCAACACCGACTTGAATGACAAAGCGACTCCGGGGCAACGTTGAGGCCGAAACGGCGCGCAGGATCCACGGGGAATCCCTCATCCTCATCATGCACGATCACAACCCTTTGAGGAAGGAAATGCCTGCCATGTTGCAGGGGGGCGTGACGGGCCTTATTCACCAGCTCACTGTGGACATCGAGATAGGGGCGGACTTTCTCTCCTCCGCCAACAAGCTGGAGGGCTACGCCCGAAGTGCTTTCAGGTCCATCGGCCAAGCCCGAAAGGTCATAGTGGACGCCGGGGGCGTCCTCGCCGTGAGCCCAGGGGACATAGAGGGAGCCAAGAGGGATCGAAAGCCAGCCATCATCCTCGGCAACGAAGGCGGCAGACTGCTGGAGGGCCAGCTTGGATTGCTTGACAGATTCTATGACCTGGGCCTCAGGGAGATGCAGTTGACCTGGGCCGTGCCCAACCAGCTCTGCTGGCGCAGACCTTCGGAGATGGGCCTCACGGACTTCGGAAGGGATGTGGTCCGGGAGATGAACCGGCTCGGGATGCTGATCGATGTCACGCACCTGCCAGCCGAGGCATTCAAGGAAGTCCTGGAGGAATCCAGGGACCCGGTCATGTTGTCGCACGGGAACCCCGGTGCCGAGCAGCCACTGGATCTCCACAAGGCCATGTGCGAGAAGGGCGGGGTCTTTGGGCAGCACTTCTACCACTCCTACCTGGGATGGCGCGCCGAGAAGAAGGGCAGGATACATCTCAACGTCGAGGATCTCCTCGATGCAATCGAATACGCGGTCGGGGAACTGGGCGTTGACCATGTGGCGCTGGGGGGCGACTACTTCCCATCAAGAGGCCGGTGGGCCTCATTCCAGAGAGCACAGGGAACCAAGAACATCGAGTGGGCAATCAGGGATATCTCGAGGATGCCGGAGCTGACGCAGGGGCTGGTGGCAAGGGGATACTCGGATCTCGAGATCCACAAGATCCTGGGAGGGAACCTGCTCAGGCTGTGCAGAACGGTGCTGGGCTCATGAGGCCGAGCTCTGCCATCAGCGTCTGCCCAGCCGACCGGTTCAATATGCGCTCCTGATCGGGGCAGGGCCTACTCTTCTCTTCGGCCTTTGATCATGAGCACCGCGTCCTCCCCGTCGCTGTAGTAGCCGGGGATGATCCGCTCCTGCTTGAACCCCGCATTGCTGTACATTTCTATGGCGAGCTGGTTGCTCACCCTTACCTCAAGTTGAAGCTCGTTTGCACCACTCCCCAACAATGCCTCCATGGTCCTAGTCAGAAGGTCCCTGCCGATTCCCCTCCTTCGAAAGCCGGGCTCGACCGCGAGGGACATTATGTGGCCTATCTTCTTGACGCCCAGTCCCCGCAGGTCGAACTTCCGCAGGATCCTGGACATCGCATACCCAGCTATGCGGCCATCACACTCGGCAACAAGAAAGGCGTATCGGTGCTCCCTGAAGAACTCCCTGAATACCGAGACCGTGTACGGCAGCACAAACGACTTCCGGTTGATCTCGACGATGGCGGGCAGGTCCCTCGATTCGGCCTTTCTGATCTGCGTCCTCCCCGCGTCGGTCAAGGATGCCGAAGAATCCCTCAAGGATCCCACTAGTGAAGCTCTTTCTCGCCCGCCTTTCCGACGACTTCCTCGGCGCTGATCTTCTCCTCCGTGATCTTGCCGTCGGTCAGGTAGAGGATCTTGTCGGCCCATTCGGCGATCTTGATGTCGTGGGTGGTGATGAGGAAGGTTACGCGCTGCTCCTCGTTCAGCCTCTTCATCAGCTGAACGATCATCCTGCCGGTCGCGGAGTCTAGATTGCCCGTGGGCTCGTCCGCCAGGACTATGGAGGGATCATTCGCGAGCGCCCTTGCGATGGCCACCCGCTGTCTCTGGCCGCCGCTGAGCTGTGAGGGCTTGTGGTGCATTCTCTCGGCCAGCCCCACCGTCTCCAAGAGCCTCATCGCCTTCGCCCGCCTGTCGTCCTCGGGCATCTTCTCAACGGTCTCGAACATCATGGGAAGCTCGACGTTCTCCAGTGCCGAGAGGACCGGCACCAGGTTGAAGAATTGGAAGACGAACCCGATCTTCTTGCGCCTCACCGTCGGAAGAATGGAGAACTCGCTTCCCAAGAAACCCCTCGTTATGTCTATCCCGTCGATGAAGACCCTTCCCTCCGTCGGCCGCGCGAGGCCGCCCAGGATGTTGAGGAGCGTCGACTTGCCCGATCCGGAAGGTCCGACGATGGCCACGAACTCCCCACGGCGCACTTGGATGCTTATGCCGTTGACGGCGGTTATGACGTTGCGGCCGATCTGGAAGCTCTTGTAGATGTCATAACCCTCGATGACCCACTTGAACCTCCGCTCCCTTGCCGCCTCCCTACGGGCGCGCCTCTCGGCAGCTTCCTCGGCTGGAATCTCCCTCTTGGCCTCGGGACCCGCAGCGCCCGTCGTGACCTTGTGCCTTCGGACGATCTCACCACTCATAATACAAGGCAACCTCCGGATCCATGCTGGCCGCCCTCTTCGACGGCACAAAGCCAGCAATCGCGGCCAGGACGATCGCAAGGACCAGGCCCAGGGGCAACATCGGCCAGGCGAAGGAGGCGATCACCTTCGAGCTTGCCACCCTGAGGTTCTCGGTCAGGACGAAGGAGTTCCTCCCCCAGACAAGCACCAATCCAAGGAGAGAGCCGACCAGCCCGCCGATCGCCCCGAGAAGGAGGGACTCGGTCAGGAATATCTTCAGAACGGATGAACCTGAGAAGCCCAACGCCTTCATGATGCCGATCTCCCTCGTTCGTTGGGTCACTGACATGAACATTGTGCTTGTGACGCCAACCGTCGCCACGCTGAGGATCACGATCATCTGAACGATGTGGTAGGGCTCAAGGCCCGCCTTCTCCGTGCCCGTGGTCTGGTTGGTGGTCTCGTTGGCGGCAACCGTTTCCCCCAGCCCTGCGATGATGTAGAAGACGTAAAGGAAGAAGGCTATCCCAACCACCACACCGACGATCGTGAGGCTGGAGGAGAATGCCCTCCTCCTTATGTTCCTGTAGGCGATCGTGAAGTCTCCCATCTCAAGGGGCCTCCCAAGGAGCAGAAATCCAGCCTTTCTCCCGGAGAGAACCGCCGCTAGCTTGGCATTTAAAAATGAATGCCCGGGACCAAGGGTGACGCATTCGACGGGGCAACCAGCTCCTCGGGGCAACAACGCTCAGCCATTCTCCCTTGTCCTGTCAATGCTGGGTGGGGGAGTCCTCTGTTGGCGGGAAAGAGGAATGGAAAGGCTCGCATGCGTTCCCTTGCCCGTCGCCAGCCACTCACTCGCCAAAACCATCCCTCCGCTGGTACCCTTTGTCTGAGCGGACGCCTGTACTGGGCCTCAGTCAGGTGGTGATAAACTACACGGTGATGCAGGAGGCGGCCTACATGCTGGACGAGGTGGTCATCAGGATAACATACGACTCCGACTGGAAGAAGGCCGAGAACGGCAAGCTCAACCCGCAGCGGGCATGTCGCGGGTTGCAGCTTCGAGGATTGCACGATAGACGCGCGGGAACTCCAGCCCAGTCTGCTCGCAGAGGGCGGCGACATCGCAGTATTCAGGTTTGACCGACACGATCTCTCCTTTCTCCGTCCTGCCGACCTTCACCTGGGCCTTGTGGACCTTCCCCGCCAGCCTCACCTTGACCGGCCTTGTCTCCCTCAACAACTTCCTGCGCTCGACCCTCCGGAAGATCCGCGTCCCCAGGGATCCCGTCTCGGACATAAGGATATCGCAGATCCTGTCCGTTGCCCCCGGGGGCGAAACAACGCGCACCAGACTGCCGGGCCGCCCCTTCTTCATCAGGGATGGAAGGATGCCAACGTCCAAGGCCCCCTCATCCATCAGCCTGTTGGCGGCGTGGGCAAGTGCCTCAGCGGTCGCATCATCCACGCTTGTCTCGATGATGTCAATGAAATCCCGGACCTCATCTTCGCGGACAGCCAGAACCAACCTGGTCGCGTTCAAGAAGCCCTGCACATCCGATCCCGCACCCCACCCGACCCTCAAGGGGCAGAAATCGGCGACGTCGACGAAGCGGTGGGCCAGGTTCACCAGAAGGGATGCACCGGTTGGGGTGGTTAGCTCCCTGCTGCCACCTATGCTCACGGGCACCCCTTTCAGGATTTCAAGCGTTGCGGGGGCAGGGGCTGGGAAGTCCCCGTGCGAAAACACGACCGCCCCGCCGCCCAAGGCAACCCGGGTGGAAAGCGCCTCCAGCTCGTCAAGTCCCAGCTCCCTCCAACCCGTTAGGCATCCCACTATGTCCGCCACCGCATCAACCTGTCCCACCTCATGGAGATGCGGGTGTTGTACGCCCTTGCTGCCGTGAACCTCGGACTCCGCGGCGAGAAGGGTATCAAGCACCTTTAGCGCTGTGTCCCTGACCCAAGGATCCGAGGATTTCCGGAAACACGCGCGCATATCGACGTGCTTCCTTGGCCTTGAGATCTCGAACTCCACCCTCGTACACTGGATGGAGGCCCGCTTCACGCTGCCTGCGATCATGCGAAGAGTCGCGATTCCGGCCGTGCACCTCCGGATCTCGTCGGAGATCCTCGTCTGGCTCGCTCCGACATCGATGAGGGCTCCGAGCAACATGTCGCCCGAGATCCCGGCGTGGTGGCAGTCGATGAGCACGACATCGGGTTTCCGACTGACGGAACCTCGCATGCTCGGCCTATCATGAATACCGATAAATAAGTTTTCCGACAGATATGTATTGATCGGACAAACGGAGGTCGACCGGTGGAGGACAACCCTGAGGTGACGCTCAAAGTCGCAGAAGTGAAGACGGGGGATGCGGGGAAGGGCATAGTCTGGATAGACCCCGATATCGGCAAGCGCCTATCGCTCACCACCGGCGATGCCGTGCAGATCTGCGGCAAGAGGCCGACGGCAGCGATCGTGGGCGAGCCCCTTCCCACCGATCGCAAGCTCCGGACCATCCGGATGGACGGGCTGACTAGGGTGAACGCGGGGGTCGGCCTGGGCGAGAGCGTGCGGATCCAGAAGATAGTCCCCAAGGAGGCTAGGAAGATAGTGGTTGCCCCCGTGGACAGACCGATAAAGGGGCCCGGGTCGACCCAGAGCCTCAAGAACTCCCTCCTGGGCAGGGCGCTGGTCCAAGGCGACATCCTCACCCCGATAAGCTACCGAAGGAAACAGGAGACCGTCAGGGAGATGCCCAACCTGTTCGACTGGTTCTTCGGCGACCTTCAGACGGGGGGTGGGGGCGGCCAGTATGGCATCTCCGAGCTCCAGTTCAAGGTCGTAAGCACCATCCCCAAGGGCTCCGTCAGGGTATCGTCGAGCACCATGGTGGAGGTGCGGCCGGAGCCCGCTGAAGCGGGCGAGGGGATGATGGTCGTCGTCACATACGACGATATCGGCGGGCTCAAGGATGAGATCAACAGGGTCAGGGAGATGATCGAGCTGCCGCTGAGGCACCCGGAGGTGTTCGCCCGACTCGGGATAGAACCTCCGAAAGGAGTCCTCCTGTACGGGGCTCCTGGGACAGGCAAGACCCTCATCGCAAGGGCCGTTGCGAGCGAGGCCGACGCCTACTTCATCTCCATCACAGGTCCCGAGATTATGAGCAAGTTCTACGGCGAATCTGAGAAGAGGATAAGGGACCTCTTCAAGGAGGCCGAGCAGAACTCGCCCAGCATCATCTTCATCGATGAACTCGACGCCATAGCGCCTAAGCGCGAGGAGGTAACCGGCGAGGTCGAGCGAAGGGTGGTCGCACAGATCCTATCCCTCATGGACGGCCTCAAGAGCAGGGGCAGGGTGATCGTCATAGGGGCAACCAACCGGGAGAACGCACTCGACCCTGCCATAAGGCGGCCAGGTAGGTTCGACAGGGAGATAGAGATCGGGGTGCCCGATCGGCAGGGGAGGAAGGAGATCCTCCAGATCCACACGCGAGGCATGCCCCTCACCGAGGACGTCGACCTAGGAGACCTTGCGGAAAGGACCCATGGGTTCGTGGGAGCCGACCTAGAGGCCCTCTGCAAGGAGGCTGCGATGAGCGCCCTTCGCAGGGTCCTTCCCGAGATCGATCTCGAACAGGAGATGATCCCGCCCGAGGTCCTTGACAGGCTGGTGGTCACCAAGGATGACTTCGAGGCATCCCTCAAGGTAGTCGAGCCGTCTGCCCTAAGGGAAGTGCTGATAGAGATACCCCGCGTCTCATGGGATGACATAGGAGGCATGTCCGACGTCAAGCGGGACCTGCGAGAGGCCATCGAATGGCCACTGAAGTACCCCGAGAGCTTCAAGAGGATGGGCATTGCCCCGCCCAAAGGTATACTCCTCTACGGGCCGCCGGGCACCGGCAAGACCCTGGTGGCCAAGGCGGTTGCGAGCGAAAGCGCCGCCAACTTCATATCCATAAAGGGTCCCTCGATCCTGTCCAAGTGGGTCGGGGAGTCGGAGAAGGCAATCAGAGAGACGTTCAGGAAGGCTAGGCAGGCCGCTCCCTCCATAGTTTTCCTGGACGAGCTCGACGCAATATGCCCAAGAAGGGGCATGTCCGCTGATTCCCACGTCAGCGAGAGAATGGTAACCCAGCTCCTCACGGAGCTAGACGGCCTTGAGGAGCTGAAGGATGTCGTGGTCATAGCGGCAACGAACAGGCCGGATATCATCGACACAGCCCTCATCCGGCCCGGCAGGATCGACAGGCAGCTTCTCATATGTTCCCCGGATGCGGGCGAGAGGGAGGAGATACTGCACATCCACACCAAAGGCATGCCCTTGGCCGGTGACGTCGACATCAAGGATATCGCCAAGAGAACGGAGGGCTACGTCGGCTCCGACCTCGCAAGCGTCTGCAGGGAGGCAGCAATGCTGGCGCTCCGCGAGGACATGCAGGCCAAGATCGTGCGGAGGAGTCACTTCGAGGAAGCGCTCGGAAAGACCGGCCCAAGCGTGACCGAGGACATCATGAACATGTATAGAAGGATCGGGGGCAACTTCGGCAAGCAGTACTCCCACGAGATCACGGAGTACACCAGGTAGTCCCCTAGGAAGAACGTAACGGTGGAAGAGGACAAGGGACAAGGGAACCCGAAATAGATATAAGCACCGATTCTCTGAGTGGGTCCGGAAACCGACCGGGGGCATCCCAGATTGGCGAACATAATCGCAAGCCGGCTTCGTGACAAAGAAGTGGTCACTGACACTGGAGTCAGGATAGGCGAACTCTACGACATCTCCATGAGTGAGAAGACGGGTGAACTCGTAGCACTGCTGGTCCGCCCGTTCAAGCCGCAGGACAAGACCGCCAACATGCTGCACGACAGCGACGGGAACGTCGTGGTGCCGTACAACGCCGTGCAGATCGTGAAGGAACTCATAATAGTGGATGAGAGGAAGATCCCTCAGAAAAGGAAGTAGGCGCTAGTTCTCGTGGACCGCGCTGGTCCCGAGCACGCGGACTACGATGTCCCTGTTTCTGGGCCTGACGTCCAACTCGACAAGGAAGATGGACTGCCAGGTGCCGATCTCCAGAGTTCCGTTCCTCACCGGTACGGTCTCGCTTGGGCCCAGGGCCATCGCCCTGATGTGGCTTCTAGCGTTATCCCCGTGCTTGTACGATGCCGACGCAGGGGCAAGCCTTGCGATCGCACGCCTGAAATCCTGGATGATGTTCTTCTCATTCTCGTTCATGACGATTGCCGCGGTCGCCCCCGGCACGAAGACGGTCACGATGCCGTTCTTCACCTTGGAGTTCTGGACTATGCGGCGAACGTCCCTAGTGATGTCTATGAAATCGAGCTCGCCGGCACTCCTCTTGGCTATCCGGTCACAGTGCACGACCATGGGTCCTGCTCAGCTCCTCAACCAGTCCAGCAAACGGTTGAATGACTCGATCCTGCTCGGAAATATCCGAGGGGGGCTCTTGAAGTAGAAGGCGTTTGGCTCGATCGGAACGTAGTCCTTCTTCTGCTTCGCTATCGGGACCAGCCTTATCAGGTCTGCCGCGAGGACGGACGCACTCGGGCTGTCGCTGATCTCGGCGGTGACCGTCACGAAATTGGTAGTGCCAGCGAAGGTTCTGTACATGATGTTCAGGTAAAGGCGCTTGGTGTCAGGGTCAAGAATTGGTATTCCCTTGGTATGCGGGTCCGCGCCCACGGCGGGGGGAACGTACTGGATCCCTATGTAGCTTGGTATCTCGACCCCCGGGAAGGCAGCTTCAATGATCTTCGACTTGGACTCCTTCTTGGCGTCTCCCCTCGCCTGCGACTCCGAGAGCGATTTGAAATCGGTGTTGCTCGCGTACTGCCACTGCGCTACGTTGAGCGGGATCCTCGCGTGCTGAGCCAGATGGGCAAGGATGTCGTGGGTGAGCGGCGTGGCACCGCTGGCGAAGTCGTTCCCGAACAGCGCGGCTTTGTTCTTCCTTGCCAGGTAATCGTACTCCTCGTCGCCCGCGATCTTGGTGGGAATTCCGTTGATCACGCTAACCCCCTCCTGCAGGGCATAGAGCGCGTAAGCCTTGCTGCTGGTCAGCGGTTGCTGCGGCTCGGTGGTTGAGCAGATCAGCAGCACATCCAGACCCTTCACCCTGCTCCTGAGGTATTCCTCGGTTTCGCCTCGGTCCATGTCATCCCATATCGATGACACGTCCTTCACGACGTGGTCGCCTTCAACGCAGACGCCCCTCTGGATCTCGACGTCCTTGTAGTCCCCGTCGGGAAGCGAAGGGTAGTACCCTCGGGCCACCTGACCCACCGTCTTCCCTATCTTGCTGCGGTCGATATCGAAGGCGAGCTTGAGTTCGATGTCGGAGAGAGGAATTGGAATCTCGTCCCGGATTGGATTGGAGAGGCAGGTCCAGACATCCTTTCCCCTGCGGGCAAGCGAAAGTCCATGGAGAAGGCAGGAGGAGAGGTATCCCACACCGACTATGCCGAGCTTGATCGTCAAGGCGACACCCTTCCAACCCCGGTTTGGAAGGCATGGATAAAAAGACTATTGCCCCGAGGTCCCCACCAGGCCCAGCCTCGATTGTCCAGGGCTTAGGTGAAGAGATCGGCCACGGAGTCCACGACAAGGTCCGGTCGCACCCCGCCCGGCCCCATCTGCCCCCTAGTCGTGACCCCGGAAAGCACCAGGATCGTCCCCATGCCTGCCCTCAGTCCGCCCAGGATGTCGGTCTCGATGCGGTCCCCGATGACGGCGGTGTTCCCGGCGGGAGTCCCCAAGACCGTCCTGCACATATCGAAGATCCTTCTGTTTGGCTTACCGATGTCCGTGGGCCTCCTACCTGAGGCCGTCCGTATGGCCGCCACTATGCTGCCGGCCCCGGGGTGGGGGCCTTCCTCGGTCGGGTAGGTTGCATCCCTGTTCGTGCACACGAACTTAGCGCCCTGGCGGATCATCTGGACAGCAAGCCTGAGCTTGTCGTAGGTGAAATGCAGATCGATGCCCACCACAACGAAGTGCGCCGGGGGCTGCCTAACAACGCGGAACCCAGCGCACGACAGCTCGTCCCTGAGCCCTGCCTCGCCAACCACGAAAACCCTTGCCACCGGCCTCCTTCTGAGAAGGTAGAGGCAGGTCGCGTAGGCGGACGTCACAACTTCCTCCTTGGTAGCTTTGATGCCGAACCCTGAGAGGATTGTGACGTAGTCCTCCCTCGTCCGGCTCGAATTGTTCGTGAGGAAGACGAGCTTCTTCCCGCTTGAACCAAGCTCCTCCACGAAACGCGGTGCCCCCGGCACAACGGCCTTGCGCAGATACACCACGCCGTCTAGGTCGAGAATGAAACCCTCGAAGCGCTCAAGCTGCGAGATAAGGGCCAAGTGCCATCTACCCGTTTGTGGGTCTTTCTGATTGCGCCAGTCGCACGCCTCATAGGGGAAGATATTTCTGTTTACTCTTTATCGGGATCGAATATGATGTCGCGCGCCCTCAGCGATCTGGCCAGCGGAAGGCCCATCCTCTTATATGATTTGGACGGGCGCGAGCAAGAGACGGACATGGTGGTATCCGGGGAGCTCATCACTCCGGACCACATCGCAGCATTGCGCACGGAGGCGGGCGGGTTGATCTGTGCAACCATCCCATCCTGGGTCGCGACGAAGCTTGGCCTGCCCTACCTGAGGGACTTGTACCAGTCATCGAGCTGGACGGCGTTGAGGGCCTTGTCCTCATCCCAGGCACCCTACGGGGGTTACCCCGCTTTCTCCGTGAGCCTCAACCACCGCGACACATACACCGGGATCACGGACCTCGAGAGGCACAGAACCATCCGGGAGCTTGCGTCCCTTGTTGCGGAGGCCTCCGGGGACGCGGCGAAGGACTGGCCTCGGATCCTCGCCGACAGGTTCCGATCACCGGGCCACGTCCACATCCTCATCGGAAGCGACCTCGCCAGGAGGCAGGGACACACCGAGCTTTCCCTCCGGCTGGCGGAGATGGCAAAGCTTCAGCCAGTGATGGTCATCTGCGAGATGCTCGATGCTCAGACCCACAAAGCGCTGGCCAAGGCGAAAGCCGAGGAGTACGCAAGGAGGCACGGGCTAGCGCTGGTTGAGGCGCGCGAGGTCCTCGAGGCCACGGGGGTCGGCTGATGTTCGCGATAGGAATCGCCGACACAACGTTCGCAAGGATCGATATGGCGAAGTTCGTCATCGATGAGCTACGCAGCTCGGGTCACCCCGTGAAACTGTCCAGGTATACCGTGCCGGGGATCAAGGACCTCCCGGTGGCGGCAAAGAGGCTGATGGACCAGGGGTGCGAACTCGTCATCGCCCTAGGCATGCCCGGGGGGGCGGAGATAGACAGACAGTGCGCAAACCAAGCCTCGCTGGGAATCATGCTCGCTCAGGTCATGACGGGAAAGCACATCATCGAGGTCTTCGTGCACGAGGATGAGTCCGAGGATGAGAAGGTCCTCTACCGAATGGCCGAGGACCGAGCTCGGAAGCACGCGAGGAATGCCCTGAAGCTTCTGGTGGATCCCGCATCGTTGACCAAGATGGCCGGGTTGGGAGTCAGGCAGGGCGCCCCCGATGCCGGCCCGATAAGGCCATAGGAGGTGATAATCCATGGATAGTGTGAATCTAGGGATCGTTGTGTCCGAGTTCAACTACGAGATAACGGCTTTGATGCTGCAGAGGGCACTTGAGCACGCCAAGTTCCTGGGCGCGAAGGTGAACGTAGTGTTCAAGGTGCCCGGAGCCTTCGACATGCCCCTGGCCATACGGTCCCTTCTGAAGAGGAAGGACGTGGATGCCGTGGCCACCCTGGGCATGGTGATCGAAGGGGAGACCGAGCACGACAAGGTTGTCTCGGCCCAGGTGAGCCGGAAGATAGCCGACCTTGCCCTTGAATTCGACAAGCCTGTGGCACTAGGCGTTGCCGGGCCCAGGATGACGCGGGCCCAAGCGACGGCAAGGATCGACGAGTACGCCAAGAGGTCGGTCGAGGCCGCAGTGAAGCTGACCAGAAGGATGAGGCAGGCCTCCAAACCATCGAGCGAGGCGCTCCTGGTTATCGAGTAGAGAGCGGGACGCGTGATCGACGCTTGATCGTGCGTGGCCTTATCCTGGTCGGAGAGGAGTTGGAACCGGTCCCCGGGCATGTCGTGGTTGAATCAGGGGTAATCCGGGAGGTGGCTGAGACCAGGCAGAGGAAGACTGAAGCCGTGGTCATGCCCGGGCTGATCAACTGTCACACCCACATAGGTGACTATGCGTTCAAGGACCAGGGAATCCGGCTCTCGCTCGAGGACTTGGTGAAGAGCCCAACCGGCCTAAAGCATATTCTACTCTCCAAGGCTACCCCTCGGGAGCTAGTCGAGGGAATGGCGGCCGCGGAGAGGGAGATGATTGCATGCGGCACGACTTCCTTCCTTGACTTCCGCGAGCAGGGTCAACAAGGGGTTCTCCTGTTCAGAAAGGCGGTGAGAAGGATCGAAGGATTGGCGTACGGAAGGCCTCAAGGACCGGAAAATGAGTTGTCCCTGGAGGTTCAGGAACTCCTGAATGTTGCCGAGGGCATAGGGCTGGACAGGGTATCGGCCTACACTGAGGAGGCACTAAGGACGGTGCGAGAGGCGGCCTCAGGGAAGAAGGTGGCAGTTCATGTGTCCGAGGCTCATTGGAGATCCGGCGAGATCGAGCTGGCCCTCGACTGGCTTGGCGCGGACATCCTTGTCCACCTCACGCAGGCAAAGGCGGCCGAGATTCGATTGATGGCGAACAGGAAGAGGAAGGCTGCGGTCTGTCCGCGCTCCAACATCTCGCTTGGCCTAGGCGTCCCGCCCATCGATCGGCTCATAGACGAGGGGGTCGAGGTGGGCCTCGGAACAGACAACTGCATGCTCAACTCCCCAAACCTGTTCAGGGAAATGGAAACGGCGCTGGCGATAATGAGGGACAAGCGACCCAGAGAGGTGTTGAAGATGGCCACAACGACTGCGGCAAAGGTGCTGGGCATCTCGCGCGAAAGAGGAACCATAGAAAAGGGAAAGGCAGCCGACCTGATCGTCCTCGAAAGACGCGAGAGCATGAGCCTTGCACGGGACGTCCACGCCGCCATAGCCAAGAGAGCAGGCCCTGAGAACATCACCCTGGTGATCAAGGACGGCCGGCCCATTTTCGACAGGAGGCGGTGACGATGAAGATGGATAGGCCCTACGTCATCCTGAACGCGGCGATGAGCCTCGACGGAAAGATCGCCACCAAGGCTGGCAGAGCCAGGATCTCCTCCCCGGAAGATCTTGAGAGGATGCAGAAGCTCAGGGCCTCCGTCGATGGGATCATGATAGGCGTCAACACGGTCATTGTCGACAATCCCTCGCTCAGGCTCAAGGCACTTGGGAGGGACATTCAACCAGTGAGGATAATTGTAGACAGCTCCCTCAGGACTCCGCCGGACGCAAGACTCTTCGCCTTCACGGGCAAGGTCATCATTGCAGCCTCGAAAAAGGCCGATCCGGGGAAGATCAAGGATCTGCCAGCAAAGGCCGAGGTGATAATCGCCGGGGAGTCCAAGGTCGACCTGAAGCAGTTGCTGAAGGAGCTGCGCAGGAGAGGGCTGAGGCGACTCCTGCTCGAGGGCGGGGGGAATCTGAACTGGAGCATGTTGGAGGCAGGGTTGGTGGACGAGCTAACGATCGCCATTGCCCCGGTGGTGATAGGGGGCCGGGATGCGGTGACGCTGGTGGAGGGCGAGGGAGTCCCATCCATTGAGAAGGCGTTCAGGCTCGACCTGATCGATACCTCGAGATGCGGCGAGGACGTGCTCCTCAAGTTCAAAGTGAGAGGCGATCGACATGAATAGGCTATCGGACATGACCTACAAGCAGGCCCGTTCCTTTGAGGAGGTCCTTCTGCCCATCGGCAGCACCGAGCAACACGGGCTGCATCTCCCATTGGGGACGGACAGCCTGATAGCCGAGGCTGTCTGCGACGAGCTTGCGTCAAGAAAACGGATGGCCGTCTGTCCGACGCTTACCCTTGGGTTCTCGGGCGAGCATGCGGACTTCCCAGCCACGATCGATCTGGGAATGAACGTTTTCCTTGCCCTCGTAGAGAAGACGGTGGCTTGCCTTGGCAGATGGTTCAAGTACATCTACATCCTGAACTTCCACGGGGGCAACTCCTCAGCCCTGGAGGCCTTGGTGAAGGAGATGGGGAGACCGAACGTGAGCCTCATCCACTTCTGGAGGGTAATGCATGACACGATGCTGGCAATGACCGATCAGAGGAAGCTTGGGATGGAGCATGCGGGGGAGTTCGAGACCTCGCTGATCCTGTTCGCCAAGCCAAGCCTTGTGCTCGAGGCTGTCGATAAGGGGCCGGAGACCAGCATCTCGATCAAAGGTGGAAGGGCCTATCTGAAGGGATGGCGATCGGAGGAGCTTACCTCTGTCGGTTCCTTCGGGGGAGCTCAGTTAGCATCGGCAGAGAAGGGAAGGGCTTTCTTTGAAGCATCCATCGTGAAACTAGCGGAGATAGTCGATGAGGTCAGAGCAGGCTCATCCAAAGGCAGCAGTTGACTTGCGGGAGTTAGAGAGACGACCTCCCGATGAGAAGGAGGCCGAGATGCTCCTGGGGCTAGGCCCTCCCGCAAGCAATGTCCTTCGACGAACGGCCATGAGTCGAACAACGAGGACTGTGACCTTCTCTCGCAATGTCACCATTCCGGTCACACGTCTCTGCAGGAATAGGTGCGGTTACTGCGGCTTCAGAAGCGAAGCTGGGGGATTCCTGGAGTGGGAGGAGATCCTTCCGATCCTCGTCAGGGCCGAGCAACTCGGCTGCTGCGAGGCCCTGTATATGTCGGGAGAGAGGCCGGAGGCTGTCCATGCTGACGCGCGAGCTTTTCTGAGAAGGCAGGGATTCCGCTCGACCTCACAGTACGTCGCTTGGCTCTGCGGGAAGACCCTTGACGAGACCGAACTCCTGCCTCACACCAACATCGGCGTGCTTGCACGGGATGAACTTCGCGATCTGAAGGATGTCAATGCCAGCCTGGGGTTGATGCTGGAGGATGCAAGCCGAAGGCTATGCGGAAAGGGCATGGCCCACGAGAGATCCCCCGGCAAGGATCCGAGGCAAAGGATCCGGACGATCGAGGAGGCCGGGAGGCTAAGGATACCGTTCACCACGGGCCTTCTCATAGGGATCGGACAATCCCATGCAGAGATCGTTCGCTCGCTCATGATTCTGAAGTCGATGCAGGAAAGGTACGGGCACATCCAGGAGCTGATCATCCAGAGGTTCGTCCCCAAGTCCGGAACGCCAATGGCCTCCTTTGCCTCCCCCCCGACCGACCTCATGCTCAACGCCTTCTCGGTAGCAAGGCTGCTCTTCGGCCCTTCGATGAACCTCCAGGCACCGCCGAACATCGAACAGGATTTCGAGAGGTTCCTGCGCGCCGGGGCCAACGATCTAGGGGGCATATCCCCGCTCACGCCGGACTACATAAACCCCCAGGAAGCATGGTGCAAAGAGGAGGAAATCTTTAAGAGGGTTTCATTGATGGGCCTGCGAACGGAGATCCGGCCGCCGGTTTACCCCGACCTTGCGCGGCCGAAGTTCCTGCCGCCGCGGATTCTGTCCAAGACCGAACGCTGGATCTCGAAGATGAGACTCCTCGGGAAGGAGGGTTTCCGATCCTCGACATAGTGGAGCTTTCCGAGCTTGACCCCACTTTCAAGGAAACCGTCATGCGAGGCCTCCGTGGCGAGCGGCTGAGCGCCCAGGAGGTGGAGATACTATTGGCGGCGAGGGGCCGGGAGCTCTCGATGCTCACGGTGGCCGCGGATGCTCTTCGCGGGAAGATCGTCGGGAACGTTGTCACGTACGTCGTCAACCGGAACATCAACTTCACCAATGTGTGCAACTGCAAGTGCGCCTTCTGTGGATTCGCGCGAAACCCGGGCGATCCGGATGCGTACCTGCTCACCATGGAGCAGGTCATGGACAAAGTTAGGCAGGCCAAGGCCTTCGGTGCAACCGAGATCTGCACCCAGGGGGGCATCAGCCCCGACCTAGACATCGGGTATCTTGTTGAGCTGCTTCGGGCCGTGAAGAAGGAGATGCCGGCCGTGCACATCCACGGGTTCTCTCCGATGGAGATCGACCATGTCGCTGGGAAGGCTGGCCTCTCGATCAAGGAGGTCCTCAGCATCCTGGCCGAGTCGGGGCTGAACAGCATGCCGGGCACCGCCGCGGAGATACTTGTGGACAGGGTCAGGAAGATCATCTGCCCGAACAAGATCTCCTCGGATCGATGGGAGGAGATAGTGGTCACGGCGCATCGGATGGGAATCCCCACGACCTCCACAATGATGTATGGCACCGTGGAAACCTTAGCCGAGAGGGCCCGGCACCTGGTGAGAATCCGCACGATCCAGGAAGGCACACATGGATTCACCGAGTTCGTGCCGCTGCCATTCATCCACGGGCTGTCGCCCATATCACCTTTCCTGGCTGGCCCACCCTCGGGGGCGGACGACATAAGGACGATTGCAGCGGCAAGGCTCACGTTTGGGCCGATCCTACCCAACATCCAGGTTTCCTGGGTGAAGATGGGAAGGAAGCTTGCCCAGGTAGGCCTTGGCTGTGGGGCGAACGACTTCGGCGGAACCCTCATGGAGGAGAACATCTCCAGAAGTGCCGGGGGGAGTTCCGGGACATCCATCACGCCTGGCGAGATTCGACAGCTGATCATCGACCTGGGAAGGACGGCTGCCCAGAGGGACACCCTGTACAGGATCATTGGATGATCCCCGGCCATACGCCGACGCCTAGAAGCTTCTGACCCTAGGACCTTGGGCCCTTGGGCCCTTCGGCCCTTGGGAAGCCCTTATATTGGCCCCCTGCGACCAAACCCAGTCACAATGACCGTGTACGAAGCGCTCCTGAACACGATCAGGTCGAGGAAAGCGCACTTAACGCTCATCGATCCAGACAAGCAGGTGCCCTCAGTGGCGGGGCGGATGGCGCGCCAGGCCGAGAGGGCTGGCACCGATGGGATAATGATCGGAGGCTCCACCGCCGCAGAGGGCGGCGTGGTCGAAGAGACCTGTCAGGCGGTGAAGGAGAACTGCAGCATACCCGCGATACTCTTCCCCGGTGGCCCCAAGGGCGTCACGTGCAAGGCCGACGCCATTTTCTACATCAGCCTCCTCAACTCAAGGGATCCCTACTACATAACGGGAGCCCATGCACAGAGCGCAAGGGTCCTCAAGAACCTCGGGGTGGAGATCATCTCCGTGGGCTACGTAGTGGTCGAGCCCGGCCAGACGGTTGGGAGACTGGGCAGGGCAAGGCTCATCCCCCGGGATCGCCCTGATCTTGCAAGCGCATATGCGATCGTGGCCGAATTCTTCGGCATGAAGTGCGTGTATCTGGAAGCGGGATCTGGGGCCGAGAGGCCAGTGCCCCCGAGGCTGATCGAGGCGGCAAGAAGCTCCGTCAAGATACCCTTGATAGTCGGGGGCGGCGTGCGAACCGTCGAGGATGCCAAAGCCGTTGCCGATGCGGGGGCCGACATCATAGTTCAGGGAAGCGCGGTTGAGGAGGACAGCGGAGCAAACAAACGCGTTGCGGCTGTGATCGAGTACCTCAGATCAACACGATCCCAAGCCGCCAAATGATATTTATCGTCCCCAGCCTGGACCTGCCCGGAATGATGCGCAAGGCGCGGGCATACCTCGATCTGACGAGGATCGTGCCAAATCAGATCATGCTCGGGGTGGGGGTCATCGTGGGAGAGGTGGTTTCCTGCGCCGGACCCCCTCCCCTTCGTGAGGCGCTCCTCGGTTTCGCTGGGCCTTTCATGTTGGGCATGTCCACGTTTGCCATGAACGACTACTACGACAGGGAGGCCGACCTGAAGGGCGCAAGGATGGATCGACCGCTTGTCAGGGGGGATTTGTCTCCTGAGGCCGCAAGATTGGTCTTCCTAGCCGGGTTCCCCATCGGCATCCTCCTCTCATCAGCCATCAACGTTGGCTGCCTCCTGATCGCAGGAGCCTTCTCCGGCCTCGCCCTCATGTACAACCTGCATCTGAAGGATACGGGACTGCCGGGGAACCTTTTCATCGCCTGCACGATGGCCATACCATTCGTGTACGGATCGGTGGCGGTGGGGGGAAGGCTGCCCGTTGCCATCCTCGTCCTCTCATCGATCGCCTTCCTCGCGGGCGTGGGGAGGGAGGTGTTGAAGGGAATAATGGACTACGAGGGAGACGCTGTCAGGGACACCAAGACGATTGCACGAACCAGGGGCATCGGCTACGCGGCCAGGGTTTCGGCCATATGCACTCTGGCAGCGGTATCGCTGAGCCCGATACCATTCCTGTCAAGGGCATCGGGTTCCTTCTACCACAACTTCAACTACATCGGACTCGTTCTCCTGACGGATTTGATACTCGCATACGTTACTGTCAGGGCTTTGGAACTATCGAGGCCTCAGGAGGCAGCTCGCTTGAGAAGCCTCAGCCTCGTCGCCCTCAGCGTAGGGCTGCTTGGTTTCCTGCTAGGTTCAATTTAGGGCCCATCCCGGGTCTTGTCAGAAGCGTGCCACGCAGAGGGCAATCGATCAGGTTTGTTCGAGCCGGGGATGGAATTGCGCGACTGAAACGGCAGTGTGGCTAGACATACGGAGGCATCGAGTCCTCTTCCCCTACCTGGAACGCGTAGAGCGTGGCTTTGTGGAGGTGGAACCGTAGCTTGACGATGTGTCCGACCCTTCCTTGCTTGTCGCTGATCTGGCCGGATCCCCCCACCAGGTCCTCACGGCCCCAGTAGAAGCCCAGTCGCCCATCGGCATCCTCACGGGCAGAACATGCGCTGGCGTCCCAGCCTGGGATCACGTTGCCGTACTGGTCGAGTATCTCAGCCTTGATCCATCCGTCCTTCTCTTTCTGAACGTATGCTTGTACACCCGCTTCACCGTAGTTGCTCAGCCACTTCGTCTCAACAACTCCGTCAACCTCAGCCTGCAGGCCACAGAAGTTCCTGCCAAGTATCCGCGCTACGCCCAAGATCGACTTGCGACCTTCGCCCTCGACCTGACCTTTGGGCATCTGCATGCCGCCGGTCCCGTTCTTGGAACGGTCAGACCCGTGCTCTTGGTTTGTGCCGTGGTAGTAGAGCAGGAATTCCTTGTCACGCTCGATTAGTGCGAAGGTTGTGATCATGCGGCTGTCCGGCGAACCCTCAGATCCCAGCGGAAGGAATTGCACACGGGGCATCGCGCGATGGTAGTTCCTGCCATCGCGTGAGTAGACGAGCTCAATCGTCATGGGCGAGTAGTCAGGGTTGTTGTGCATGACCCACAGGCATCCGATTCGCCATCGTCCAACGCATGCCACTGTTAGCCCGTAGAACTCGGTCCAGGGATCATCCTCGCTGTCCGGCGTCAGCAGCATTCGCGGATGGGTCCAGTGGTCGAAGTCCGCGCTCTCTGAGTAGCCGATGAAGCGCCGCTTCGGGTGTGTACGGGGACGGAAGTAGCCAATCCACTTGTGCGTGATCGCGTCGCGTTGAGCCAGGACGCAGTCGGAGTCCGTCACGTCGTTTGTGCTCATTATGAGCTTCGGCTCTTCCCAGTGGAAGCCATCCCGGGAGTAGCATACGCACACTCCCCTCGCCCCGGGTTCGACGCCCCGCACGGACGAGGCGGCAGAGGTGTCGAACCCTAGGGCCCTGTAACGCCTAGCCGAATCTGGATCCTGCGGGTCTTTGATCACGTTGAAGAAAACGCCGTCTCCTTCAAAACCGAGTTCTCGCAGTATGTTGTTGTCACGGTTCCCCTGGAATTCGCATATTCCTAGGGAGGGCCGGGTCCAACTGATTCCGTCCTTGCTCTCTGCGTAACAAAGGAAGACGCGGCGTGTCCCGGTTTCTCGTTCTGATGACCCGACAAATCCCTGGTACTTGCGGACGACCGTCTCCACCACCGTTGAGCGGTACCAGAGCTTGAACATGCCCTCCTCTCGATCGAAGATCACGGATGTGCCCCCGATGCCCGCCGTCTCCCAAGGCATCTCCGATTTCAGGATGGGTTCCGGTTCCTTGTTCACGGGGCCGTGGACACGTCGGACTCCTGCCTTGCGGTCTATCCATTCATCGTCGAAAAGCAACTCCATGACAACCGCCCGACCTCGAGGCCAGTGATGACCCTGTTAAGTGTTTGGCCGGGGACGGGGCATGAAGGACCAGCCCGACTGCCAGGAGGGTCGTACGAACATCTGGAGTCCCAGGAGTGTCTCGGGCTACCATCAGGCCCGCCGCTAGGAATAGGGCTTCCGGGGTTGGTTCCGTCAGTGGAGGCAGCCCCCAAGAGCATCATTCTCGCGGGCCACAGCCCCGATGCTTCATTTCGGGCAATCCGCCCGAATGCGCACACGGAGCAAGGGAGGGATGCGGCCGCCGGGATTTGAACCCGGGCAATGAGCTGTCTCCTCCGGGGAATGGGAAGCTCATGTCCTAACCAGACTAGACTACGGCCGCGTCAGGTCTCGCCATGAAACTGAAAAAAGATTTAATAAATTTTCCGCGCAAGCTGGGCCACAATGTCAAGGAGATCCAGACAAGAGGGCAGAATGCCCCCGACGGGCGCAGGACTCATGCGTTTCTTCGATGAGGAGGCGCGCGGGGTGAAACTCAGCCCCCAGGTAATCATTGCCGCCTGCATCGTCATTGCTTTCCTGGTGGCCCTGCTGCACGTCTTCAGGCCGGCAGGCTAGTAGGTCTTCCTTAGCCCCCTGGCATCGAGTTCCTCGTTGACGATCGCCCTGACCACCTTCTCTATCTCCTCCATTCCCTTGATGTCGTCCCTCAGAGCCCTTATCATGTTTTCGAGCTCCTCCATGACGCCGACGTAGTCACGGGCGATCTTCAACTTGCCCTCCTGCTCGATCACGGTCTCCTTCAGGGTTTCGTACTCCTCCTCCATCCGGGCGAGCCTGCTGGCCTTCTCCTTTGCGAGCTCGAGGTCCTGGGCCATCCGCTTGTTCTCCTCAAGCTTACCGTAGTACTCCTTGCGCAGGCCCTCCAGATCATTGCTGACGTTCTCGTGCTTCTTGGCCATCTCCAGGAGGCCATCTATCTCCCCAACGGGGGGTATCCTGCCGTAGCTAATTA